>Ga0209511_1004305_pt1 | contig 10410 bp, 10 predicted proteins | sample SSSSmetaG_FD_184141 | JGI IMG/M metagenome (GOLD analysis project Ga0209511, IMG submission 184141) | Glacier valley bacterial and archeal communities from Borup Fiord, Nunavut, Canada, to study Microbial Dark Matter (Phase II) - ​SSSS... | ecosystem: Environmental > Aquatic > Freshwater > Ice >... | reverse complement strand
CTTATTTCAACTTTTTCAGCATCCGCATTTAACAGATCAAAGAGAAAGAAAAAACGGCAGTCCCGGCTTTCTGAAAGAATAACTGGAGGATCATGAAAGTATCATCGAATTTATAAAAGGGTGATAGCAATCCTTTTGCCAAGACCGATCATACTCTGGAACAAACGATTATATCACATATTTGGTAGAAACCCATGAAGGTATGACCATGCTTTTGAAGCATTGCTCGCTGCAGAAGTTGCCAAACCTCAAAATAAGTTCTGGGATTTATTTATCACTGCAAAACAGGATTCTCATCCATTCAAAATCCCTCGGAAAATTACAAAGACTTACCAGTTATCAGGTACAATCTGTAAGCTTCAGATACAACAGAAACAAATTCAAAAAACATTGAAGGAGAAACAGATTACAGCCCCTGAACGCTATTTTAAACTACTATCTGACGAAATCCTTCAAAATATATCGGCCTTAAAAAAACATATAAAAGGGATAAACGCCTTCAAAAGAGAGGAAGAAAAATTGTTGGCATTATTACTGAGACAACTAAGCCAAAAAACGGTACCGCAGCTCATTCAATTAAAAAGTGATGCAGTTAAAAAATTACTTTTACCAGTTTTTCTTTCTGATAAATCCACCCACGAATTAAGGAAAACTTTAAAGAGCTAGCTATATATCTTACCTTATTTGAAGGTAGAGATCATTACTTTGACGCCAAACGTATTGCTATGCATCTCTGAAGACATAAGAGCTTTTACCATTGTATTAGGCGTATTTCATGATCTCGATACCGCAATAGGCTCTCTGCATAAAGCCTGTCAGAAAATTGAAATCGTTGAAAATGAAAAGGCAGTATTACGAAATATCGAAAACCTACAGTTAAAGAACGGGAATCATTTCGTCAAAAATATATAATTTAATTCAAAAGATAACAGTTTCAAATAAGCCTGCCATATCCATGGTTAAATGGCCTTAATGTAATCCTTCATACTCTTTTCGCCGTTAATTGTGTAAAACCATAAGTTTCCTGCTTTTCTCAAAATATGTGAATGATGTAACTAAAACAAAGAATTAAATAACACTTGAATACCTGAAAGCCGCCAATTTTGTAATGTAATAATCAATTCACGTTAAACAAATCAATCATGTTCTATAACAACATTTTTTGGGGAATGGATATCATCTGGTGGATCATTTGGATGGCTATGATCTTTTGGATCTTTGTAACACCATATGATATACCCGGGCAGCGCAAAAGGAAAGACGGTCCGCTCGACATCCTACAGAAGCGCTTTACTTCCGGACAAATTACAAACGATGAATACCAGGAACGTAAGCGCATAATAACCGATGACTTAGCCAGATAAAAAGATGACCAATCAGAATAACCCGATTTTCGGTTACTCTTCATAAATACTTAGCCCAATGAAAACCAGCAGTCAAGATGGCATTAAAGTACTTACAAACCATATTGAAACTGATTGCCCTGACGATATTGAAAAGGTAAAAATTGAACACTTGATTACGCGCAACTGGGATTTTCAACCAGGATGTTCGGGTTAAAGCTTCAGTTAATAAAGTCATGCTGAATGGTATCGTTCATTCCTTTCTATCAAATGGAAAAGCCGGAAAAAATGGCATGAAACGTCCTTGGTATATAGTCGGTTTATAATGACCTGTTAAAAGACTATACTGATAAGCTGAGGTTAGCATCTATAATTTTTTTATTCCCCGTTTATGTTTTAAATAAAAACAAATGAGTACTACAGAAAACAACGTCAATCCTGTCCAGCACCGCAAAGTTCATCTTATAGGTAGCGGGATCGCTTCTTTAGCCAGTGCAGCATACTTTATAAGAGACGGGGGTATTAATCCCTCCAATATCACCATTTATGAAGAAATGGATAAAGCCGGGGGCAGTCTTGATGGTGCCGGATCAGCGAAAGACGGCTATATTATGCGTGGAGGACGGATGCTGAATTTTAGCTATGTGTGTACTTACGATCTTTTTTCCTTTATTCCATCGCTTGGCGATCCCGGCATAATGGTTCTTGATGAAATTAAAGCATTTAACAAGAACATTAAGACACATTCTCAGGCCCGCCTAGTTGAAGACGGACAAATATTGGACGTTTCCTCCATGGGATTCAGCATCAGGGATCGGCTTGATCTGGTTGAAATGATGGCCGCAAGCGAAAGCCATTTCGGCGCCAAACGTATCAACGAATGGTTTGAGCCGAATTTTTTCAAAACCAACTTCTGGTTCATGTGGGATACCATGTTTGCGTTTCAGCCCTGGCATAGCGCCATAGAGTTCAAACGATACATTCACCGTTTTATTCACGAATTTAAACGTATCGACACGTTGGCCGGTGTTGACCGCACACCTTATAACCAATTCGATTCGATGGCCCGGCCTTTGATTGAATGGTTGAAAGAGCAAGGCGTTCAATTTGAATTGGGCACCAGAGTAACAGATCTTTATTTTTCGTTAACTGGAGAAAAGAAAACCGTTCAATCCATTCAGTTAATTAAGGATGGTAAATCGAAATCTGTAAAAGTTCGTTTAAACGATTTGGTCCTGGTAACCATAGGATCCATGACGGCTGATTCAAGTTTGGGTTTAATGGATTCCGCTCCCAGGTTAATTACTGACAAAAGAGACGGCAGCTGGAAATTATGGGAAGCTATTGCTAAAAACAGTGACCAGTTCGGGCATCCATCAGTTTTTGATAGCCGTGTTGACGAATCAAAATGGGAATCGTTTACAGTAACCTGCCAGGGCACAGAATTTTTTGACCTGATGGAAGAGTTTTCAGGCAATAAAGCCGGAACCGGAGGACTGGTAACTTTAAAGGATTCCAATTGGCTCATGTCAATTGTCCTGGCTTATCAGCCCCACTTTATCGGCCAACCGGATAACGTAACCGTCTTTTGGGGATATGGCCTGTTTCAAGACAAAGAGGGTAATTTCGTAAAAAAGAAAATGGCTGATTGTACAGGAGCTGAAATACTGACTGAGTTATTTTCTCATCTTAAATTTGACGAAGTCTCAGATAAATTACTAAAAACATCAAATTGTATCCCTTGTATGCTGCCTTATATCACCAGCCAGTTTTTAACAAGGTCCCCGGGAGACCGACCGCAGGTTGTGCCGGAAATATCAGGAAATTTAGCCTTTATAGGCCAGTTTGCTGAAGTGCCTGATGATGTTGTATTTACTGTAGAATACTCCGTAAGGACAGCGCAGACAGCTGTTTACGGACTGTTAGAACTGGATAAACAACCAACTCTTATCTATAAAGGCGACCATCATGTAGATGTGCTGTTTAATGCTATGAAAACTATGTTTAGGTAACTCAAGGTTTTTGAATAAACCCCGGTTATAATTAATAAAATTTTTTATGACTATGACTTACGGAATTCTTAAAATTAACATCCTGGTTATACTTTGCAGTATTTTAATAAGCAGTTGCGGGCAGGAAGTGAAAAAAATAACGCAGTCTGATTCTTTGATCAAGGATTGGGATAAGACGATAAAAGGGAACTTTAATAAACAATCAAGCCTAGTTTTTGACAGCACCGAAGTAATTGATTTTTATAATAAATACCCTGATATCAAAGCTTATGAAGCACAGATCAGAGTTTTTTATCGCAAACGGAACTACTCATTTGCATGGTTTAGCAAAGATAAACTCATTGAACAAGCCGGCAATTTATCAATGCGGATGGCCAATCTGGAGACTGATGGCATTTACAAACTGGTTCCTTACCAAAAAGCATTGGATTCCTTAATAGATGAAGTTAAAACTAAATCTAATAGAACGTCACCATCCATCTTTCTTGAACTGATGCTGACATCCCAATACTTTGAGTTTTCCAAACTTGCATTTGAAGGTATGGATACCTCTGTAAGTACCGCATCAGGATGGTATGTACCCAGGAAAAGTATTGATTATAATCAATATCTGGATAGTCTTTTGAAGAAACCAGCAACACAACTAATTGCTAATGAACCAGTTTACAGGCAATATGAACTCTTAAGAACATACTTAAGAAAGTACAAAACATTGGATTCTGCAGAAAACTGGCAGCCCATTTTACTTAATAATAAACGTCCCCTTCCAGGAGATTCTGTATCTGTTATTACCGCGGTCAAAAAACGTTTATACCAGCTGGAAGATTATAAGGGAGATACAACCAACCGCGTTTACGACAAAGAACTAACAACATCCATTAAACAATTCCAGGACCGTAACGGACTGTTTATTGATGGCTTACTTAATAAGTCGACTGTGGCTGAGTTGAATATTCCGTTAAAAATGCGGATCAGGCAGATACTGGTAAATATGGAAAGAAGCAGGTGGTTGCCAGTAAATTTAACAAAAACCTATATAGCTGTGAATATCCCGGAATTTAAATTACACGTTTACAATGGCGATAGCCTGTTGTGGAGTTGTAAGGTAGTAGTTGGCCAGAAGATTCACCCTACTACTGTATTCTATGGCCAGATTAAATATGTTGTATTTAGCCCATATTGGAATGTCCCCAAATCAATTGTAATTGCAGAGGTACTACCTGCAATAAAAAAAGATAAGGATTATCTGGTTAAACATCATCTTGAAATAACCGGATCAAATAATAATATACCAATGGTGAGGCAGAATCCGGGACCAGATAATTCATTAGGGCTTGTCAAATTCCTGTTTCCAAACAGCTACAATATTTATTTACATGATACGCCCTCCAAATCCTTGTTCAAAGAGTCGTCCAGGGTATTTAGTCATGGTTGCATCCGTATTGAAGCACCTGTTAAACTCGCAAATTTCCTTTTAAGTAATAATAAGCTATGGACACCAATAAAAATAGACAGTGCAATGGCGTCAGGGAAACAGCATTTTGTGACTTTAAAGAACAAAGTTCCGGTTTTCATCGCCTATTTTACTGCATTTATAGATCGGAACAACCGTTTAAATTTCAGAAAGGATATTTATCATCTTGATGAGCAATTGGCCGACATGATCATTTCCGGCACTGGAGTTTATAATAAAGAATAATAAGTATACCGCTAATCATGTAGCTTATATAGTGTTAAATATTAAATATTGACAAAATGGCTTTAATAAAAGACATCCGAGACTTTTTAGACGAAACGGGTAGTATGGCAAAATTTACGGGCCACTTTTTTTCACATGGTTTAAGGCCCAGGTTCGAAATAAAGGCACTACTTGTCCAATGTTATACTATCGGTTACAAATCATTTCCTTTGATCGGGCTCACTGGCTTTATCATGGGTTTGGTGTTGACAATGCAATTACGCCCCTCCCTGGTGAGTTATGGCGTGCAGTCAGAACTGCCGGTGATGGTAGGCATAGCCATAGTCCGGGAAATTGGCCCTGTGATCACTGCTTTAATTTTTGCCGGTAAGATCGGCAGCAGTATCGGCGCGGAACTCGGCTCTATGAAAGTGACCGAGCAGATTGACGCGATGGAAGTAAGCGGGACTAATCCTTACAAATACCTGGTGGCTACCAGGGTGATTTCGACAACCCTAATGCTGCCAATCCTGACCATCTTAGGCGACGTTGTTTCTTTATTTGGTGCTTATATCGGTGTTAATCTCAGTTCAGTAACCAGCTTACATTTCTTTTTCACCCAGGTATTTCATAGCCTGAGTTTCAGCGATATCTTACCGGCGATAACTAAAACATTTTTCTTTGGTTTCGCTGTTGGCATCATCGGCTGTTATAAAGGTTTTAATTCCAGCAAAGGGACCCAGGGTGTTGGTATTTCAGCAAATTCAGCCGTTGTATTGTCTTCAGTACTGATCTTTATCATCGATTTGCTAGCGGTTCAGTTCACCAACGTATTAGGCTTAAATTAATCGGTATGACAACAGCAGTAAAAAATGAACTTACCCCTGAAAATAATATCATTAAAGGAGCACCGGTAATCGTTATTGAACACCTATATAAAAAATTTGGGAAGAATATTGTTTTGAAAGATTTTAATCTGACAGTACTACAAGAAGAAAATGTGGTGGTAATGGGAAAATCGGGCGCGGGTAAATCAGTACTTATTAAATGTATCATCGGTTTGTTAAAACCCGATAGCGGTAAGATCTTGGTTTTCGGTGACAACGTGCCGGATTTAAGTACAGATGAGCTTGAAAGGGTAAGAACTAAAATAGGGTTTCTGTTTCAGGCAAACGCGCTTTATGATTCTATGACCGTTCGGGAAAACCTGGAATTCCCTTTGCGCAGGCACTGGATTGATTTGACTCAAAAGCAAGTAAACCAAATAGTATTGGAAGCGCTTGACAATGTGGGCTTAAAAAATACGGTTGACATGATGCCCTCAGAACTATCAGGAGGTATGCTTAAGCGGATTGCGCTTGCCCGGACCCTGATACTTAAACCGGAGATCATTTTGTATGACGAACCAACAACTGGCCTGGATCCGGTGACTTCGAGGGAGATCGACAGCCTTATCCTTAAACTGCAAAAGAAATACCACACCTCGTCAATTGTAATTTCACACGACATGAACTGTGTTAAAAATATAGCTGACAGGGTGATCCTGCTTTTGGATGGTAAATGTTACGCGAACGGTACTTATGATGAGTTGGATCATTCATCTGACGAAAAAATAAAACAATTCTTTGAAGAGTAGATCATGGCAAAACAGGTTGAGAATAATATAAAATTAGGCGTATTTGTATTCGCCGGTTTAATCGTAATGATGTTTTCTTTTTACATGATCGGGAACAATACAGGTATTTTCGGCAGCAGTTTTAAACTTAAAGCACGCTTTAATAATTTAAATGGATTGATGGAGGGTAACAATGTATTGTTCTCAGGTATACAGGCGGGCACCGTAAAAAGCATAGAAATTATTAATGATACTACAATAGAAGTTACTATGCTCATTGACAGTAAAGTAAAATCTTATATTCATACCAACGCAGAGGCAGCAATAGGCACCGAAGGATTGATGGGGAATAAAGTGATCAACATTCAGCCCGTAAAAGTGAATAGTCCCCTGGTAACAAATGGGGATTTGCTGATTGCCCAAAAGCTCACCAGCATGGATGCAATGTTACAAACATTGTCTAAAACCAACAATAATATGGCTACTTTATCGGAAGCTTTAAAAAACACGGTACTGAGGTTGGATACTAGCGCAATATTTAATGTACTCAACGATAAAAATACCGGTATAAGCTTAAAGTCATCGTTGAAAAATATAAATGATGCCAGTAGTAATGCTAACAAAATGACAAATGGTTTGAATCAACTTGTTATAAAAATAAAACAGGGAAAAGGAGCTGCAGGTTTATTGCTGACCGACACTTCATTTTCAGCCAATTTAAAAATGTCGTTGGTTAAATTCAGATCAGCAAGTGACAATGCCAATAAGATGAGTATGCAGCTTAATAACATCGCCACCAATGTAAACCGTGACCTGGGATACGGCAAAGGGCCGTTGCATGCTTTGTTAAGCGATTCTTTGATTACCCAAAGATTAAACACGAGCATATACAATATTCAAAAAGGCACAACTGGTTTTAACCAGGTCGTTGAAGCTTTGAAACACAATTTTTTAGTGAGGGGCTATTTCAAAACACAGGCAAAGAAAAAGGCAGACAGTTTACATAATCAGTAAAAGAAATAGAATTAGCTTCGATTTGAGGACTAAAATCCCGCAAATTTATGGCATTTAACCACAGAAGAGCTGTATTGTTTTTTCTAAAAGCGGGTTTTAAACATTTGATTTAGTGATCGCTATCACTTTTACCAAAGTCTGGATGGGTTAGATTTGATAAGCAGCAAATGATATTGCCATGTGCTATCTAACTCAGCAATGAAAACATTAAGATTTAAATTCCCACATCCATTTAAAAGCCAGGCCATCAGAAAACTGATTGGCAGTGCAAATGCTTCACGCAAACGTTTTTTGCTGGACAGCAAAGAAAGCAATATTGTTAAAATACTTTTAAACGATTTTCAAAAGGGGAACTATGAAATGAAGCTGGATAGGGAAGTTGTTCAATATTCTTTTATCTATCAGCAGACCGTCGAAATTAAGGGCCAACCTAATTTAATTCCTGGTATCACATGAAGATTTACATCAAAAACATGTTCTGCATTCGCTGCAAAATGGTTGTTAAAGAACAATTGAAAAAAATAATGTCGGATAGTGCTGTCGTAAAACTAGGCGAAGTTGAAATTGCAGGAACGCTTACTAGTGCACAATTAAATGAATTTAGATCAGCTTTGCTAAAATATGGCCTTGTGGTTTTGGATGACAGGAAAGGCCTGCTCATCGACAAAATCAAAAAGGTGATAGTCGAATTGATAGATTATGAAGGAGAGCCTTTAAAAATAAATTTTTCGACTTATTTAAGTAATAAACTGAATTATGAATATACGTATATGGCCAACTTATTTTCCGAAGTGGAGGGGATAAATGTTGAACACTATTTGATCAGTCATAAAATCGAACGCGTTAAAGAATTACTTGTTTATGACAAGTTATCGCTTACTGAAATATCTTATAAATTAAATTACAGTAGTGTTGCTCACTTGTGTAATCAATTTAAAAAAATTACCGGGACAACGCCTTCCGTATTTCGTAAAGCTAAAAACGAAACTTATCTACAGGTTACATAAAATACAATATTCCAAGTGTGAATTATGGAACTAATTACTTGAATTACAGAATTCAAAGGCCTGATATGTGGCAGTTTGTATAAAAGATTCTGCGATAGCAATGAAAAATTCTCTTTCAGCAAGCGACCTTCAGCAAGTTATACCCCTTACGATGAAAGCTATGGTTATGGAAATCCCCGGCCAGTCGTTAGTCAGTAGAATACTACCGCTGCCAGTTCCCATAGCAGACCAGGTGCTTATCAAAGTAATTGCCTGCGGAGTTTGCCGCACCGATTTGCATATTATAGATAGTGAACTGCCCGATCCTAAACTCCCGCTTATCCTTGGCCATGAGATCATTGGAACAATTGCAAAAACAGGCAGCGAGGTTACACATTTCAAAGTGGGAGATTTAGTTGGTGTTCCATGGGTGGGTTATACCTGCGGGTATTGTAAATATTGCTTAAGAGACCAGGAAAATCTTTGTGAAAATGCGCTGTTTACGGGTTACACTATGAATGGAGGGTATGCCGAATACACCGTGGCATTCCAAAAATACTGTTTTCACTTGTCGGCGCAATATGGCATTCCTTCGGCTGCACCACTGCTTTGTGCAGGCCTGATCGGCTATCGGTCATATAAAATGATCGGGCCTCATGCCAAACAACTTGGTTTTTACGGGTTTGGCGCGGCTGCTCATATTTTAATTCAAATTGCGTCATACCAAGGTAAAGAAATATATGCTTTCACACGTGAGGGTGATACAGCCGGGCAGGAATTTGCGACACGGATGGGAGCAGTATGGGCCGGCGATTCCATTGTACCATCTCCTACGACGCTGGATGCTGCAATTATTTTTGCTGCTGTTGGGCAACTGTTGCCTAAAGCACTAAAGGATATTGATAGAGGAGGGAGTGTAGTTTGCGGCGGCATACATATGAGTGATATTCCCTCCTTTCCGTATCAAATACTTTGGGGAGAGCGAATTGTACGCTCGGTCGCTAATCTCACCCGTCAGGATGGAGAGGAGTTTTTTAAACTGGCATCTGAAATCGAGCTAAAGACAGAGACGCGGTTATTTCCGTTTCAGGAAGCAAATGAAGCAATAGCTGCGGTAAGGAGGGGGAAAATACATGGTGCTGCAGTATTGGTAATGTGAACACCCGATTATCTGATTTTTAACTCAGCAGCTTCTTATCGCACTGTTGCAATCTTCTGTAAACCAATAATCCTATAGGCATGGAAAGCCAAAAAGTTAAAAAGCGATAGAGAAATGTAATAATTAAGGCTGCATGAATCGGCGCACCAAATTTGGTAAAGAAATAGGTCATTGCACTTTCATATACAATAAGTGATCCCGGCGAAATGGATAGTGCCCCAATTATGAGTGAGCAGAGTAACCCTAAAGTGATAATTGCAAACACGTAAAATATGACGCAAGGATAAAAAACCGTAGGGTAATGCATCTCGTTGATTGTAATTACAAGCAGCGTATATGCCAACTTTTTTTTAGTTTTTTTTCATGGTCAAATCTAAGGGAAGAAGCTGTCTGTGCACCGGGCTTCTTCTCACTAAGCTAGTGTCAATACAATTACCTACCGCCATCAATGTGATTTCATCTAGCCAATTTTCATTGTGTTGCCGCCATTCGCCACTATGCTGATATAACATAGCTTCTTTACCATCGTCGAATTCAATCCGCCACCCATTAATTGTGTTTAAATTTGAAGCTGTAATGTGAAATATATTCAAGCCTTTTTCT
>Ga0209511_1004301_pt1 | contig 10413 bp, 8 predicted proteins | sample SSSSmetaG_FD_184141 | JGI IMG/M metagenome (GOLD analysis project Ga0209511, IMG submission 184141) | Glacier valley bacterial and archeal communities from Borup Fiord, Nunavut, Canada, to study Microbial Dark Matter (Phase II) - ​SSSS... | ecosystem: Environmental > Aquatic > Freshwater > Ice >... | reverse complement strand
ATTTACTTCGCGGAAAACTGGATCTCGACAAGAATGCCAGAATTCCTTTGGTGAGCTATAAAAAATATAAGAATTCGTATACGCTTACTAATTCTTCTGTAAATGAAATTGCCGTGATTGTTGCGGATGGAGAAATTATTCCCGGCAAGGCGGATGAAGGTGTTGGTGCTGTCACAATCGTGGAGGAAATTCGTAAGGCGCGCAACAATGATAAAGTTAAAGCCATTGTGTTGCGAGTGAATTCCCCCGGTGGAGTATTTCAGGCAGGAGATATGATGTGGAGAGAGATCGTGCTTGCTACAAAGCAAAAACCGGTGATTGCATCAATGGGAGACTACGCTGCTTCGGGAGGTTATTATCTTGCAATGCCTTGTGATACGATCGTTGCTCAGCCAACAACGATTACCGGGTCGATTGGTGTATTCGGAGTGATGTTTGATCTTAGCCAGTTTATGGACCACAAGCTTGGCATTACGTCAGAAGAAGTTAAGACAGGCGAAATAGGTGAGATGATGACAATGACACGTTCGCTTACCGATGTAGAAAAGGGAATTATGCAAAAACAGGTAGATGAAATCTATGAAACATTTACGCTGAAAGCTGCACAAGGCCGGTCGATGACTCAGGATGAGATCAAGAAAATTGCATCAGGTCGTGTGTGGACAGGCTCTCAGGCAAAAGATAATGGTTTGGCAGATGTATTGGGTGGATTTGATGATGCTGTAAAGATTGCTGCTATTAAAGCGAGAGTATCCGATTACAAACTTCGTTATTATCCCCAGCCTCGTCCTTTCCTGGAAAAAATTCTCGGAGCGTATGAGGATAACGCAAAAGTGAAAGCCTTGCAAAAAGAGCTTGGTGTTTACTATCCCTGGTTCAGACAATGGGAGAAAATAAAGAATTACCAGGGGATTCAGGCAAGAATGGGGGTAGAGTTCGAGATAAAGTAAACATGGGGTTGCAGCAGAGACCGCAGACTGAAATTTTATTTTGCTAATAAATATTTACCCAGATTTTAACACCTTTCAATCTCCATTGGAAATTGATTTTTCCAAAGTTGATAATAAACGCCGTGCTTTTTAAGCAGAGCATCGTGTAGTCCTTCTTCAGCGACCTTTCCATTCTCCAGAACGACAATTTTATCTGCCTGGAAAATTGTGCTCATCCGATGCGCAATTATGATAATTGTTTTTTGGCGGGCCTTTAGAAGACTCAGCGTGTCCTGAACGTATTTTTCTGACGCTGAATCGAGTGAAGCAGTAGCTTCATCGAGAATCAATATTTCGGGATCTCGATACAATGCCCGTGCTATAGCAATTCTTTGTCGTTGACCTCCTGAGAGTGTTGCTCCATTTTCGCCAATATAGGTGTTGAATCCTGCAGACAGTTTTTCAATAAATTCCATCATGCCCAGTGAAGTGCATATTGAAATAATATTTTGCAAATCAGGCGAATCGTCACCAATGGATATGTTATCAATAATAGTTCCAGCAAAGAGATCGATCTTTTGAGGAACTGCTGCTACTAATGTTCTCAGTGAATTATTTTGAATATACGTTAGATCATATTTACCAAAATGGATATTTCCTGACGTAAGCGGATAAAGATTTTGTAGTAACTGTATCAAGGTTGATTTACCTGAGCCACTCTCACCTACGATGGCAGTGGATGTTCCTTTTTTTATTGTAAGAGTAAAATCCTGAAACACGGTGGTATGAGTTCCATATCTGAAATTCATGTTGTTAAAATGGATATCTCCCATCATCTCCCGTGATAGAACTATTTTGTTGTCATCGTCTTCTTTTTCGAGATCAGTTATTTCAAACAAACGATCGGCGGCTATCCATGCGTTTTGAATCGTTTTGTTCATTCCTATGAGACTGTTGGCAGGGCCGGTGAAGTATCCTATTAAAGCATAAAAAGACAAGAGTTCGCCGGGTGTTATCTGATTATCAAGCACGAATCCTGCGCCAATCCACAATAACACTATTGTAAATATCCTTGAAACAAATTCCGTTGCGAAGTTTGATCCAAGCGAATTCACCCCGGAATGGTAAACCCGTTGTAAAAATCTTTGAAATTTGCTTTCGGTTTTAAATTGAGATTGACTTTCTAATCCGAAACTCTTTATTGTCGCGATTGCATTTAATGATTCAATGAGATGAGACTCGAGATCGGCATAATCTTCCATCAGTTTTCGTTCCACTTTCCTGTTAAGAAAATTTGTAACAGCATAGATTAGTATGTAGAGAGGAATCACCAGCAGAATAACCACGGCAAGCTTCCAGTAATAAGTGAACATCAGTGTGAACGAGAATAGAATTACAAAGAAATTCACTGCGATATTGATGAATGCATCGTTTATAAATGTGCGGATTTTTACAGCATCGTTGATGCGTGAAAGAATTTCACCTGATCTCATGGTATCGAAAAATTGCATCGGGAGCTTTAGGAGATGCCGGTAGTAACCAAGAATTAGTCGCGAATCTATTTCTTGTCCGGTTTGAATAGTGAAGAGACTTTTCATATACCCAATAAATATGGCCACGACTAATAGCCCGATCATGACCACACTCATCAGATTGAGAAGGTTCTTATTGCCATTAACTAAAACATAGTCAATGATTTTCTGGACATAGATAGAAGTGCTTAGACCAATAAGTGTATAGATCAAAGCGCCAAATAATGCCTGGATAAGAGTGGCTCTGTAGGGTCGAATTAATTGAAGAAACCTGTTAAAAATCGTTTGTGTTCTTTTTCCTTTTTCAAATGTATCATCAGGCAATAGAACTATAAGAATAGTTGTCCAGATTTTTTTGAATTCATCATGGGTATAGTGATGAAGTTGACCATCTGCCGGATCCATTACTTCAATGTGGTGTGCAGTTACGCTATAGATTACAATGAAATGATGGAGTACTTCCCGTACTACCACATGGGCTATTGCCGGCAGTGGTATTTTTGATAAGCTATCAAAAGTTCCTTTTACTCCTTTGGATTCAAATCCCAGTTTTTTGGCTGCCTCAACCATTCCTAGCACATTGGTTCCTTTTTTGCCAGTTGATGAAAACTGACGAATTCTTGCTACCGGGAATTCCAATCCATAGTGCGAAGCGATGGAAGCCAGGCAAGATGCGCCGCAGTCGGTAAGGTCGCGTTGCTTTACTTTGACTTTTTTCATCCGTCAGTTATTTGGATTCATCCAGTTGTCGACTTTATCGTCAAGAAGTTGCCAAAGGCTTCGTTCGGTAATAATGAAGTGAGCATGTAATGTCATTCCTTTTTTTAGTAAACCTTTGTAGCCATTTTTAAGCTGGAGAAATTCTTTGTTTAATGAACATCGGACTTCAAAGTACGGCGTGTTGTCTACTATTTTTATGTCATGCGCAACTTCAATAATTTTTCCTGAAGCTATGCCCCATTGATTGTGATGAAATGCGTCTACGGTGAATCTTGCAGACATATTTTCTTTCAGTAATCCAATGTCATGTGGTGATACGTGTGCCTCAACGATAAGACTTGTGTCAGGAGAAATTTGACCAAGTTCCTGGTTAGAAAAAATTGGTGTTCCTTTGAAAAGAACGGTCATATTTTGTAGGGAGCCACTTACCGGAGCCTTTATATTCATATAATTCTTTTCCCGTTGAAGTTGTGCCAGTTGTGATTCGTAATCTTTTAATTCTTTCCTGGTAGACCATATTTCAGTCTCCCAGTGATTTAATTGATCTTCATCCAACGTAAAAAGATTATCAGATGCTTTATTTAACTCGAATTGAAACATTTCGAATTCAGAATCGGATATTACTTTCTGTTCGTAAAGTTTTTTATTTCTATTATAGTCAGAATTGACTTTTTGTAAATGTGTCAGTATCTCATTTCGCTTTTGTTCATGATGGATGTATGCCTGCCTGTAAAGAGAAGTCTTCAGTTGAGCAATAGTGCTGTTTCTTTTAATTAAGATTTGTAAATCTGTCAGTGATACAGTGTAGTCTCTTATTTTTGTAGTGAGATATTTTTCCTTTACGTCATTGACTTCATTTTCTATTTGAAATAGTAATTGTCCTTTTTTTACTTTTTCATTCTCCTGAACAAATGATTCTTTGATCTTTCCAGTCGTAGATGATCTGATTTCATAACTTCGTGTGGCAGGACGAATTAATCCGGTTGTTTGAACCTCAACGGATATCCTTAGAAAAGGTAGAGCAATCAGAATTATTGTAACGCACGAAAGCACTGCGACATAGATGATAGGTGTCCTGGAAATTTTGCCATACACATTAAATTCTGATATATTCATTTTAATTATTTTTAATCCTTTTTTGAAGATCGTTAATAAGTATGCCCTGAATGATCAGGGCATACATGAATAGATCATTACAGAACAGCTTTTTCAATAACATATCCAACGGTAAAGACGGTACTGGCCACTCTAACGATCCCGAAAACTGCTGCGATGGTTATGCGCACAACAGGAAACATTCTCTCTTGTGTTTCAACATACTCGTCATGTGCAAGTTCACTAACGCCAGTGGTCTCTGTACTTTTCATGTTATTGATTTTTAAGGTTGCTTATTCCTATAAGCTATAAGTGCATGGGAGCTTAATTAGCCGCCTGTTTTTGTTTGATGCGCTCTTCATAATACGCAAGAGCAAAGCCTGCCAAAAAGAGGAGGGGGATTATTCCAAATCCTCCGTTTGTTTCTTTCATTTCAGAGTCATTCAATTCCATTAGATCGAGGTTCATTAAATTTTTCATGTTTGATTTTGTTTAATTGTTTAGAAATTAATTTTGACTTTATTGCCTTACTACAAAGTAAATTTATCTGGATAGATAGAATCGATGTAAGGCTTGCCTAGCTGATACGCTCCAATCATAAGGAATGGCAGTAAAAAAGCAACGATAAGCAAGAATCCACCAGAAGTATTTTCCTGCTCCGACGCTCTGAGTTCAGTGACACCAAGTTTCGTGAGATCTCTCATTACTATAAATTTAAAGGGTAGCCAGAATGCCTCTGGTAAGACTATCAGAAAAAAGCCTTCTGACGTGGCGGATTCCGGCCGAAACCATAATTCGAATATCGCTCTGCAAAGAGGCGATAGCAATGAAAATTGACGATCATCAGGAAAACCAGACATGCGATCTGTTCGGTTTATATCACGAAAGCGGGTAAATACTTTTATCTTCGTTGGCGAAGCGGAAAGACACATATTTTGATTGAAATTAAAAATTTATGAAACGAATTAACATACTACTGGTGGATGACGAAGTATTAATACGTCAGGGGATAAAATCACTTCTGGAGAAGGAGGTATTTATCAAAGAAATTTATGAAGCGGGAGATGCAATAGGATTTCGTCACCAAATCAACACGCACACAATTGATCTTATTTTATTGGATATAAAACTTCCCAACATAAGAGGGCACGAGCTCGTTTCTGAATTATCGGTAAGGGAAAATCCACCCAAGGTCATTATTGTAACAGGCCTCGAAGGTGTAGAGATTGTAATGAATTTATTAAAACTTGGAGTGAATGGTGTTGTATTCAAACTGAATGGCTACTCAGAAATTGTGAACGCTATTCAGGAAGTAATGGAGACTGGTTATTTCTTTCAGGAAAGGGTTGCGGAAATCATTCAGGCAAATGCTCATCGCTGGGATCACATTCCACCCGTTGCACTTTCATTCCATGAAAATGAATTGCTTAAGATCATAGCGAGTGGACTCACAACGAAGCAGATCGCCGTAGAACTAAAAATGACGGAAGCGACCACCGAAACATACCGAACGCGTCTTATAAAAAAGATCGGAGTGCCTAACTCTGCAGCACTATTAGCCTATGCATATAGAAATGGTATTTTATAATTTCTACCTAACAGAAGAAAGGATGAAAAAAATTTAATGCCTTGTAGCGGAATCGGTTGTAGCTTTTGTCTATAACTTTTCTTTTTCTTCTTTAAAAGCTCTTTCCATTGCGTCCCTGTCGAAAGCTTTTTCATTGTTGGAAAGCCAGACGGTTGCAACGCCATTTCCAATAACATTTGTTATTGCCCGCGCTTCCGACATAAAGCGATCGACACCAAGTAACAATGCCAATCCTTCCGATGGAATAGCCTTGACCGCCTGAAGTGTAGAGGCGAGTACAATAAATCCACTTCCCGTCACGCCGGCCGCTCCTTTTGACGTTATCAACAATATTCCAATGATCGTTAATACCTGTTCCCACGAGAGGAGAACATTAAAAGCCTGGGCCAGGAACATCGTTGCCATGGCAAGATAAATTGTTGTTCCATCCAGATTAAAAGAATAACCTGCCGGAATCGTAAGCCCCACAACAGATTTGGCACACCCCATTCGCTCCAGCTTTTCCATAAGTGATGGTAATGCTGGTTCGCTGGACGAAGTACCAAGAACAATAAGAATTTCTTCTTTAATGTATGTTAAGAAATTCCAGATCTTTATTTTATACATCCACAGTATTCCGCCAAGGACTACAAAAATAAAAATAACGCTTGTGATATAAACTGTGAGCATAAGTTTGCCCAGCGAGATCAACGCATGTGGCCCAAACTTTCCAATGGTGAAGGCCATTCCTCCGAAGGCACCGATTGGCGCTGCATACATCGCTATGTGTAATGTTTTAAATACATACGTTGAAACAAAGCTTAAAGGCTTCAGTATTTTATCCTTGCTTTTTACTTTGCTTAAGACCGAACCGAGAATAATGGAGAATAAAAGAATTTGAAGAGTGAGATTATCAAGAAAGAAACTCAGCCAGCTGAATTGCTGCGCTTTGGTCACATAACCTGAAATATCTGCGTTTGCTACCGGAGAAGTATCAACCCCGACACCTGGTTGAATAATAGATGCAACTAAAATTCCTACAAGCAGGGCAAACGTTGTAACGATCTCAAAATAGAGTAAGGCCTTTCCACCTGTCTTCCCAACTTTCTTTAAATCGCCCATAGCAGCGATCCCAAGAGTGATCGTAAGAAAGATAATTGGATATATAAATAGTTTCACAACGCTGATAAATCCTTTTCCAAGGAATTCCATCTCCATTGCTTTTTTTGGATTTACAATTCCTAGAACAACGCCTGCAGTGATAGCGAGCAAAACCCAAAAAGTAAGATTCTTAACTATTTTTTTCATGCTATTATCTTCCGTAAACAAGCTCATTCCTTGCTTACCTTCGATTCGTCTTTCGATTTAACAACATTATTTAAAAAAGAACTCCAGGCACTTCGCATTGGGATGAACAATGTTGAAGAGATCTTATTATTCATGTGCTGATTTATTCAGGAATCCAGGTATTGTTATTGTTGTCGGCGTCAACAAAAATTCCTGTTTCCAGCTTAATGCTCTTAACAGGTTTCTTAACTTTCAATATTATAACAGCAGTCTTCTCATTTGATTCCCATACAGCGGGTGAGATATGAATTGTTTCTGTTGTTAAATCATCCAAAGTAGCAACAACGTCGAAAGGGATCGGTGCGCCTCCGGGATTACTGATGGTGAGCTCATAGGAATTTTTACCACTTTTTGAGTTGTCCTTAACCTTATCAATAGCAATGTCCATGTAGCTGTTGTTGAAGAACCAGCTTTTGAAGAACCAGTTGAGATTTTTCCCGGAAATGTTGTTGAAGGTATTAAAGTAATCCCATGGTATCGGATGCTTTCCATGCCAGCGATTCATAAATTCAAGTAGGCATTTTCTGAATAGATCGTCGCCAAGCATATCCTTTATTGCGAGATAGCTTAGAGAAGGTTTTCCATACGAGTTATTTCCAAGTCCGCGATTCAATTCTGTTGTTGGAGTAATGACGGGAAGATCATTTTCTGCCGATGTTCCGCGTGACCAGCCGTTAACTCTGAATCCTTTATAATTTCTTTCTGCTTTTTCTTTGCCGAACTCCTGTGTGCTCATGAAAAGTTCGAATGTTGTTGCCCATCCTTCATCCATAAAACCATAACGACTTTCATTGATACCCATATAAAAAGGAAAATACGTGTGGGCTATCTCATGATCCTGCACGAACTGACCAAATTCAGGATCGTCGGTGTCATTGTCATTCACCATCATCGGATACTCCATGTCGGCAAAGCCCTGGATTGTGGTCATCTTGGGAAAAGGGTAAGGAACTCCTGGCCATTCATTTGATAAAAAACTCAGGCTTGTGCGACCGTCTTTTACGGCCCTATGAAAATATTTTGCGGTATCTGCAAACGCTGCCTGCATGCTCGCACGACGCTTCGTGGATTTGTCGACAATCACACTTGAAGCATCCCACACATAATGGTCACTCACCGCAACAGTAAGATCGCTAATGTCAGTTGCTTTCCAAGACCACGTATTCATCTCATTTTGTGCAGTAACTTTTTTGCCTGCAAGGTCTGCGGAAGTTGCAATATGAATTACGGAGTCACTTGTGAAAGACATTTGTAATCGTTTAGCACATTCTGGCAGAAGAACTTCCTTGATGTTCTGTAAGGTCCCTGTTGACCAAACAGCAAAATTCTTTGGGGCAGAAACTTTTAGTGTATAATCGTTGAAGTCATTATAGAATTCAAAAGTATCAGTGAAGATTATAGTATCCCATCCGTAGTAATCATCGTAAACAGCAACTCTTGGATAGAAGTAAGCAAGAAAGTAAGTTGAAGGATCAATCATTCCCTCGCGACCACTTTCTACCGACATTTCGAAATGCCACTCAATATTAAGTGTTGCAGAATCGTGCGGAGCTAATGGCTTTGGAAGTCCGACGCCTTGATTCGTTCCCTGGAAATCTCCTTCTCTTCGTTTGATGGCAGTCCCATTGATAGTGAAGATGTCAATTTCAGTACCTGATGATACGTAATCCTGACGCGCAGGAAAAGCCCTTGCTGCTCCGGCTTTATGAATATTAAGGATGAGTTTAATATTCAACATTTTCAAGGTGTCGGGGCTATTATTAAAATAGGTTATTGTTTCAACTCCTTTGATAGTGCGACTTGGTGGATTGAGAGTAACATGAATATCATAGCGGGCACGATTTTGCCAGTAATTTTTGCCGGGTTTGCCATCTGCAGCCCGTGTACCGTTCGTAAAAGCCTTTTGGACATTTCGCGGTAAGTATAAATTCTGAGAAACGACTGTCATTGAAAGTGAGCAGTACAAGGCGATTAAAAATATTTTGGTTTGCAGGTTCCCCAAAACGGGTGACACTTCGATGAAGTTCTGCAGGGTATTTTGTTTTATAAGCATGTTTGATATTAATGTAGGCAGATGGTTTTAATGGAATAACACCTCAAATAAGGAATATCTGGCCTGGTTCACAAGCAGTATGTGATATTGATCAACAAGATCGTTAGATAAACACATAGAAAAAACAAAGCAAACTCAGAATGGAAGAATACTAATTCATTTTATCCTTGCATTTCCTTATGTGTTTTAAAAACGTGTACGTTTCAAAAAAGATGTATGTGTTATTCTTAATCGCAACATTCGATTTTAATGAGGCTTTGCCCTTACATATTGCGCAGGCCACGTCACTTCTTGTCTTAATTCATGTGCTGCATGAAGTGGGAAATAAGGATCCCGCAAAAGTTCTCTTGCCAACAAAACGATATCAGCTTTCCCTTCTTCGATAATGTCGTTTGCTTCCTTCGCTGTAGTTATTAAGCCAACAGCACCCGTTGATATTCCGGCATTTCTTACAGCTTGAGCAAAGCCGACCTGGTAGAGTGGTTTAACATCTATTTTCTGATCAATTGCGATGCCACCTGAGGAACAGTCGATAAGATCAATTGTTTTTGTCTTTAGTAATTCTGCGAGTTTCACTGAATCATGTATGCTCCAACCACCTTCCTTCCAGTCGGAAGAAGAGATTCTTAAAAATAATGGTCTTTCAATGGTCCAGACTTCTCTGATATTTTCTATGATCTCTGATAAAAAATGCGTACGATTTTCCAGAGATCCTCCATAAGAGTCGGTTCGTTTATTGGATAACGGTGAAAGAAATTCATTAATAAGATAGCCATGTGCTCCATGGATTTCGATTACTTTAAATCCTGCTTTTATGGCGCGGGCGGCAGCATCTTTAAAGTCCTGAATTACTTTTTTTATTTGACCGATCGTAAGTTCAGTCGGTGCTGGATCTGTTTCCGCAAACGGAATGGCGCTGGGTGCAACAGTTTGCCAGGCCCCTTCAATATTTTTTAATGCATGATTTCCGTCCCATGGTCGTGCGTGACTAGCTTTTCTTCCTGCGTGTGCTAATTGAATTCCGGGGATAGATCCATTCTTTTCTATGAATTCATTGATGCGCTTTAAAAATGGAATGTGTTCATCCTTCCATAAACCAAGATCACCTGGTGATATTCTTCCTTCAGGTGATACCGCCGTTGCTTCCAGTATAATCAATGCCGCTCCACC
>Ga0209511_1004295_pt1 | contig 10422 bp, 9 predicted proteins | sample SSSSmetaG_FD_184141 | JGI IMG/M metagenome (GOLD analysis project Ga0209511, IMG submission 184141) | Glacier valley bacterial and archeal communities from Borup Fiord, Nunavut, Canada, to study Microbial Dark Matter (Phase II) - ​SSSS... | ecosystem: Environmental > Aquatic > Freshwater > Ice >... | reverse complement strand
CTAACGAAGCAGTAACTGATTATTTCAAAAGTAAATAATCTACATCTTATGTAGGAGAAGAGCTTTCGTCGTTATTGATGGGAGCTCTTTTTTTATAAACAACGTTTCAGCGTTATGATTTTCTGAATAGTATAGTTTAAGTTGCTTCATATCATTTTGTTATGGGAATATTCAGTTTTACCAGATCAAAGAAAGAAAGTCTGGACAAGGGTCTCGAAAAAACCAAGGAGAGTGTATTTAAAAAACTCTCCAGGGCTGTAATTGGCAAGACCACTGTTGATGATGAGGTTCTTGATAACCTTGAAGATATCCTGATTTCAGCTGATGTGGGTGTGAAAACAACCTTGAAGATTATTACACGAATCGAGAAACGGGTAGCCGCTGACAAATACATGGGTACATCGGAGTTAAACCGGATACTCAAAGAAGAAATAGTCGCCTTACTGGCTGAAAGTAATACAACTGATGTATCTGATTTTGACCTTCCAAAAACCGGACAACCGTATGTAATTATGGTTGTTGGAGTGAATGGCGTTGGTAAAACAACTACAATCGGGAAACTGGCACATCAGTTTAAAAGTGCTGGTAAAAAGGTCGTTTTAGGTGCTGCTGATACTTTCAGAGCTGCCGCAATCGAGCAATTACAAATCTGGGCCGATCGGGTAGGCGTTCCTTTGGTTCGTCAAAATATGGGTTCTGATCCAGCATCTGTAGCTTTCGACACTTTGCAATCGGCAAAAGCGATAGGAGCCGATGTGGTCATTATCGATACCGCCGGTCGTTTGCACAATAAGATCAACCTAATGAATGAGCTTTCAAAAATCAAGAAGGTGATGCAAAAGGTTTACATGAGTGCTCCGGACGAAGTTTTACTGGTTCTTGATGGTTCTACAGGACAAAATGCTTTTGAACAAGCCACCCAATTTACACTTGCTACCGAGGTTACTGCTTTGGCATTGACAAAGTTGGATGGAACCGCAAAGGGGGGAGTTGTGATTGGCATTTCCGATCAGTTTAAAATTCCTGTAAAATATATAGGTGTTGGCGAAGGAATCGAAGATTTGCAGATTTTTCACCGCAACGAATTTGTCGATTCGTTGTTTAATTGAAGTAAACACAGCTTGCATAAATTCAGGATGCCATTGTGCATCCTTTTGTTTTTTATAGAATAGTTTGAAATATAATAGTGTATGAAAAAGAAGATCAATGTTGTTACGTTGGGATGCTCCAAAAATCTGGTCGATTCTGAACTTTTCTTGTCGCAGATGGCGGCGAATGGTTACGAAGTATCGCACGATTCCGAAGATTCGGATGCACGCATTGTGGCAATTAATACCTGTGGCTTTATACTTGATGCAAAGGAGGAATCGGTGAACACGATATTGGGATACGCTGAAGCCAAAAGAGAGGGATTGATCGATAAAATATTTGTATTTGGCTGTTTGTCTGAAAGATATAAAGACGATCTGATTGCTGAAATTCCAGAAGTTGATGGGTTTTACGGCAAATTTCAGGTCCGTAAGATGGTGGAGGATCTCAAAGCAGATTATAAAATGTCTTTATCGCGACAACGCTACCTGACAACTCCTTCGCATTACGCTTACCTGAAAATATCGGAAGGTTGCAACAGGACCTGTTCCTATTGTGCCATTCCCCGAATGACAGGCGCTCATATTTCCATTCCGATCGAAGATCTTGTCAGCGAAGCACGCAGTCTGGCAGAAAAAGGTGTTAAAGAATTGCTTGTGATCGCGCAAGACTTGTCCTATTACGGCATTGATCTTTACAAAGAAAGTAAACTGGCACAGTTAGTATCAGAATTATCTGCGATTGAAGGAATCGAATGGATCAAACTTCATTACGCTTATCCATCCAACTTCCCTTATGATTTGCTCCCGGTGATGAATGAAAAGCCCAATGTAGCGGGTTACCTCGATATTGCCTTGCAGCATTGCAGCGATAAGATGTTGAAGTTGATGCGAAGGAATACAACAAAGGCAGAGACCATCAACCTGATCGAACGGGTCAGAAGAGAGGTTCCTGGCGTTCATCTCCGTACGACGATGCTTGTCGGGCATCCGGGTGAAACTGAAGAGGATTTTGAGGAGCTGAAAGCATTTGTTCGCGATATGCGCTTCGAAAGGTTGGGCGTTTTCCCCTATTCTCATGAGGAAGATACTTTTGCAGGTGAAAAATATAAAGATTCCATTCCACAGGAAGTGAAGCAATCCAGGGCTGACGAATTAATGGAGATTCAGCAACAAATTGCGACTGAAATCAATGCCGAAAAGATTGGTCTGACGATGAAGGTTGTGATCGACCGCCTGGAGGGTGAATATTTTATTGGACGTACCGAATTCGATTCACCTGAGGTGGATGGAGAAGTATTGATTTCTGCTGATCAGGATTTGCTAATTGGCAGTTTTTATCAGGTGAAAATCATTGGTTCAGAAGATTTTGACCTTTACGGAGTGGTAAACTAAATATCTGAGGTTAATGTGATATTTTTTGATTTATCACGTGCATATTCCTAATTCTCATTTTTGTAACGACTCAAGAGAAATTACATTTATGCCTTCAATATCTATGAAATCCTTAGAATTTAGGGTGATTATTGCTAATTCATTTACTAAACAGGTTGCAGCAATAAGTGCATCCGGAAGTTTAATTTTATATTTTTTCCTTATTTGAATTGTTTTGTCAATTACTTTATTGTCGATGTCGTGTACAATAGAATTGTCAATGAGTAAGTTAAATTTTGACTCTTCGTTTTTATCAAGATTCGGATAACCAAGCATTTCAATTTTATTAATAACCGATATATGATATTGATTATTAAATAGCTTATCTAATTTATCCATAAGTTGTATGTTCAACCTGTTTCCGATATACCCAATGGCAATATTTGTATCAACTAATATCTTTTTTCCCATTCTCCTCGTTCTTTTTCAATGAATTCAGACATTTCTTTTGCACGGGAACTTGACATTGTCCCTCTTAGTTGTTGCGCCAAATTTTTAATTTTCGTTTCTTGTTTAGGGATAGATATTAGGCCAGCTTCTTCCATTACTTTTAAAATGGATAAAGCATCTTGCTTAATTATATTGATTTTTAGTGTTTCCATCTTTTCTTTTTTTCAAATTTAATGAATTTTAATAGATGATGAATTTGTTTGATTAAAAATTCATTGAAAAATTAAAACATTATTCTCTTTTTTATTCCATCACAGTATTTTTCTGGAATTGAGCGAATTGCTGATAGAGGTCTTCGTCGATTTGATTTGGATAAGTTAAAATCACAAGATGAAGGGGTTGATCTGATGTATGATATGGTGGCTGATAATGAAGGTGTTCATTTTGGACAAAGCCTAACGATTCATAAAACTTTAACCGTCTGCGGGTAAGATCATTGATGATTGGTTCAATTTCAAGAATCACGGGGAATGGTTCCCTTTCAATAAATGGCTTTAAAATAGCACTTCCTAAACCCTTACTTCGAATTTCCGGCGCAATGGCTAAATGTTCGATGTAAATGAAATCCTTCGTTGTCCAGAAAGCAATAAACCCAATAACATGATTATCCGATAAATAGATATCAACCTGATATTCCTGCTTTTTAAAAACATCGGTTTGCTGGTTGGATACTCTTCGTTCGTTGAGTGGAAAACTTATTGAGTAGATATCCCAGAATTCAGCAAAATGCCGATCATCATTGCTTTTAATTCGGTGAATCTTTAGAGCATCTATTTTCAATATTCTTATTTCCCTTCGTTTACTCAATTTATTTCTTTGAATATGTCTGGAGTTCGGTTATGCGGTACATAGAGAAGAATCGTTTCAGCTTAGCTTGTGAGATGTACCTTATATATCCTTATATTGCTTTCGCCGGGTAAGGAGGAACGACACAACCCGGGGTTATTCATATCTTACCCTTTCAGGGTAAACTTCAGAAATGTTTTTTATTCATTGACGATTAGTAACATTTTAAATTGTCTCATTTTCAAATTGTCTAATTCGTCCTTCCCGGATAAACCTGAAGTGCAACTTTCAGACATTCAACTGCATGTTTCAGGTCCTCAATATTAAGAACATAGGCAATTCGGACTTCGTTTTTACCGATTCCTTTTGTTGAATAAAATCCGGAAGCTGGTGCCATCATCACGGTTTCATTCTGATATTCAAAATCTTCGAGCATCCATTGACAGAATTTATCACTGTCGTCAATCGGAAGCCGCACAATCGAATAGAAAGCACCCATTGGCATCGGGGAATAAACTCCCGGAATATCATTTAACGCGTTAATGATGTAGTTTCTGCGGTTTAAGTATTCATTATAAACCTCCTCCATGTATTCGGGCGGCGAATCTACTGCTGCTTCCGCAACTACCTGCCCGAGCATCGGTGGACAGAGCCTTGCCATGGCCAGTTTTAGTATTGATTTGATTACCAACTTATTTTTCGATACAAGAGATCCAATCCTGATTCCGCAGGCGCTGAAACGTTTGGAAACCGAGTCAATCATGATCACATTCTCGCTGATCCCTTCGAGTTCAAGTACCGAGTGATGCGTTTTTCCGTCGTAAACGAATTCACTGTAAACCTCATCCGAAATAAGGTACAAATCGTATTTCAGAACCAGTTTGCTTAATTTCTCCAGTTCTTCCTTCGTATAGACATATCCGGTTGGATTATTTGGGTTGCAAATGAAAATCCCTTTCGTTTTTGGATTGATTAATTGCTCAAAATCATCAACTGAAGGAAGTTTGAACCCATTTTCAATATAAGCAGTGATTGGTCGTATGACAACATCTGTTGCAATGGCAAACGAGAGGTAATTGGCATAAAATGGCTCAGGCACAATAACTTCATCGCCCGGATTAAAACAGACCATAAATGCAAATGAAATCGCCTCCGAACCTCCTGTTGTGATCAGAATCTCGCCGGGATCAACATCAAGGTTGCGGTCTCTGTAATACTGGGCTAGCTTTTTACGGTATGAATCGTTTCCAAACGAATGTCCGTAGGGGATCAGTTCAAAATCAAAATTTCTGATCCGTTCAATCGCATGCGGGGGAGTTTTAATGTCGGGCTGACCTATGTTCAGGTGATAAACCTTTCTTCCCAATTCTTTTGCTTTTTCGGAATATGGCACCAATTTACGGATTGCTGATTCCGGTAATAATTCTCCCCTGTTCGAAATTTTAGGCATTTTGTATGTACATTTTTAACGCGGGTCAAAGATACGATTATAATTATTCGCTTTTTGGATGATTTTACTTTCTTTTTACTAAGAATTACCGCTGATTTATAAAAAAATATCGTGAAATACCTATCATTTTATTTCATTTGGATATATCGTTAAAAGTGATTGAATATATGGATTTTAGTCATATTTTGCACTGTAAGTATTTTTTAATTTTGACCAAAATAAAAAAAAGCTATTATGATTATAGGTGTACCGAAAGAGATTAAAAATAACGAGAACCGAGTTGCACTGACCCCTGCAGGTGCCGCTGAATTGGTAAAAAGGAACAACGAAGTATACGTTCAGGCAACGGCTGGTAATGGCAGCGGTTTTGCCGATGCTGAGTATGTAACAGCTGGGGCAAAAATTCTGCCGGCAATTGAAGATATTTATGCGATTGCAGAGATGATTATGAAGGTGAAAGAACCGATCGAATCAGAATACAACCTTATCAAGGAAGGTCAACTGGTTTATACCTACTTTCACTTTGCCTCAGGTGAAAAGCTTACAAATGCGATGATCCGCCGTAAAGCGGTATGTCTTGCTTACGAGACCGTAGAACTTGACGACCATTCTTTACCACTTTTAATTCCGATGTCGGAAGTGGCTGGTAGGATGTCGATTCATGAAGGTGCAAAATACCTTGAGAAGACTTTTGGTGGTCGCGGAATGTTGCTCGGTGGAGTTCCCGGAGTTCTTCCTGCAAAAGTTTTGATCCTTGGTGGCGGTATTGTAGGAACTGAAGCGGCTAAAATGGCTGCAGGATTGGGTGCTGACGTTACAATTATGGATATCAGCCTTCGTCGCTTAAGGTACCTCAACGATATTATGCCTGCCAACGTTAAGACAATGATGTCGAATGATTACAATATCAGGGCACAGGTTAAAGTAAGTGATGTAATTGTAGGTGCAGTGCTTATTCCTGGCACGAAGGCACCTTTCCTTGTCACCAAAGATATGCTTAAAACGATGGAGCCAGGAACCGTGATGATTGATGTTGCAGTTGACCAGGGTGGATGTTTTGAAACTACGGTTCCAACAACACACGATCATCCTACGTATGTAATTGAAGAAGTAATTCATTACACGGTTGCCAACATGCCTGGTGCAGTTCCACGTACTTCAACAATTGCCTTAACCAATGCAACTTTGCCTTATGCAATGCAATTGGCTGCTAAAGGTTGGAAAAAAGCTTGTGCGGAAGATAAATCCCTGAAAAAAGGGTTGAATATCGTTGACGGAAAAGTTGTTTACAAAGGTGTTGCTGAAGCTTTCGGCCTCCCATACCATGAAGTCAATGAAGTATTAAGATAATATTCCCGATTCTTAAAATGCAAAAGACCTTCCGATGTTTGACATCCGGGAGGTCTTTTTATGAGTGACCGGGTGACTATTCAAGTTATGGATAGTCACCCGGTCAATTAGCTAAAGCTTAGATTTACTTCATTGATGATTTAAAGGATATTAGCCTTTCCTCAAGCATTTTAATCTTTTCCTCTGCATCAGTTTGTTTCTTACGTTCCAGCTCAACAACCTGTGCCGGCGCGCTATTCATAAAACGTTCGTTGCCTGTTTTCTTCTTCACCGATTCGAGGAAACCGATCGTATATTTTAGCTCTTCCTCAATTTTCAGGATCTCATCTTCAATATTCACAACATCACCAAGTGGAATGTAAAAAGCCGAAGTGTTGACCCTGAATGACATTGCTCCATCAACTTCCTGATCCGTAACCTCCAATTCTGAAAGATTCCCCATTTTCAGTAAAATAGGGTTGTATTCGGGAATAAAGCCTTTTTCACCTGGAACGATAAATAACTTAAGGTGTTCTTTATTGGCAATATCTTTCTCCTTTCGGATGGCCCGAATACCGGTAACTGCCTCTTTAATCAACTCAAACTTTTCGCAAATTTCTTCCTGCTTTGCAACAGGTTTTGGCCACTCCGAAATCATAATCGAATCGCCGTGTTTGCGTTCCTTCAGCAGTTGCCAGATCTCTTCCGAGATAAATGGCATAAACGGATGGAGCAGACGAAGTACTTCGTCAAATAATTCGCTGACTTCCTGAAAAGTTTTTGCATCTATTGGCTGTTGATAAGCTGGTTTAATGATCTCAAGCAACCAACCCGAGAACTCATCACGAATTGTATTGTAGATGGTCATTAAAGCATCGTTGAGCCGGTATTTATCGAAATGGTCGTCCATCGTTATGATCACTTCACTTAATTTAGCATTGAACCATTCAATTCCCAACCTTGAATGTTCGGGTTGCGTGATTGTCTGATCTATTTCCCAGCCTTTAATCAGACGGAACGAGTTCCAGATCTTCGAACTGAAATTACGACCCTGTTCGGTGAGCGATTCATCAAAAAGGATATCGTTCCCGGCGGGTGAGCAGAACAACATTCCAACCCTGACACCATCAGCACCATATTTTGCAATCAGATCGAGCGGGTCGGGCGAATTGCCGAGTGATTTCGACATCTTACGGCGTTGCTGATCCCTCACGATACCGGTGAAGTAAACGTTTTTAAATGGCAGTGCACCACGATATTCGTAACCGGCAATAATCATGCGGGCTACCCAGAAGAAAATGATTTCGGGGGCTGTTATGAGATCATTTGTGGGATAGTAGTAATTAATTTCTTTATTATCGGGGTTGTTGATCCCGTCAAATACAGATATCGGCCAAAGCCACGATGAAGCCCACGTGTCGAGCACATCTTCATCCTGTCGCAAATCACTTAATGTAAGTTGATTATTTCCTGTTTTCTGACGGGCTTGTTCAAGGGCATTCTCTTCGCTGTCGGCTACGACAAATGAACCGTCGGCCAGGTAATATACAGGAATTCGGTGTCCCCACCACAGTTGACGCGAGATGCACCAGTCTTTAATGTTCTCCATCCAGTGACGGTAGAGATTTTTAAATTTGGCAGGATAGAATTTGATCTCATCATTTTCGACCGCATCAGCTGCCGGTTTCGTAATCTCAGTCATTTTGAGGAACCACTGCGCCGAAAGTTTTGGCTCGATTGGAACATCCGTGCGTTCCGAATAGCCTACTTTATTATTGTAATCTTCAATTTTAACGAGATTTCCGGCTGCATCAAGCATCGGGATGATTTGCTTCCGCGCTTCAAACCGATCGACACCCACAAGCAACTGTGCTTTTTCGCTCAATGTACCATCATCATTAAAGGTATCGATCACCTCCAGGTGGTGGCGTAATCCGATTTCGTAGTCATTGATATCGTGAGCCGGAGTGATTTTAAGACATCCTGTACCAAATTCCATATCAACATATTCGTCTGCAATAATAGGAACCAGGCGATTCACCAAAGGAACTAAAACCTTATTACCGACAAGGTGGCGGAAGCGGTCGTCATTTGGATTGACGCAAACTGCTGTATCACCCAAAATGGTTTCCGGACGCGTGGTGGCAACTGTAACATATTCGTCAGCAGTTCCTTCAATTTTATAACGGACGTAATAGAGTTTTGATTTTTCTTCCTTGTGATTTACCTCTTCGTCTGAAAGGGCGGTTTTGGCAGCCGGATCCCAGTTCACCATGCGAACACCGCGGTAGATATATCCTTTATTGTAAAGATCGACAAAGACCTTAATGACAGATTCAGAACGGATCTTGTCCATTGTGAAACAGGTACGTTCCCAATCGCATGAAGCACCAAGCTTTTTAAGCTGCTCAAGGATGATTCCACCGTGTTTATCAGTCCATTCCCAGGCATGGGCAAGAAATTCATCACGTGTGAGACTATCTTTGGAGATTCCCTCTTTACGCAATTTATCAACGACCTTGGCTTCTGTTGCTATCGATGCATGATCTGTTCCAGGTACCCAGCAGGCATTCTTACCCTGCATACGTGCACGACGCACCAAAATATCCTGGATTGAGTTGTTCAGCATATGACCCATATGCAACACACCCGTTACATTTGGCGGTGGAATTACAATGGTATAAGGTTCACGCTCATCGGGTTCGGAATGGAAGAAGTTTTGCTCCATCCAGTATTTATACCATTTATCTTCAACTACCGAAGGATCGTATTTACTTGGAATTTCAATCATCGCCTTTACTATTTTATCATTCAAATTATCAGTCAAATGTTTGCACCAGATTGTCGGTTCATTTAACAAGGGAACAAAAATAGGAAAAAGGAGAGAAACGGAAAGGATTACGGGAGAAGAAACGGGAATGTGGACTGAGATTAGATAAAAAAATTATATGATTGGCGTTTTACGGTACCTTATTAATTATTCCTAATGACTTAAATACAACTGGCAGAATTAATTGCTGAGGAACGCAGACATTCTTGTTTTTTGCGGGTGTCCAACCAGAAGAAAGGCTGACAACTCTGACTGCTTCATCATCCAGTTCTGAATAGCCTGAGCTTTTAAAAACAGCGACATCCTTAATTTTTCCATCCCAGTTTACAACAAATATTATGAGTACTTTGCCTTGCTGATTATTTTGAAGACATTGGATCGGATATCTCAGACGAGTCATAATATATTTTCTAAATGTAAGCAAATCTCCTCCTTGGAATTGGGCATTTTTTTCAACGACCAATTGCACAATGGTATCATTCGTAATGCAATTATTTGTTAATGAATCGGATGAATTTGTACTCTCCTGGGCTGAGATTCGTGAAGTGAATGTAAAAAAGATTACAAAAAAGGTGAACAGACAAATCGATTTTGTTATCATGAATTTTAGATTTTCTTTGTTAAGTATTTATAGATTTTGAGAAAGCTCAGCTGGTATATTGCAAATATAATGAACTTTTATTTTGTAAATTAGTAGAACATTTAAAAGGGTACCTTAATTGAGCAGGTTTGTTTGCATTGTAAGTAAAATCTTTTTTTTCCGGTCTCTTTGCCAATTGAAGGGTTAAGATCGGCAATCCAAATCTCAAATTGCTTAATAATCATAGCCAAGTTCCTCAAATTCATTTAAAATAAGGAGAGATTCCATCTTTACAAGTTTCGATTCTTTCATCAGTTTTTTCTCAAGAATCGACCTTTTCTAAAACTTGTTGTAGAAATCAATCGCATCATTGATGTACCTGTTTCTTGGTTTTTTAATCACTGCAAGAATTTTTTCGGTCTCGCCGAAGATAGTTTCATCTATTTTCAAGGATACTGTTTTCATGGTTGAATAC
>Ga0209511_1004293_pt1 | contig 10425 bp, 9 predicted proteins | sample SSSSmetaG_FD_184141 | JGI IMG/M metagenome (GOLD analysis project Ga0209511, IMG submission 184141) | Glacier valley bacterial and archeal communities from Borup Fiord, Nunavut, Canada, to study Microbial Dark Matter (Phase II) - ​SSSS... | ecosystem: Environmental > Aquatic > Freshwater > Ice >... | reverse complement strand
GCCGGCATATTTTATACTATAGTTGAGAAAAGTTTTACTGATGAAAGGCTGCGGGATAAAAGTGGAAATCCTTTTTATATTGCGTCAGCAAATAAAAAGATTGTAACGGCTAGCCCGAACAAAAGATGAATAAACCTCCAAAGTTTACAGCCCCAAAAACATTTATTTTTTATCCAGATAAAATTCAAAACTATCTCCTCTTAAACCAATACGCATTGCTTCCAGCGCAAGCATTTCAGAAGGGGCAATATTGCCAAGATTTACATTACAGCCTATCAGTTCTAAAAAGTAAAGTTGTTGGGCTTTTTGCGGAGCTTCCCATAAAATTTTCTCTGCAGGTATCTGTGTAAGAATTTCCTGTACCAAACCCTCCCGTACTTCGCCGCTGCCTCTGTAAATGCCTACATTTCCGGCTTCCCGGGCTTCTGCAATTACATAACTTGCACCTGCACTTAGCTCGGCACTCATCAATTCTATCCATTTATATGGCGGAATAATATGGGCAGCATCTTTACTGCCAACTTCGCTGTACACTTTAAAGTTTTTTGCAAGCTTTTCTATGTATCCACATTTTTCTGTGTGAGGAATAGTGATAGAACCGTCACTGACTTCTATTGTAGTAACGCCAAAATCATTACACACTGCTACAAAATCATCAAACTGGTTGCGTATTAAAAATGCCTCAAATAAAGTACCGCCAAAATATACCGGTACATTGCTCGCAGCATATACAGCCAGTTTTTCTTTTAAATTTGGCGTAACAAAAGCGGTACCAAAACCCAGTTTTACTATATCTACATGAGGGCTTGCAACACTCATAAAATTTTTGGCCTCTTCAATACTCAGGCCTTTATCCATTACCATTGTAAGCCCGTTTGCACGTGGTTGTGCCGTTCGTTCCGGCATTTGAGAAAGATTGAAATTCATCGTAAAATATTTTGTGATCTTTAGGTTAAGCCGCAAATGTATTTAAAGAAAAATTAAACAGCTTCTCAGCTTTATCTGTTTCCCTTTTTTTTGTACCGTGCTATAATTTCTACAACCTGGCGGTGTTTAAGTATTCGGGGGTCAAGCTGAATAAATTTTTTGATGAGTTTTGGGTTTTCGGCCATAGCATTTTCCAGTTGCAATAAGGCTTCTTTTGACTGGCCATCCACAAACAGAAACATACTTTTATAAAATAGAAAAATAGTTTTACCATCTGTTTGTTCATAAGCAAATTGCGCATACTCTATTCCTTCTGTAAAAAAATCAGCATGCAACAAACATTTTAGTAATTCCGTCCATCCGTTTATATTTTTTGGCCTTATGCGAACGACGTTTCCAAAGCAGGTAAGTGCTTCATCAATATTATTCATCTGCATATAGCACTGCCCCAAAGCCAGATTATAATCAGGCTGCATTAGTTGTGTGCGAAGTGCCGTATTTAAACATTTTATGGCGCTGCCCCATGCAGCTTCGTTCATGTAAGTGCAAGCAATTCTGTAATGCATACGGCTGTCTTCCGTTTCCATATGGCTTGCTTTCTTGTAATAAAATCTTGCCTGTGCAAAGTTTTCTAATCTGTCATAACAATGCCCAATGGCTTCATATAGCACAGGTTCCGGCATGGTTAATTCCAATACTTTTTCTAAAGATTCTATGGCAAGTTTATATTGGCGAAGGCGAAGATGTGCATCGCCCATGTTGCGGTATGCATTTTCAAATTTTTCATTTATAGCTACAACATATTCGTAAGCATCAAGTGCTTTTTCGTGCAGCTTTATACCCTGGTAAGCAGCTCCTAGATTGAACCATGCCAGTTCATTAAAAGGCTGCTCTTCAATAATTTGTTTATGGAGGGTTATACTTTCTTCATTTCTACCTGTAAAATCTGTCCAAAAACATATTTTATATAATGCCTCTTCGTTTGCAGGATCTTGCTTTAAAATTAAAACGAGGCAATCAAAAACCTTTTCAAAATTCTCGTAATCATCATATACGTCACACAATTCAAAAAGCAAATCTACCTTTTCATCTCCTTCAAAATTTTCTATGGCAATTTCAAGCACTTCTGCGGCCTTTAATTGCATATCTAATGCTAAAAATGCATCTGTTTTTAATATGTATAAATTACTATCAGTAATGTCAATTTTTTCTGCATCATCGAGCAGTTCCAACGCATCCTTGTATTTTTTTGTAACAATTAAAAGATTGGCTTTTAAAATCAACAACGCAGCTGTATTGGGGTATTGATTTATAGCATATTCACAAACAGTTAATGCGTCTTCAAATTTATCTTTTTCATCAAAATATTCAACTAACCTTTCAAAACCTTCCTGTTCTAAAAACGAGTTAGATCTGCCTGCTCTCAAATTATCATATTGGGCTAGTAATTCTTTTAGTTCTTCTCTTTCTTGCCTATATCTATCGTTTCTCATATTTCAGCCTTATGACCTGTAATTTAATGATTTATTAAGAACTTTTGTAGTTGACTAAAATTAGTTATTAACTAAAAGTGAAATATTACATACTAAAGACTAAAAAATTTCGTTTATTGTATTATATTTGTTAATCTTATTAAAAATGAAAACTTCTATTCGCATATTATCTCTTGTAGCGTTGTTTACAATACAAATGAATCTTTCGTTTGCAGACAGGGGTGTAAATAAGAAAAAGAATAAAGTTGTAATAAATATTAAAACTCCTAACAACTTTAGAACTGCGTTAAACTTTAATTTAAAAAATGGTTTAAAGTATTTGGGTTCATTAATTACGAATAGTGTTACAACCGCTCCAAATACTTTTAATCAACTTGTTACTTATCAAAAAGGTAACAGCGTTTACATCTTACCTATAAAACAAAAAATATTTGTAGCCGATGTTCATCAGGGTTTTACCGGTACAAAACTTATCATTAGTTTCCATTAACTTATTCCCCTTTTTTCAATTGCTGGTTTTCTTCGTAGCTCATTACCCTGAAACCTGATTTTGGAGAATCAAACCTAGATGCATTCAACATATCAAGATTTAATCCTGCCAGGGTATATTTAAAAATTAAATTTCCTGATGATAATTCGTATTGAACAGGTAACCCGGCTAATTGTGAAAATGCATTGTTGTATTGTTTGTTCTCTATAAGTATGGATGGATCATAATAAACAGTGTATAATTTGCCATTATTACTTTTTGCTACAGCTTTTTTGCAAACATAACCTGCTATGTTTGTCGTTCCGGGTTGTGTCTCAAAATTTAAACCTGTATTAACCTGGTTTTTTTGCGCCCAGTTTTCAGCAGTTGTTGTTATCATTAATTTTTGACCGCTATATTCCTTTAAAATAAATCCTCTTCCACTTTTGTTATCAAAAACGGTAGTTTCTTTACCGGGAGTGCTGACCATTTCGGATCGACTTTTATTTTTTGTTAAGTAAACAGATAAGGTAGCACCATTTAAAGCTCCTGAAATTTGCTTTTCACCATTAGAACTTTCTATTGATATACTGTATTTCAACATACCTTCTGTTAGTACTTTTTGAGCAAATAAAGATATACTGCAAAAGCTGTTTAAAACAAACATTAGAAAAAATGTAAAAGTTTTCATAGTAACAAAATTTAAAGATAAGGTAATAAAATGTACGCCGAAACAGTAGTTTGATCATAAATGAAAAAACTGCACCTCTAAAAGGCACAGTTTACTAACAAATTTTTTAACGGTTATCAGTTTCTGCTTGTCTTGTTTTTTAATTCCTGTAGTTTCCGCTGGCTTTCCTGCATAGCTTCAACCTTTTCTGCAATTTTAGATTTTTTAACCGGCTTTTTTCTATTCTCATTTATTTGTACCAAAATCTTTTCATGATTTATTACATACTTCTGTATAACGATTTGTAAAATTAAAGTAATACTGTTGGAAATTGTGTAGTACCACGTAAGTGCAGATGGTAAGTTATTGAATACGCCCAACAGTAAAACCGGAAAAATATAAGGCATATACTTCATAACAGGGTTACTGTTATCCTGCATATTGCTCATGCTGTAAATTGAAATGAGCATGCTTGTAATAACTGCAGTTAATGTAAATAAACTTACGTGATCTCCATAAAAAGGCACAGCAAAAGGCAGCTTTAAAATTGAATCGTAGGAGGCAAGATCATTTGACCATAAAAAACTTTTACCTCGTAAATCTATATTGCTTTGAAAAAAATAATAAAGTGACATAAAGATAGGAATCTGTAACACTGCCGGCAAACAGCCTCCGAGTGGGCTTACACCTGCGGTCTTCCATAGCTTCATCTGCTCCATACTAAATGCCTGTTGATCCAACTGTCCGGCTTTATCGGTAAATTTTGCTTTTAATGCATCTACCTCAGGCTTTAAGACTTTCATTTTAGCACCACTCAAGTAACTTTTATAAAGTATGGGAGAAGTAATGAGTCGTATAAGAAGAGTCAATAGTAGGATAACAATACCCATACTTGCTATATTCTTTTGCAGAAAATCAAATACGGGCAATAAAAAATAGCGGTTAATATATTTTACAAAAGAAAAAATACCTGAACCATACGGCACCATGTTTTCCATTTTGTTATTGTATCTTTTTAAGATATTATAATCACTTGGACCGTAATAAAACTGAAGTGCAGTATTGCCGGTATTGCCGGCCTTTACAGGTACTTTTAAATTAGCTGTAGATCTAAATATGTAGGAATTGCTATCTGTTGGAATTTTCCAGGTTACTGTGCCAGATTCAAACTTTTCTTTGGCTGACAGTGCTGCAATAAAAAACTGTTGTTTTGCCCCTATAAAACTTAAGGGTTGGGAAAAAGTTTTTGTTCCCTCTTTTGCAACATGTTCAAAATCATAACTGTTCTGTTCTGAGTAGCCAATCTGAGATTGCGTCAGTTCATATTTATGATCCTTTTCAATTTGCGTTGCTTCTGTTTGCCATAGCAGATTAATTACATTACCTGTAAATAAATTTTCCCCCTTTGTCAAAATATTAAAGTCCAACATATACTCCCCTTCCCGAATTGTGTATTGATGTGTAACTTCTTTACCTCCGGTAGAATCTCCTGTTTTAAATGAAATAGTCTGGCTTTTATCTGCATTTACCACTACGGGCTGCACAGTAAAATTTATATTTTCAGTTTGGGCTGTAATGTTGGCACCAGAATTAATATTATAAGATAATTTATTAAAATTGCCACTTTGTAATAAAACCTGTGTACTGTCAAACTTCTTATATTTCTTCAGCTCAACCCTTGCAGGTTGTGCACCTCTGGTATTAAAAGTAACTTTCATTACATCATTTTCTAAAGAAACCATTGCCGCTTTTAGTGTGTCCTGAACAAATCCCTGTGTTTGTTTTGCTATAATTATGGAGTCTGTTTTTTGCAGATCTAATTTTACCGCATTTGAATCAACCTTTGGTTTTAATGCCCCAATTGAATCGTTTATTCTTTTTTGCTCAAGTTCATAAGTTGCTTTGCTGTTATTATTTAACACCAGCATTACTACAAGCAATGCACCGATTAGCCCAAAACCTATAAGTGTATTCTTATCAATTCCCATTATAACTAATTTTAGTATTTAGTATTTTTTGCATTATTATCCATTCCTTCTAAACCAACTTCCGTAAATATTTATTGCCTGTTTGGCATTAAGGCTGCAAATGTAATAAGTTTAAATGGTTGTCTATATTAAAAATGCCTCCGAAACGAAGGCATTTTTATTTATTATAAAAACAATTTTATTTTTTTGCAGCTGCTGCCGGAGCAGCTTTACCCACCGGCGCTTTAGCTGCCGCTGTTTCTTCTTGTTTTAGTTGACGTGTCATTGTTACAGAGGCAATAGGAATTCTTGGCGAATTCATAATTTCCATATTGTCTGCTTTAATGTTCTCAACACGGATGTTCTCATTTAATTCAAGATTATTGATATCAACCTCAATATTTTCTTTAAGAAATTTTGGAAGCGTTTTTACTTTTACAGATTTTATTTTTAAAACAAGTTTACCACCTGCTTTTACTCCAAGTGGAGTACCTGTGTATTTTAAAGGTAAAGTTGCAATAACTTTTTTATCATCTACCAACTCAAGAAAATCAAGATGTATAAGCACATCTGTAACCTTATCAAACTGTAAATCTTTCAAAATACAGTTGTAAGAATTTCCGTCAACGGTGATGTTGGCAAACATAAATTCTGATGTGTAAACTATACTTTTAAATGCTGTTGCAGGTGCTGAGAAATTTACTTCAGTTTTACCACCGTAAATTACAGCTGGCACAAGTTGCTGAGAGCGAAGTTGGCGGGTGGCTTTTTTTCCGCTTTCGGTCCTCAGTTGTCCTTCGATTGTAATTGTTTTCATTATTTTATTTTTTATGAGGTGCAAAAATATGGATTTTAAGCTACAATGAACACCTTTAATTTCTACTTACTTAATACAATAATTATTCTGCCGCAGGCACAAAACTCCAGTTTTCTCCTCTTCTTATCCTTATTATTTGCATATCACTTACTTTAAACTGTTTGGCTAAATGGGTCACAGTTTTTCTACCTTCATTCAGCATTTTTTTTAGCAACATTACCTTTGTTACCGTTAGTTTAATGTTTTTTGAAATGGTTGGTCCATAAGCAAGTCGCCGTTCTCTTTCCTCAATTACGTATGGACTTTTTTGCTGATGGGCATAATTTTCTTCAGGCGTCATCCACTTAAGATTCTTTACATCGTTGTTTAATTTGTCAAAATCTAAATGTGCAACAATTGTTTTTTTTGAAGATGGGGCAGATAGAAAATAATTTGCTACCAGCCGATGAGTGAGGGAATGATAATGAATTGTTCTGTCCTTAGTATTTTGTGCCAGATTTTTTGAATAAGCAGTTTTTATCTTTCGTAAATCTTGTTCTGATTGTTTTACAATTGAAATTGATTCTCCGTTTTGTTTTAACAGCTTAATTTTTTTTAAAATATTTACAACTTTCTTTTGCAAAATTTGCGCTTTCTTTAAAGTTAATGGGTCTAAAGCCTTGAAAAATTTAAGTCTTATAATTTTATAACCTTCAGTTATTGATCCGTTTAAAATATTACCGTTGGATAATTTATTAAAAGATCGCATTCTACCAAAGTTTGATATTTCGAGTTTATATTCATTTGTATGCTCAAATGAAAAATTTACATTTTTCCATTTTTCCCCGTATAAACCCATTTGCTGATTATTTTTTATCAAAGTGTTTTATTTTTCTCTTAATCTTCCCCTAATAAATAAACTGTTTATACTTTTATTTTCGTATGCATTTCGCAAAGCCACGGCAAAAAGCTCATCTACAGAAAGTATTTTTATTTTATCGCATATTCCTCGTACGGGTATTGTATCGCAAACTACTAGTTCTTCCAGTGCACTCTTTTGTATGTTTTCATAAGCATTTCCGCTTAATACCGGGTGTGTACACAAAGCTCTCACACTTCTCGCACCTTTTTCTTTCATTAAACCTGCACTTTTGGCGAGTGTCCCACCTGTATCGCAAATATCGTCAATCAAAACAATATCCCTGTCCGTTACGTCACCAATAACAACCATACTCGCTATTTCATTTGCACGTTTTCTGTGTTTATCACAAATAACCATTTCACATTCAAAAAATGTGGATATTTCTCTGATTCTGTTTGCACTTCCTACATCCGGGGCTGCAAAAGTTAAATTCTTGAGGTTTAAATTTTCTATGTATGGTATAAAAATAGCTGATGAATCGAGATGATCTACCGGTATATCAAAATAACCCTGTATCTGCGGTGCATGTAAATCCATTGTTACAACTCTGTCTGCACCGGCTGCAGTAAGCATATTTGCAACAAGTTTTGAGCCTATTGCAACTCTCGGTCTGTCTTTTCTGTCCTGTCTTGCAAAACCATAATAAGGCATTACTGCAATTACTTTATAAGCCGATGCTCTTTTGGCCGCATCAATCATCAACAACAATTCCATCAAATTATCAGATGGTGCATAAGTACTTTGTATTAAAAAAACAGACCTGCCCCTTATACTTTCCTGAAATTCAACCCCAATTTCTCCATCACTAAACCGTTGAACATTTACTTTACCTAATGGCTCCCCAAACTTTTTTGCAATTTTTTCTGCAAGATATTGTGAACCCGTTCCTGAAAATATTTTTACGTTAGACTGCATATGTTGATATATAGGTAGGTAAATTTTGTGCGAAAATACATTTAGTTTGCATCAATAATGAGTAACACACATGGAAAATTCTGAAAACATTAAAACTTCTATAAAAAACTGGGCAGAGGATGATCGTCCCCGAGAGAAAATGGCACGACACGGTGCTGAAATATTAAGTAATGCAGAGTTATTAGCCATAATAATAAACAATGGTAATAAAGAAAAATCTGCCCTAGAGCTGGCAAAAGATATTTTAAAATTGGGTTATGATAACCTGGATGAACTGGGTAAACTTTCCATAAAAGACTTTCAAAAAATTAAGGGGATCGGTATTGCAAAAGCCATAACAATAACTGCAGCTTTAGAATTAGGCAGAAGAAGAAGTGGCGGCAATCTATTACAACGAACCAAAGTAACAAGCAGTAAAGAGATTGCAGTTTATCTAAGAAGTATTTTAAAAGACAACAGCAATGAAGTTTTTGCAGTATTATTTTTAAACCAGGCTAACAAAATAAAAAACTTTAAAATTATAAGCAAGGGTGGTATTACAGGTACTGTTGCAGATCCGCGGTCTATTCTTAAACAAGCACTTGAAGAAGGTGCTACAAGTCTTGTATTAAGCCATAACCATCCTTCAGGGAACCTTAGCCCAAGTCGTGCTGATCAGGAATTGACCCAAAAGATTAAACAGGCCGCATCTTATTTTGATATTAAAATACTGGATCACATCATTGTTAGCGATGAAGGCCATTATAGTTTTGCTGATGAGGGTTTGCTGTAAACTTATAAATTTCGTTTAATAAATAAACAAAAAAAGTAGCTCAATTAAAGAGCTACTTTTTAAATTAATTGTATAAACCTTACTAAGCCTGACCCGCAGGCCCGCCAAAATTAAACGGTATTTCTACCGCTTCTAAATCCTGTACAGTTCCATTAACAGTTTCAAATTTTTGTACATTTTCAACAATAGCTTTCATAAAACGCTTTGCATGAAACGGAGTCATTATAATCCTACTTTTTACCTTGCTTTTTGGTGCGCCAGGCATTACGTTTACAAAATCAAACACAAACTCTGCATGGCTGTGGGTTATTATTGCAAGATTAATGTAGGTACCTTCCGAAGTTTCTTCAGAAATTTCAATGTTTATCTGGTTGGGTTGGTTGTTGTCTGCCATATTAAATAAATAAAAAAAACTGCACGAACAATCGTGCAGTTTTTTTAACATTTAAAAAAATTAATAATAGATTTGATTTGGATCATAACTAAAATCTTCAGAAACTTTTACAGTTCTTGGAGTAACTACACCATTTATAGTGCTTGTATAGGTAAAAGAATATTTAACCTTCAATGTTCTTGCATTGTTAGCCGTATAAACGAAAGCATTTACGCCTGTGGGATCTAATGCTAAAGCAGACACTGCTGCTGATACTCCCGCTAACGGGCTCTGAGTTACAGAAATTACCTTGCCTGATTCATTAAGTGTAAATCGAGGTCTGAAAAGAGTCCTAGATACACCTGTAGAAAAAACATTTGCTGTTAAGTTTCCTATATACGCTCCAGTTAATCCGTAATAATATAAATCAGCATATTCAACAACATTTGGGTCATACTCTAATAAATAAGCAGTTCTATTGTTATTGATTCCAAATTCATTCGCTGCGTCTGTCACTGAGTTAGTGTAACTATAATTTGCTGAAATATCAGAGGAATTATAGGTATTAGTACCCGAATTAAAATCCCCATAATTGATCGCAACATTGATATCACCATCACCTACGCTAATTGCGCCTTGATTAGATGAAACCAATTTAAAATTAACTCCATAGGTTGCATTTACATCTAAACTAGCTTTATTTACTGTAAAAAAAACCGGAAAAACAATCAGTGCAGCAGTTGAAGCTGGCACTGTAATATCCTTCACTGTTATTATACCTGCAGGCAACGGCGTCACGGGACCTATATTTCCGATATTTGAAATGCCTGTACTTGTAACTTTTATAACAAGTGGACCATTTAATTTAGTTTCACGTGCCTGAGAAATTTTTAAAGTAAAAAATTTTACTAACTCAGTAGGTCTTTTGGTAAAATTAAAATTGGCAGTTGTATGGTCAAAACCAAAGCCTATGTTTTGGGCATCAGCATTCATGTATGCTTTTTCTGATATTGTGGTTAAGATTGAACCTTTATCAGACAACAACCCACCTATATCACGTGAATTTTTTAAGCATGAAGAGAAGCCAACAACAAGGGCTAATAAAAAACTATATTTTATAT
>Ga0209511_1004288_pt1 | contig 10432 bp, 7 predicted proteins | sample SSSSmetaG_FD_184141 | JGI IMG/M metagenome (GOLD analysis project Ga0209511, IMG submission 184141) | Glacier valley bacterial and archeal communities from Borup Fiord, Nunavut, Canada, to study Microbial Dark Matter (Phase II) - ​SSSS... | ecosystem: Environmental > Aquatic > Freshwater > Ice >... | reverse complement strand
CGCGCCGACCAGCGGCGCCAGGCCCACTTTGTCGGCGGCGACCGAGAGCCCAAAGCAGACGCTCAGCCCCAGCGCCAGAAGCACGCCCGAGGTCGGGACTTTGGCCGCCAGCCGAAAAAGCCGGCCGGCCACGGCGACGCCGACAGCGATTGCACCGACGAGAAAACCGGAGGCCTTACCAATGACCACGGCGATTTCGCCCGTCGACAGCCGGCCGCCTTTGGCCGTGGCGGTCACCACACCCGACATCACCGCGAGCACCACCAGGCCCAAGACGTCGTCGATGACGGCGGCGCCGAGGATGATCCGCGCTTCCCGCGTCTGGCTGCGTTCTAAATCCTTGAGCACGCGCGCGGTGATGCCCACCGACGTGGCGGTCAGCGTCGCGCCCAAAAACGCATGCACGAAGGTCGACGCCTCCGGCAACAGAATCGCGCCCACGCCCCAGCCGAGCGCAAACGGCACGGCCACGCCCACCAGCGCCACCAAGAGGCTGCGCACGCCGACCTTGAGCATCTGCCCGACGGTGGACTCGAGCCCGACCTCGAACAGCAACAACAGAAGGCCAATCCGCCCCAGCGCGTCGATGACGTCATTGGTCGCGATCGGCTCGAATCGATGCACGCCCAACAAGCCCAGATTGCCGAGCACCACGCCGAACAACAGCTCGCCCAACACAGCCGGCTGTTTGGCGAGGCCCGCCAGCGCTCCCATCAGCTTGGCGCCGACGAGGATGATCATCAGATCAAGAACGATCTGCGCCACTGGATCGGCGTGCATCGTCAGTCGCAGCTCGGGCGTTGAATGTCGGGGGGCGGCGTGTCGAGTGGCAGGATCATGCGCAGGTAGTCGTAGGCGTCGGTGCAGAAGACGGCCGGGCCCTGCCCGTCGAGCTCGGTGCGCTCGGCGAAGGGCCGGTCGCCGCCGGAATCCATGAGCCGGTTGGGCTGGTCGCCCGGATCATGAAAGCCGTCGCCGTATGGGTTGGCGAGACCGAGGCTGTGGCCGACCTCGTGGGTCATGGTGTTGCCGACCAGGCTGCCGAGGACGAAGATGGCGCAGGCGATCTGTTGGCCGCGATCGCCTTTGGCCGCTGGGCAGCCGGCGCCGCTCGACAGCACGGATGGCTGGAGCTTGCTCAGCTCCGTCGCCGTGACTTCGACGCCACCGCGATCGGGTCGGAACGGGTCGAAGATCTCATCGAAGCGCGAGGTCTCGTCGTGGATGGGCATGGCGCCGAGGGGCGACGACGAGAAGCCGAAAAAGCCTTCGGTAAAGACGCCGCCGAAACCGGGGTAGCCGTCCTCCTGCGTGGTCGCGTTGACGCCGCCGATGTGGTCGTAGAGCCGGACGTTGTCGGTGTCTTTGCCAGGTGAGTTGTCGTAGCCGAGGAGGCCGAGGCCATTGGGGTCGGGGCCGGCGATGTCGACCTGCGCAAACAGCGCGAAATCGGTGGGGATCTCCGGGCGGAACTCGATGTTGACGCCGTCGTAGTCGCGCTTGGCGACGGCAAAGACGCGGTCGCGAACGGCATGATCGACCGCGCGCAGGCCGAACTTGCGCAGCGACGACACGAACGACGGCAGAAAGTTCACCCACACCACCTGCTTCACATGCAACACGCGCAACGCGACCGGGATCGGCGTGCCCTCGACGCGATCGCGGCCCCGCTCGACGACGGGCTTGGCCGTCCCCAAGATGACGCCCGACTCCATGCGCAGATCGACGAGCTGTCCAAGCGGGTCGGAGTCGTCGATCACATAGCGGGCCTCGGGACCCGAAACAAACTCGGTGACGAGCTCGAGGTCGAGCGGTCTTTCGGGCCCGCCACCGTCGGGGGCAAACGTGCCCTTGATGTCGAGCAGCGTCACCTCGGCATCGCCGTCGCCGACAAACCCGCCGCCGGAGATGACCACGTATTGGCCCAGGCTGGCGCTGGTCGTCGACGCCGAAAAGATGGCGGGCCGCTGCACGTCGAAGGTCACGTCGAGCGGCGCTGTCGTCGGGGTGGTGCCGTCGGCGAGATGGTTGACCAGCACCAGTTGCCCAGTGAACGTCCCGGGCCCGATGCCGGAAATGGTGGGCCGATAGGGAAAGCCCACGCCGCCGCGCTCGTACGGCCGCGACGGTTTGGCCGGGATCTCGAGGGGCGGAGTGGTCACGGCCAGCGGCGTGCACACCGAGCTCTTGAGGGCCTGAAAACAGCCGGTCAGCCTGGCGCGGGTGTCGCCTTCGTCGCCGCCGAGGAGAAAGCCGGCGCCGGTGATCTCGATGGGCTGATTGACGAAGGTGAGGCCGTCACCGACGGCGCTGACCGACGGAGCCAGCGTGTCCGCGATGTTGATCTGCACGCTGAGCGGCGCCGAGACATGGGTCTTGCCATCGACGGTGGAGTCGACCTCGACGGTGGCCTCGCCGGAAAAGGTCCCCGTGGGCGTACCGGCGGGCGGAACATACGAGGCCTCGAGTGTCGCCGCGCTGACGAACCGCGCCGGCAACAGCACGTTGACCGCTTCACCACCGAGCGAGCCAAGCAGGCGCAGCCGCGTTTGGCCTAGGTCGACGTCGACAAAACTGCGCCCACTGACGACGATCTTGGTCTTGGGCAGAACGAGGCCCGGCACCAGCTTGGTGAGCGCCAGATCGTCGAGCCCGGTGTCGCGTGATGCCGACGTTTGGCCAGTGCACGCAGCGGCGAAAACGAACAGCCACAGCCTCACGGAATGGCGACTTTGAGGCTGTAAGTGTTGCTGGCGGTCAGGCTCGAGCCTTTGACGACGACGAGATAAGTCCCAGTGGTCGCAGCAGTGTACTCGACGTGCTCGTTGCTGACGGTGTCGGTGGACGCGTTGCCGACGGCCACCTGGGTCGGCGTGGTGCCGTCTTGATAGAGGTACACGTCGAGGTTTTCCGAGGCCTGGGTCTGGACGAAGGTGACGTCGATGACGAGCTTCTTCCCGCTCGGAATGGTCAGAGAGAACCAGTCTTCGTTGGCCGGGCAGACGCGCAGGTTGGGCACGGTGAGGCCGGTTGTCGTCGGGGTGAGCGGCTTGGCGCCCGCCTTGTTGTCGTTGGGCTCCTTGGCGTCGTCGAGGTCGACCGAGACCGTGAGATCGTACAAGTTGGGCTTCACCGGCGGCGAATCAAAGGTGAAGACGCGCAGATAGCGCTTGGTCGGCGCGCACACCGAGAGACCTTCCGAGCTGGTGGTGCCGTAGCTGCGGCCGACGATGTTGCCGTTGGTGTCGACGAGCTGGAGGTCGAGGTCGGAATAGTCGGCGCCGGTGAGGAACGACGTGGAGACATTGATCACCTGTGAATTGGTGCTGGGCACGCTGATGCCGTACCAGTCTTCGTCGACCGTGCCGTCGTCGCGGTTGCACAGAGCCAGGTTCATGACCGTGCCGGGGGTGAACGCTGCCGACTTGTTGTTGGCGATGGTTGTCCGCGAGTCGTTCTCCTCGTAGGTGTCGTCGACGCAGCTCATGGCCGGCGGCGGGCCGCAGTACCCGACGCGCGGCTGGCATTGCCGGCTTGCTTTGCCGTCGACGCTGGTGATGGCGGCGGACGAGCAAGAATAGCCGCTCGGGCAGTTGGGCAGGGTGCCGCCGCAGGCCTGGCCGCAGTAGGTGCCGCCGGCGGTGCCAACGGAGATGCAGTGATTGTCGCCACCACATTGCGCGTCCGAGGTGCAGGCGTCGCAGATCTTGAGCGCCTGCGTGGAGCCGGGATTGGTCACGGTGACCGAGTAAGTTCCCGTCGCTGGCGCATAAGTGGAGTGATCGCAGGTGCCGCTGGGATCGTCGTTGTCGTCGGCGATCATGAGGTAGTAGATGGTCGTCTGGGTGCCAGCGGGCGAGCCAGCGACGGGGTTGGGCAAAGAGCCGCTGTAGGTGCCGCTCTTGCTGGTCCCGGTCTGCAGCGCCATCGAGCCCTGGATCATCGACGACAGATCCGGTGTGGTGCCGGGATTCGTGGTGCTGTAGTAGATGAGCGGCGTGCCTTTGAGGCCCGTGTCGTCGGTGATCATGGCAGTCACCGCGATGTCGGCCACCGTCGACGCGTCGGGCGGCGGGGTATGGGTGACCACCGGCGGTGTGCCGGGACAGTTGTTCATCTGGGGCTGACGCAAGACGATGAGGTAGGTCTTGCGCACGGCGGGGCTGGTTCCATCGGTGGCGGACAACGTCAACAGATAGCGGTCCTGCGCGGCGACCTGGTCGGCGGCCGGACACCAGCTCCAGTGGGCGGAGAAGGCGTCGGTGGGCGTCAAGGTCGCGCCGGGGATGAGCGGATCTTCTTCGGAAATGGTCGCGTCGGTGGAGTCGGGATCCTCGACGACGATATCGAGCTCGAGGCAGGTGGCGTTGCTGAGATCGAGGGTCGTGCCGGTGCCGAGCGGTTTGCGGAACACCGGGCTGTTGGAGTTGCCGCCGTTGGAGACCTGGATCTGGACGGTCTCGGTGGTGGTGGTCTTGCCGTCGGTGACGTTGAAGTCGAAGGCGTAGGCGTCGGCGCGGCGATCATTGGCGGACGGGGTCCAGCGGAAAACGGCCACGCCGTCGGAGAAGGCGACGATGGTGGCGGCTGCCGAACGCGACTTCAGATCGGGTAGATCCGGCGCGGCGAAGTCGAACTTGAGGCTGTCATGATCAGGGTCGCTGGCGCGCACCTCGACGGTGAGCTCGACGCCGACCTCGGCCACCTGATCGGAGAGGGGCTCCAGCACCGGCGCGCGGTTGCTGGCGCAGCCCGCCAACACGGTCAACACCCACCCCGCACTACACAGCGCTACCGAGCGCAAGCCAAGCATCCTGAGATTATACCAGCGATTGTTCCTGCAGGTGGCGGGACACCCTCATGCGGCCTACACTAGACGGTGGCCTAAGATGAACGCGGCGCGCCGACAGACCAAGGCGAAGTGGGCATGGGTGGTGGCCGGCTTGGCCGGTGCACTCGCCGTGCACGGTGCCTTTGCGCTTCTGTGGTGGCTCGAGCCATCGCTGTTCTGGCCGCCGCAGCCACCGTTGCCTACCACGCTGGCGTCAGCGCCGAGCAACGACGGCAAGGGCTACGACGAGCCGATGCAGATCGAGACGCTGGTGAACCAGCTCGAGCGTCCCGAAGAGAAGACGGAGAAAGAAAAGGCAAAAGAAGAAAAAGAGAAGAAAGAAGTAGAAAACAAGTTGCCGCCCGGACAGGTGGTCGATATCGCCAAGCCGGTCGTCGAGCAGCGCCCCGACGACGCCAAGTTCGCCGCCGAGTACGACTCCAAAGTGGACAAGGAGACGCGCGGCAAGACCGGCCGCGACAAAGCCGGTGCCTCGCAGGCCATGGTGCCGCCACCCGGCATGCCCGAGGCCGATCCGTCGTCGTCACCGGCACCGCCGAGCGCACCGGCGCCGCGGTCGCAACGTCCCGGTCAAAAGGGACCTTTGGCCATGCGCGATCTCGCGGTGCAGAAGCCTGAAGCGCGGCCGGGCCCGGCGCCCACTCCCGACGGAGAGCTCGAGCGCGCTGGCGCTGCCGCCATTCGTCGTCCGTCGGAGCCGATCCGCCAAGGTGGCCAAGACGGCGACGACGCACCCAAAGCGCGCACCGGCAAAGAGGCCCTCGCGCTCAGCCCCGGCGTGCCCGGCTCCATGCAGCCAAACCTCAAGCCGACCCGCGAGCTTCTCGACAAAGCCATCGGCCGCGGTGCCGGATCGATGGACTACTTGAAAGACGTCGACGACGGCGACTCCACTGCGCTCAACGCCAAGAAGTGGAAACACGCGCCATTCTTCAACCGGGTCAAGCGCCAGGTGGCGCAAGAGTGGCACCCCGACGCCGTCTACGTGCGCCACGATCCACACGGCAACGTCTACGGCATCAAAGACCGGGTCACCGTCCTACAGGTGCACTTACAACCCGACGGCAAGCTGGCAGCATGGAACCTTTTGTCGTCATGCGGGGTCGAATTCCTCGACGACGAAGCGGTCGACGCTTTCCGCCGCGCGTCCCCGTTCCCCAACCCGCCGAAAGATCTCGTCGAGGCCGACGGCCAGATCCATTTCCGCTTCGCCTTCGTCTTCGAGCTCTCAGGCCGCAACTCGATGAAGGTCTACAAGTACTAAGGCAGTTTGGCGCGTTCTGGTTGGAGAGTGGCGGGAAACCACCGCAAGCGCTCGGTATGTTCGCGCCATGGACACAAAGAACCTTTCGGGCGCCGAGTGATCACGACATTTGTTGTCATGGTGTGTCTGGCGCTGCTGTGTGCTTGGGTCGCAGAGCGCAGGCGGCGATCACGACCTCGCCAGGTGGCGACGTCGCTGCGGCAGCAGTTGCTCAAGCGCGTTTACGGCGACAGGGAGATGGTCGAGCGGCTGCTGGCGCTCGAGCGCCAACGGGACCCGCGGATGTCAGAGCGCGAGGTGCTGCGCGAGGCCCTCACCCGCTTGCAGCGGGACCGTCGCTGAAGCCGGCTATTCTTTCGTCCAGCGCAGTTTGGGATTCCTGGCGGCTTTGGTCTCGTCGAGCCGACGGAGCGCGGTCTGGTGCGGGGCGGATTTGACGAGGTCGGGGTCGCGCTTGGCTTCGTCGGCGATGGCGATCATCGCGTCGCAGAATGAGTCGAGCGTTTCCGGGGTTTCGGTTTCGGTCGGCTCGATCATGAGGGCACCCGCGCCGCCCGTGACGGCTGGTAGCGGGAAATAGATCGTCGGTGGGTGGTAGCCAAAATCCATCAGCCGCTTGGCCACGTCGAGGGTCTGGACGCCGGTTTCTTTCTTGAGCCGCTTGTCGGTGAAGACGACCTCGTGCATCGACGGCTTGTCGTAGGCCAAAGGGTAGTGCTCTTTGAGCCGTGCGCGGATGTAGTTGGCGTTGAGCACCGCCAGCTCGGTCACCGACGTGAGGCCCGGCCCGCCCATTTCGCGGATGTAGGAATAGGCGCGGACGAACATGCCAAAATTGCCGAAGAACGACCGCAGCCGGCCAATGCTGTGCGGCCGCTTGTAGTCGAGCGTGTAGGCGTCGCCCAGTTTCTCGACGGTGGGGGTCGGTAGAAACGGCTCCAGCGCCTTGCCGACACCGACCACGCCCGACCCGGGCCCGCCGCCGCCGTGCGGCGTGGTGAAGGTCTTGTGCAGGTTGATGTGCATGACGTCGATGCCGGCCTCACCAGGCCGGACTTTGCCGAGCAGCGCGTTGAAGTTGGCGCCGTCCATGTAGACGAGGCCGCCGGCTGCATGGACCAAATCCGCGATCTCGCCGAGGTGCTCTTCGAACAGACCCAGCGTCGACGGATTGGTGACCATGATCGCCGCGATGTCGTCGGGATGGGCGGCAATGGCCGCCTTGACCGCGTCGGCATGGAGGAGGCCATCGGCGCCCGTCTTGAGCGTGACGACGTCGAAGCCGTTGGCTGCGCACGAGGCCGGATTGGTGCCGTGCGCCGAGTCGGGGATGAGGATCTTCTTGCGCGGCTGACCGCGGTGCGCGTGGTACTGGCGGATCATCATCACGCCGGCCAGCTCGCCCTGCGCGCCGGCTGCCGGCTGCAAGGTGACGCGCTCGAACCCGCCGAGCTCGCACAGACAACGCTCGAGACGCCACATGAGCTCGAGGGCGCCCTGCAGCGACGACAACGGCTGCAACGGATGCAGCCCGGCGAACCCCGGCATGCGGGCGACGCGCTCGTTGACCTTGGGGTTGTACTTCATGGTGCAAGAGCCGAGCGGATAGAGGCCGATGTCGATGGCGTAGTTCCAGCGCGACAGACGCGTAAAGTGCCGCGTCACCTCGACCTCGCTCACCTCGGGCAGCTCTGCTGGCGTCTTGCGATGAAGTGCGCCGAACAGCGCCGCAGCATCGATCGCCGGCACATCCAGCGACGGCAAAGAGGCCCCCGAACGGCCTTTGGCACCCTGCTCGAAGAGCGGACGCGAGGTATGAAGGAGCTGCCGCGTTTCGATCGGCGTTCCGGCTTTGGTGTTGCGATCACTCACGAGCACACCTCGCGCAAGCGCTGCGCCAGACGATCAATGTCGGCGCGTTTATGCCGCTCGGCAACAGCGACGAGAAGAATGCGATCGAGGGCCGCATTGGTCAGAAGGCCATCGGCCGTAGCCGGCACGCCAGCGAACAAGCGCTCGTCGGCCAGACGGGCCACGACCGCGCGCGCATCCGATCCGGCGGGCAGCCGAATGGCGAATTCGTTGAACGTGGGCCCGCTGAACGCCACCGGCAGGCCGGCCGCCGCCAGGGTCGATTTGGCGTACTCGGCCTTGGCCAACCCGAGGCGCGCCATCTCGCGGAACCCGTTCTTGCCGAGGAGGCTCAGGTGAATGGTAAAGGCCAGCGCCACCAGACCCTGATTGGTACAGATGTTGGACGTCGCCTTCTCACGGCGAATGTGTTGCTCGCGCGTGGCCAGCGTCAGCACATAACCACGACGACCGTCTTTGTCGACGGTCTCACCGACGAGACGACCCGGAATCTGTCGCACCAGATCGGCGCGTGCGGCAAACAGGCCCACGCCCGGCCCACCGGCCGAAGGAGGAATGGCAAGGCCGAGACCCTCCGACACCGCGATGTCGGCACCGACGGCACCAGGCGGCTCGATGAGCGCAAACGCCAGTGGCTCGGAGTTGGCCACGATGAGGAGAGCCCCCTTGTCGTGCGCCGCCTTGGCCAGCGGCGCAACGTCTTCCAGCACGCCGAAAAAGTTGGGCGTCTGCACCACGACCGCGGCCACTTCGGCCGTCGCGTCGAGCGCCGCAATCAAGCTGGCCAGTGCCACCCGCCCGTCGCTGCCGACGTCACCAGACGGCACGATCACGCAGACATCGGCCAGCTCGGCCGGCGTCGCCGCCTCCGCCGACAGATACGTGCGAATGGTCTCCGTCGTATGCGGATGAATGGCGCCGGCCAAGATCACCCGCTTGTGCCCGGTGACCCGCATGGCCATCAGCACCGCCTCGGCCGCCGCCGACGCACCGTCGTACATCGACGCATTGGCCACGCCGAGGCCCAGGATCTCCGACACCATCGTCTGATACTCGAACACCGCCTGCAGCGTGCCCTGTGACACCTCTGGCTGATACGGCGTGTAGCTCGTGTACCACTCCGAACGCTGCAGCAGCATGTCCACTGCCGTCGGGATGATGTGCGGCACCACGCCCGCGCCGAGAAACGACAGCGCGGCGCCATCGCGTTGGGTCGCGCCCATGGACGGCACATTGTGGGCACCGAGATCGCCGAGATGCTCCAGCAATGCGCCCTCGTCGAGCGCCTCGATGTCGAGCGGCCGCTTGGCACGCAGCCGATCAGGAATGTGCGCGAACAACGCCTCGACGCTGGGCTGGCCGATGACACGCAGCATCCGCTGAATGTCATCGTCGGTGTGCGGCAGGTATCTCATCAGGCGCCTTCTTGTTCCTTCAAATACGCGACGTATTCGGTCACCGACATGAGCTTGTCGAGCTCGCTCAAGTCCTTGACCTCCACCTGCACCATCCAGCCCTCGTCGTAGCAGTCTTCGTTGATGTACTCGGGCGAGTCGCGCAAGGGCGAATTCACCTTGAGGACCTTGCCCGAGACCGGCGCGAAGAGGTCACTGACGGCTTTGACGCTCTCGACGCTGCCGAAGACCGATTCGCGCTGCAGCGATTCGCCTTCGGGAGGCAACTCTACCTGCGTGATGTCGCCGAGCTGGTCGACGGCAAATTTGGTGATGCCGATGGTCACGGTGTTGCCCTCGGTGCGGGCCCACTCGTGGTCTTTGGTGTAGCGGAGCTCGTTTGGATAATCGGCGCTCATGAGGCCTTTCCTGCTGCTGGTTGGGGACGCGGCCGCTTGTAAAACGGACCTTGGACTACCTCGGCTGCGGCCTGTTTGCCGCGGCAGTCGATGACGAGACGGGTACCGGGTGTGGCGAGCGCGGCGGGTACATAGCCGAGCCCGATATTGAGCCCAACGGTGGGCCCGACGGTGCCGCTGGTGACGACGCCAATCGGTGCACCGTCGGCACCGAGGATATTGTAGCCGTGACGGGCGATGGCGCGGTCTTTCATGACAAAGCCCACCAGCTTCCGCGTCACGCCGGCAGCGGCTTGTGCGGCCAGCGCGTCTTCGCCGATGTAGCCCTTGCCCTTGACGACCCAGCCGAGACCCGCCTCGAGCGGGCTGTGATCGGCGTCGATGTCGTTGCCGTACAGCGACAGCTTGGCCTCGAGACGCAAGGTGTCGCGGGCGCCGAGGCCAATGGGCTTGATGCCGACCGACTGTCCCGCGGCCAGGATGGCGTTCCACAGGGCCTCGGTTTGCCCGGCAGCGACGAAGAGCTCGAAGCCGTCTTCGCCGGTGTAGCCGGTGCGCGCGGCGCGGACGCCGATGCCGGCGATCTCGGTATCGAGAAAATGGAACCCCGCCACCGACGAAGACGGCTTCG
>Ga0209511_1004284_pt1 | contig 10440 bp, 7 predicted proteins | sample SSSSmetaG_FD_184141 | JGI IMG/M metagenome (GOLD analysis project Ga0209511, IMG submission 184141) | Glacier valley bacterial and archeal communities from Borup Fiord, Nunavut, Canada, to study Microbial Dark Matter (Phase II) - ​SSSS... | ecosystem: Environmental > Aquatic > Freshwater > Ice >... | reverse complement strand
GGCCGGCCGCTGATCAGCGAGCTGGGCGAGCTGCGGCCTTCGCGGCTCATCGAGATCGTGGCCGCGTGGCTGGCGCAGCGCTTTCCGCAACTCGACCGCCGTGCGCTGGTCGTCGACTTCACGCTGCCGTCGCTGCTCTCGAACGCCGGCGACTCCGTCAAGCGCGTGCCGTACTTCTGCGCCGGTTGCCCGCACAACACGTCGACGAAAGTGCCCGAGGGCTCGCGCGCGCAGGCCGGCATCGGCTGCCACTTCATGGCCTCCTGGATGGACCGCGACACCGAAGGCCTGATCCAGATGGGCGGCGAGGGCGTCGACTGGGTTTCGCACGCGATGTTCACGAAGGTGCCGCACGTCTTCCAGAACCTCGGCGACGGCACCTATTACCACTCGGGCTATCTGGCGGTGCGCCAGGCCATCGCGGCCAACGCGAACATCACCTACAAGATTCTTTTCAACGACGCCGTCGCGATGACGGGCGGCCAGCCGGTCGACGGCACGATCACCGTCGACGGCATCGCGCGCCAGGTCGAGGCCGAAGGCGCGACGAAGGTCGTCGTGCTCTCCGACGACATCACCAAGTACGACGCCGTGCGCGCGAAGTTTCCGGCCGGCACCGAGTTCTTCGACCGTGCCGAGCTCGACGCGGTGCAGCGCCGCCTGCGCGAGATGAAGGGCGTGACGATCCTCATCTACGAGCAGACCTGTGCCGCCGAGAAGCGCCGCCGGCGCAAGAAGGGCGAACTGGTCGACCCGGCTCGGCGCCTCTTCATCAACGACCGCGTGTGCGAAGGATGCGGCGATTGCTCGGTGCAGTCGAACTGCGTCGCCGTCGTGCCGCTCGAAACCGAGCTCGGGCGCAAACGCAAGATCGACCAGTCGAGCTGCAACAAGGACTACTCCTGCGCCAAGGGCTTCTGCCCGAGCTTCGTGGGTGTGATCGGCGGCAGGCCGAAGAAGCGGCCCGGTGCGTTGGCGGGCGCGGGCGCAGCGCGTTTCGATGCGCTGGTCGAGAAGCTGCCGCAGCCGCCCGAGCACGCCTGGTCCGGCCCGTACGACCTGCTCGTCACGGGCGTCGGCGGCACCGGCGTCGTGACCGTGGGCGCGGTGATTGCGATGGCGGCGCACCTCGAAGCGCATTCGGCCAGCGTGCTCGACTTCATGGGCTTCGCGCAGAAGGGCGGCTCGGTACTCTCGTTCGTGCGCCTCGCCCAAGACAAGGCTGCGCTCAACCAGGTGCGCATCGACGCGCAGCAGGCCGACGCCGTGCTCGCCTGCGACGTGGTCGTCGCCGCTTCGGCCGACGCGCTGCAGACCGTGCGCCGCGGCCGAACCCGCGTGCTCGCCAACACGCACGAGATACCGGTCGCGGAGTCGCTCTCGAATCCCGATGCCAGCCTGAAGGTCGAGGCGCTGCTCGAGAAGATCGAGTACGCCGCCGGCGAGGAACGCGTGGAGACGATGGACGCGCAGGCGCTGGCCGAAGAGTTCCTCGGCGATTCGATCGTCTCGAACATCATCGCCATGGGCTACGCGTGGCAGCGCGGGCTCGTGCCGGTGGGCTTGGCGGCGATGACGCGTGCGATCCAGCTGAACGGCGTGGCGGTCGAGAGCAACCTGCGCGCGTTCTCGCTCGGCCGGCTCGCCGCCGCCGACCCCGAGGCCACGCGCGAGCTGCTGCACGATCCCGACCCGGCGACGTTGAAGGAAGAGACGCTCGATGCACTGGTCGCGCGCTCGGCAGCGTTGCTCACCGCGTACCAGAACGCCCGCTATGCCGATCGCTATCTCGCCGTCGTGAACCGGGTGCGCATGCGCGAGCTGGCGCTGCAAGGCGAAGGGTCGGCATGGCCGCTCACGCGGGCGGTGGCCGAAAACCTGCGCAAGCTCATGGCCTACAAAGACGAGTACGAGGTCGCGCGCCTCTACACCGACGGCGAGTTCGCGACCAAGCTGCGCGATCAGTTCGAAGGCGAGGGCCCGACGCGCCGTTTCACGCTCGAGTTCTACATGGCACCGCCCGCGCTCATGAAGCCGAAGACCGGCACCCCGAAGGCGCCGAAGAAGGTGCGCTTCGGCCCGTGGCTGATGCCGCTGCTCCATGTGCTCGCGCGCGGCAAGGCGCTGCGCGGCACCGCCTTCGACCCCTTCGGCCGCACCGAGGAGCGCCGGCTCGAGCGGCGCCTGATCGACGAGTACGTGGCGCGCGTCGACGAGCTGCTCGGCGGCCTTGCGCCCGCAACGCAGGCCGTAGCCGTGGCCATCGCCAGCGTTCCGCGATCGATACGCGGCTACGGCCATGTGAAGCTCGCGAGCCTCGTGATCGCGAGGGCACGTGAGCGCGAGTTGTTGAGTCGTTTCGATCCGGCGCGCTACCCGAAGCCCACCGGCCCGGCGGTGGCAGGCCACATCCGCGGCATCCCGGTCACATCGGCGTGAGCGCCCTTGGCGGCCGCCGGCCCGAGGCGCGCTGCTACACTTTTGCGATGCTTACGTCATGCATTTTCGATGCGAGGTCGCCAGGCCAGGGAGCCTGGCTATGGCGCACGCACACGTCGTTCGGCCGAAGCTGACGCTTCGGCTCCGGCGCCTCGGCGCGCCGCCTCGCGGCCCGCTGGGTAGGGCCTGCCCCGATCGAACCGAAGCGCGCTCCTGCGGCCGCTCCCCGACGTGCCAGCGATGACCGAACTCGAATTCAAGAGCCTGGCCCTGCAGGGCCACAACCGGATCCCCCTGATCGCCGAAGCATTCGCCGATCTCGAGACGCCGCTCTCGCTCTACCTCAAGCTCTGCATGGGCACGAGCGCGGGCGGCGGCGCCGACGAAAGTCGCAACAGCTTCCTGCTCGAATCGGTGGTGGGCGGCGAGCGCTTCGGGCGCTACTCGTTCATCGGCCTGCCGGCACGCACGCTGCTTCGCGCCACGGGGTTTCGGACGGAGGTGGTGACCGACGGCCGCGTGGTCGAAACGCACGACGGCAATCCGCTCGATTTCATCGAGGCTTATCAAGCGCGCTTCAAGGTCGCCACGCGACCCGGCATGCCGCGCTTCTGCGGCGGACTGGCGGGCTACTTCGGCTACGACGCGGTGCGCTGCATCGAACCGCGCATGGCGCGCTCGGCCGAGCTGCGGCCGCTGCCCGACCCGATCGGCACGCCCGACATCCTGCTCGTGCAATGCGAAGAACTCGCCGTCATCGACAACCTGTCGGGGCGGCTGTACCTCATCGTGTATGCCGATCCCGTCGTGCCCGAGGCATACGCCAAGGCGCGGCGCCGGCTCGTCGCGCTCACCGATCGATTGAAGACGAGCGTGGCGGCGCCGCCGGTCGAGCGCGGCGAGGCGCACCCCGTGCGGCGCGAGTTCGCCAAGGCCGACTTCATCGTCGCCGTGGGCCGCGCCAAGGAATACATCGCGGCCGGCGACATGATGCAGGTGCAGATCGGCCAGCGTCTCAGCAAGCGCTACGAAGCGGCACCGCTCAGTCTCTATCGCGCGCTGCGTTCGCTGAATCCGTCGCCCTACATGTACTTCTACGACATGGGCGACTTCCAGATCGTCGGTGCCTCGCCCGAGATCCTGGTGCGGCGCGAAGCCACGACCTCGGGCACGCATCAGGTGACGATCCGCCCGTTGGCCGGCACGCGCCCGCGCGGCGCCACGCCCGAACTCGATCTCGCCCTCGAGCGAGAGCTATCGGCCGACCCGAAGGAGCGCGCCGAGCACCTGATGCTGATCGACCTGGCGAGGAACGACATCGGCCGCATCGCCACCACGGGCAGTGTCAAGGTGACCGACGCCTTCGCCGTCGAGCGCTATTCGCACGTGATGCATATCGTGAGCAACGTCGAGGGCACGCTCAAGCCCGGCATGAGCAACCTCGACGTGCTGAAGGCGACCTTCCCGGCCGGCACGCTCACCGGCGCGCCGAAGATCCGCGCGATGCAGTTGATCGACGAGCTAGAGCCCGTCAGGCGCGGCATCTACGGTGGCGCCTGCGGTTACCTGAGCTACGCCGGCGACATGGACGTGGCCATCGCCATCCGCACCGGCATCGTCAAGGACGGCACGCTCTACGTACAGGCCTCGGCCGGCATCGTGGCCGATTCGGTGGCCGAGCTGGAGTGGCAGGAAACCGAGGCCAAGGCGCGCGCCCTGTTGCGCGCCGCCGAGCTGGTCGAGGAGGGCTTCTAGATGCGGCCGGCGGCCGGTCAGAGCAGCGCCGGGGCGAGCGCGCCGAGCAAGCCGGCGCCCATCGCCAGCAACCAACCGGGAATGCGCGCCCGCGCCCCGGCGGCGTCGGCATGCGACGCCATCGAGACCAGCGCGCAGAGCGTGCCGGCGCTGGCAGCGATCACGAACACCAGCGCCGAGAACATCGTCACCGCGGCGGGCTGGCCCGATTCGGCCATCGCCTGCACGAAGTGCCCGAACGCCAGGCCGGCGGCGAGCGCGAGCGGGGTCAGGCCGTCGTGGTGGCGAACGGAGGCGGGAGCAGGTCGGTGGTTCACGGCGGCAGTGTGGGATCGAGTGCGGATCATGCCGCCGGCACGTCGCCGCAACGACTCGAAGAGCAGGCCGACCCTGCACCATTTCACGCGATCGGCGATTGCGTTCGTGCGGTGATCGGAGACACCTCATGCTGTTGATGATCGACAACTACGACAGCTTCACCTTCAACCTCGTGCAGTATTTCGGCGAGCTCGGTGAAGACGTGCGCGTGGTCCGCAACGACGAGGTCGATGTGCCCGGCATCGAGGCGATGCGACCGGCGATGCTCGTGCTCTCGCCCGGGCCGTGCACGCCGGCCGAGGCGGGCGTTTGCGTCGCCGCGATCTCGGCGTTCGCCGGCCGCCTGCCGATCCTCGGCGTGTGCCTCGGCCACCAGGCGATCGGCACTGCTCTCGGCGGCCGCGTGGTGCGCGCACAGCGCCTCATGCACGGCAAGGCCGACGCAGTGCGCCACGACGGCCGCGGCGTGTATGCGGGCTTGCCCGAGAGCTTCGAGGTCGTGCGTTACCACTCGCTCGCGATCGAGCGCGAAAGCCTGCCGGCCGTGCTCGAAGTGACCTCGACCACGAGCGACGGCGAAATCATGGGTGTGCGCCATCGGGCTCTGGCCGCCACGAAGACGCCGCTCGAAGGCGTGCAGTTCCACCCCGAATCCATCCTCACGCAGCATGGCCACGCGATGCTGAAAAACTTTCTGGAGGCGACGCGATGAGCAGGGTGCCGATCGTTGATTTGCGCAGCGACACTGTGACGCGGCCGACGCCCGCGATGCGCGCCGCGATGGCTGCGGCCGAAGTCGGTGACGACGTGTTTGGCGATGACCCGACCGTCAACGCGCTGCAGGAAAAGATCGCCGCGATGCTCGGCAAGGAGGCGGCGCTATACGTGGCCAGCGGCACGCAGAGCAACCTCGTCGGCATCATGAGCCACTGCGACCGCGGCGACGAATACATCGTCGGCCAGATGGCGCACACCTACCGCTGGGAAGGCGGCGGCGCCGCGGTGCTGGGCAGCGTGCAGCCGCAGCCGCTCGAGCACGCGGCCGACGGCTCGCTGCCGCTGGCGGCGATCGAGGCCGCGATCAAGCCCGACGACGCGCACTTCGCGAAGAGCCGTTTGCTGTGCCTCGAGAACACGATCGGCGGCAAGGTGCTCGCACCGGCTTATCTCGAGGCCGCATGCGCGCTGGCTCGCGGTCGCGGCCTGGCCGCGCATCTCGACGGCGCGCGGCTCTTCAACGCGGCCGTCGCGATGGGCGGCGATGCGCTGGACAACGCACGTGCCATCGCGGCGCCGTTCGACTCGGTCTCGGTGTGTTTCTCGAAGGGTCTCGGGGCGCCGGTCGGCTCGGCACTCGTCGGCTCGAAGAGCTTCATCCGCGCGGCTCATCGCTGGCGCAAGATGGCCGGCGGCGGCATGCGCCAGGCCGGCATCGTGGCCGCGGCGGCGATCCACGCGCTCGACCACCACGTCGCGCGGCTGGCCGAAGACCACGCGCTCGCGCAGCGGCTCGCCGAAGGCCTGCGCGGCCTGCCCGGGCTCACGGTCGAAGCACCGCAGAGCAACATCGTGTTCGCCGACCTCGCGCCCGAGCACAGTGCTGGGCTGATCGATCGCCTGAAGGCGCACGGCGTGCTCGCCACCGGCCTTTATCGCCTGCGCTTCGTGACCCATCTCGACGTCGATGCCGACGGCGTCGATCGCGCCGTTGCGGCGATGCGCGCACACCTGCAAAACTGAGCGGAGCTCTCGCCATGCCCATCACCAATATCGACGCGCTCAGCCGCACCATCGACCATCGCGAGATCTTCCACGACGAGATGCTGGCACTCGTGCGCCGCATCATGAGCGGCGACATGAGCCCGGTGATGATGGCGGCCGTGCTCGTCGGGCTGCGCGTGAAGAAGGAAACCATCGGCGAGATCACGGCCGCCGCGCAGGTGATGCGCGAGTTCGCGAGCAAGGTCGAGGTGGCCGACAAGACGCACCTGGTCGACATCGTCGGCACCGGCGGCGACGGCTCGCACACCTTCAACATCTCCACCTGTGCCATGTTCGTGGCGGCCGCTGCCGGCGCACGCGTGAGCAAGCACGGCAACCGCAGCGTCTCGAGCAAGTCGGGCAGCGCCGACGTGCTGGAAGCGCTGGGTCTGCCGCTCGACCTCACGCCAAAGGAGGTGGCCGACTCGATCGAAGCCACCGGCATCGGCTTCATGTTCGCGCCCAACCATCATCCGGCGATGAAGAACGTCGGCCCCGTGAGGAAGGAACTCGGCATTCGCACGATCTTCAACATCCTGGGGCCGCTCACCAACCCGGCCGACGCGCCGAACATCCTCATGGGCGTGTTCCACCCCGACCTCGTCGGCATCCAGGTTCGGGCGCTGCAGCGGCTCGGCGCCGAGCACGCCCTGGTCGTCTACGGCAAGGACGGCATGGACGAGGTCTCGCTCGGGGCGGCCACGCTGGTGGGCGAGCTGAAGGACGGCGAAGTACGCGAGTACGAGATTCATCCCGAGGACTTCGGCTTCACGATGGCGAGCAACCGCGCGCTGCGCGTCGAGACGCCGGCCCAGTCGCAGGCGATGCTGCAGGGCGTGCTCGCCGATCAGCCCGGCGCCGCGCGCGACGTGGTCGTCTTCAACGCGGGTGCGGCGCTGTATGCGGCCAACGTGGTGCCGGGCATCGAGGCCGGTGTCGCCTCCGCGCGCGAGGTGATCGCTTCGGGGGCGGCACGCGCCAAGCTCGAGGAATTCATCGGCTACGCGCGGCGTCAGCGCGGGCTGGCCTGAACGCCATGGGCACGGAGTCGGGCAGCGACATCCTGCGTCGCATCATCGCCGTCAAGCGCGACGAGGTGACGGCCGGGAGGCAGCTGCGTGATCTGGCGTCGCTGCGGCGCGAGGCCGAGGCGCTCGGCGGGCAGCGCGACTTCGCCGCGGCGCTGCGCGAACGCGTCGGGGCGGGCAACGCCGCAGTCATCGCCGAGGTGAAAAAGGCCAGCCCGAGCAAGGGTGTCCTGCGCGAGGTGTTCCTGCCCGCCGAGATCGCGTCGAGCTACGAGCGACACGGCGCGGCCGCGCTCAGCGTGCTCACCGACACGGCGTTCTTTCAGGGCGCTCCGGCCTTTCTTGCGCAGGCGCGCGAGGCTTGCGAGCTGCCGGTGTTGCGCAAGGACTTCATCGTCGATGCGTGGCAGATCGCCGAGTCGCGTGCGATGGGCGCCGACGCCATCCTGCTCATCGCCGCCTGCCTCGACGATGCGCAGATGCGCGACTTCGAGGCCGAGGCGTTCGCGCTCGGCATGAGCGTACTCGTCGAGGTTCACGACGAGCGTGAACTGGAGCGCGCCTTGCGCCTCGCCACGCTGCTGGTGGGCATCAACAACCGCGACTTGCGGAGCTTCGAGGTCTCGCTGGAAACGACGCTGCGGATGTTGAGCGACGTCCCCGCCGACCGCCTCGTCGTGACCGAGAGCGGCATGGTCGGCCGTGCCGATGTCGCTCGCATGCGTGCGGCCGGCGTGCATGCCTTCCTCGTCGGCGAGGCTTTCATGCGCGCCGACGATCCGGGCGCTGCGCTGGCTGCACTGTTCGCTTGATCGCGGGCGACCTCGAAGCCGCTTTGTCGACGCTGCCGGCGGCGTGGGCTTCGCTGCTGCCGGGCTGGACGCGGGAGAAGCTGGCGGCCGTCGCGGAGTGCGTGCAACGTGTGTCGGGCGACCTCCCGATCGCGCCCGACGATCCACTTCGCGCACTGCGCCTCGTTGCACCAGACGAAGTGCGGGTCGTCGTCATCGGGCAGGATCCGTATCCGACTGCCGGTCATGCCGACGGCTTGGCGTTCTCGGCGGCTCGTGGCCGGCCGAGGTCGTTGGCGCGCGTGTTCGAGGTGCTGGCCAACGACCGCCCGGGATTCGCGTCGCCAGCTGAATGGCGGCTTGACGAGTGGGCGCAGCAAGGCGTTCTCCTGCTGAACCCGGTACTCACCGTGGAGGTGGGGCGTAGCGCCAGTCATATGAATTGCGGATGGCAGGCACTTACATCCGAGATCGCTGCGGCGCTCGCACGTCGCCCATCTCCGCCTGTGTTCCTGCTATGGGGGACGAAGGCTCAGGCGTTCTGGAAGGCGGCGGTGCCGTTGTCGAGCACGGCGCGCAAGCTTATTACGCGCCATCCGTCTTACGACTTTTCGCGCGAATTCATGGCGGCGGGCAGCCATTTCGAGGCCACCTCCGACTTGGTGGACTGGTGGGGAATAGGAAGGCCCGCAGCGCACATGCTATAGTCACCGGTTCGTCTCGGCGGAGGGGTGCCCGAGTGGCTAAAGGGGGCAGACTGTAAATCTGTTGGCTTACGCCTACGCTGGTTCGAATCCAGCCTCCTCCACCAGAAAAATCATAGTTAGGCAGGGCGTCGGAACGCCTTGAACAGGTCGTTAGAGCGGGAGTAGTTCAATGGTAGAACCCCAGCCTTCCAAGCTGATGACACGGGTTCGATTCCCGTCTCCCGCTCCAGTCTGGCAAGTGCTTTTCGCAGCGCCGCGCGGCCTGCGCGAGCACTTGGCAGACTGAGGTCGAGTCGCTTCAACAGCCCATGTGGCTCAGTGGTAGAGCACTCCCTTGGTAAGGGAGAGGTCGCGCGTTCGATCCGCGCCATGGGCACCATCACCGCGGTGCTGACAGGACAGCGGGGTTGCGGGCGACCCCTTACAGGTTGTTTTTTGACGGAGTTCCGAGATGGCTAAATCCAAATTCGAGCGTACCAAGCCGCACGTCAACGTCGGGACCATTGGTCACGTCGACCACGGCAAGACCACCTTGACGGCTGCGATCACCACGGTGCTGAGCAAGCTGTTTGGTGGTGAGGCCAAGGCCTACGACCAGATTGACGCGGCGCCCGAGGAGAAGGCGCGCGGCATCACCATCAACACTGCGCACGTCGAGTACGAGACCAAGAACCGGCACTACGCCCACGTCGACTGCCCTGGGCACGCCGACTACGTCAAGAACATGATCACCGGTGCGGCCCAGATGGACGGTGCCATCCTTGTGGTGAGCGCTGCCGACGGTCCCATGCCCCAGACCCGCGAGCACATCCTGCTCGCCCGCCAGGTCGGCGTGCCGTACATCATCGTCTACATGAACAAGTGCGACATGGTCGACGACGCCGAGCTCCTCGAGCTCGTCGAGATGGAAGTGCGCGAGCTCCTCGACAAATACGACTTCCCCGGCGACGCCACCCCCATCATCCACGGCTCGGCCAAGCTCGCCCTCGAAGGCGACAAGGGCGAGCTCGGTGAGGGCAGCATCCTGAAGCTCGCCGACGCGCTCGACACCTACATCCCCCAGCCCGAGCGCGCCATCGACGGAGCGTTCCTGATGCCCGTCGAAGACGTGTTCTCCATCTCCGGTCGCGGCACCGTCGTGACGGGAAGAGTCGAGCGCGGCGTGCTCAAGGTCGGCGAAGAAATCGAGATCGTCGGCATCACCCCCACGCAAAAGACCACCTGCACTGGCGTCGAGATGTTCAGAAAGCTGCTCGACCAAGGCCAGGCGGGCGACAACGTCGGCATCCTGCTGCGCGGCACCAAGAGAGAAGACGTGCAGCGCGGGCAAGTGCTGTGCAAGCCCGGCAGCGTCAAGCCGCACACCCACTTCACGGCCGAGATCTACGTGCTGAGCAAAGAAGAAGGCGGCCGCCACACGCCGTTCTTCAACAACTACCGGCCGCAGTTCTACTTCCGCACCACTGACGTGACGGGCGCGGTGGAGCTTGCCAAAGACAAGGAAATGGTCATGCCGGGCGACAACGTCTCCATCACCGTCAAGCTGATCAACCCCATCGCCATGGAAGAAGGCCTGCGATTCGCCATCCGCGAAGGCGGCAGAACCGTCGGCGCAGGCGTCGTGGCGAAAATTCTCGAGTA
>Ga0209511_1004283_pt1 | contig 10441 bp, 5 predicted proteins | sample SSSSmetaG_FD_184141 | JGI IMG/M metagenome (GOLD analysis project Ga0209511, IMG submission 184141) | Glacier valley bacterial and archeal communities from Borup Fiord, Nunavut, Canada, to study Microbial Dark Matter (Phase II) - ​SSSS... | ecosystem: Environmental > Aquatic > Freshwater > Ice >... | reverse complement strand
AGAGAAACAGAAAACGATGCCATCATGGAACGAGTGGATGTAGAGGGTAACCTTCTCGGCTTTTCCATTCTAGCGGTTAGTCAACTTGCAAAATCAAAACCATTAATTGCTGAGTTGTTGTCAGGAAAAGGAGATGCAGCTTAGTCGAAGAAATAGGCATCTCTAAACCAGACATTGTGGCGGGGTTTCATCATCCGTTAATGCGCGAACATTCTGACTTTGCAGTTGCTTGATTCATACCTTAACAAGGAGAAAAGCTATGTCTACTCTGATGCAATCCTCAATCGAGGATCTAGCGATCGCAGCCCCTGAAAAAAAAGTCTGGACGGATGAAGCATTCATGGCGCTGCCTAATGATGGACATCGCTATGAAATTGTGAATGGAGAATTGATTGATATGGGAAATTCAGGGGCATTGCATGGTTATATCGCGATTATTTTAAGCTCTGCTTTGTTCCCTGTGGTCATGTCTAAGAAATTAGGAGCTTTATTGGACTCCAGCACCGCTTTCAAAATGAAAAATGGCAATAAGCGATCGCCCGATATTTCTTTCTTTGCTAGAGAACGTCTGCAAGGCATGACCCAACTACCCACTGGTTTTCTCGAAGGCGCACCCGATCTCGCTGTTGAAGTGCTGTCTCCTGGCAACACCGTTGAAGAGATACACGAGAAACTGGTCGAATATTTTGAGAATGGCGCTCGTTTAGCTTGGGTGATTCATCCGACTGAAAATTACGTGTTGGTCTATCGCTCTGCCGTGGAACCAGACCGATTACTCAAATCAACCGACTCCCTAGACGGTGAAGATGTGATTCCCGGATTTACTCTTCCTGTTGCCGATCTCTTCCAAAAGCTCTCGTTCTAAATCTTTGTGATGACCTCAACCCCTCTCAATCCCACCATCCTCGAACCCCTCTTTGCTCCCTGGTCAGAACCCAACGCCCATCGCGTCCGGGCAGAAAAAGCGGGCGACCCAGCCCAGATTATTCAGGGTAGACGGGCATCACCGATCGATTTAGTCAGCAATCTGCGCGCTGCCGTGCGCGAGTGGCGCGAAGCCTTCTACATTGGAGCGAGTGACACGACGATTCAGCTTCTCAACCACTGGTTTAACCGCGCCCATCGTCAAACCCAGCCCAACGGCGAAGAGCTTGAGTTTCGCTACTTCTTCTGTCAGCGCGAAGCCGTTGAAACCCTGATTTACCTCAAAGAAGTGCGACGCATCGAATCCCTTTCCCAAATCATCGCCGAATTTGGCGGCACCAACGCTGAACTACAGGCATTAGGCATTACCGAAACTGAAGATGCTTGGAGCCGTTATGCCTTCAAGCTCGCAACGGGCGCAGGCAAAACCAAAGTCATGAGCCTGTGCATCGTCTGGAGCTACTTCCACGCCCTGCGCGAATCCGAGTCCGAAATGGCGCGGCACTTTGTGGTCATTGCCCCCAACCTCACCGTCTACGAACGCCTCAAAGACGACTTTGGCAACGGGCGCGTTTTTGACACCGATCCCCTGATTCCCCCCGAATGGCGCGGCGACTGGAACCTCTCCGTTGTCCTGCAAGACGAAGCCAGCGGCGCAGCCACAGGTGGCACCCTCTACCTCACCAACATTCATCGCCTCTACGAAAAACGCAAAAAGAAAGCCGAAGACGAAGGCTATGCCTGGATGGGACCAGCCGTTTCCAAATCCAAAGCGCTCGACACCGGAGCAGCCTTGCGCGATCGCATCACCACCCATCGCCACGTCATGATCCTCAACGACGAAGCCCATCACGTTTGGGATGCAGATTCAGCCTGGAACGACGCGATCGCCACCCTCCATAAAGCCATTCTTGCCAAAAGCGGCTGCAAACTCGTCGCCCAACTCGACTTTTCCGCTACTCCCAAAGACAACAAAGGACTCCTTTTCAAACACATTGTCTGCGACACGCCCCTGGGTGAAGCCGTTGATGCCGGAATCGTCAAAACGCCGCTGATCGGGCAAGCCAGTCGCAAACTGGTCGAGCAAGCCGACGACAACGCCGCCTACCGCTGGGAGCAGCACTTGCTCTTGGGTTACGAACGTTGGAAAGCCAGCAAAGCCGAATGGGAAGCGAGTGGTAAGAAGCCTTTGCTGTTCATCATGTGTGACGACACCAATGCCGCTGACCAAATTACCCAACGCTTCAATACCGACCCGCTATTTGCTCACCTCAACGGCAAAACCATCAACCTGCACACCAACCTCAAAGGCAAACTCAAAAAAGTCGGCAAAGGCAACAACGTCCGCTACGAATTTGTCGAAGACGAAAAAGCCATCAGCGACGATGACCTAAAAGCACTCCGCAAACTCAGCCGCGAACTGGATAGCAACACCAGCCCTTATTCCTGCATTGTTTCCGTCCTGATGCTGCGAGAAGGCTGGGACGTTCGCAACGTGACGACGATCGTGCCGTTACGTCCCTACAGTTCCAAAGCCAACATCCTACCCGAACAGACTCTAGGACGAGGCTTGCGGCGCATGACTCCAGCCGGACAAGCGAACGAACTGGTGACGGTGATCGAGCATCCCGCCTTTGCCAGCCTTTATCAACAAGAACTAGCGCAGGAGGGCTTACCTTTAGAGATTGTGGATCTCGATCGCGTCCCTGCTACCACCATTTCCATCTTTCCTGATGAGGCACACAAAGACGTAACTCAACTAAACATTCAGATTCCCACCCTCTCAGCAGGCTACCGGATCATCCCAAAGCTAGAAGGCTTGACCATTCACGATGTCAAAAAAGCTTTCAAACCATACAAACCTCTCCCATTGGGAAAACAGGGCAATAGCGAAATCCAGTACGAGGGGCGACACCTGTTCACCGGGGAAGTCATCCAAAAACTTCAGCTCAACTTGCCTCTCCTGGCATCCGGCATTGGTGCGGTTTCTTACTACGTCAAGCAACTCGAAACGATTTGTAAACTGCGGGGATTGCATCCCATCCTCGCCCCGCTGATTCAGACCTTTCTAGAAACAATCCTATTTGAGCCAAAAACCAACCTGTTCGATCCCGCATTAGTCGCTCGTCTTGCAGATTCCGATGTTGGTGAACATCTCCGGGCTGTGTTTGTCCCCCTGATCCGCAGTCGCACCACCACCACTGAATCACGCTTGGCAGCAGAAGCCCCCAAATCACTCAACACATGGAAACCCTATCAAGTTACCCTCAGCGAACGTCGCCCCGCCCTAGAAGCGGCTAAAACCCTATTTAATCTCGTCACCTGCAATCGAGAATTAGAAGTCGCGGTAGCCAAGTTTTGCGATCGCGCCCCCGATGTCGTTGCCTTTGCCAAAAACGCTGGCTCACAGTGTTTACGAGTGGATTATTTGGCACAGGGCGATCGCCTTGCTTTCTACACCCCCGATTTCTTTATTCGCACCCTCGACGGGCACTGCTACTTAACCGAAACCAAAGGACGAGAAGACCGAGATGTGCCGTTGAAAGCAAAAGCGGCGATCGCCTGGTGTGAGTCTGCTTCTACAGAAACAATCCAGTGGCACTATCTCTACATTCCCCAAGGGGTCTTTGAACGCATGGCAGGCGATACCGTTGCCGAACTCGCTCGTGCCTGCGCTCCAGCCCTACAAAACTTACTACAAGCCGAAGAATTTCAGGATTTGCCTCTATTTGTCAATCTGGGACAGGCAGATGAAGCAGCAACAGCGGTAGACAGCCTGATCGATTCAGCCATTCTGAATGCTCTGCCTTCTCGCTATCGCCGAGCTGCCGATCAAGCTGTGATGCTCTATCGTTTCTTTGAAAACAAAGAAGGCATGAACTACGCACCCGTCTTCACAGCCCTGCTGGGTTCGATCGATGAAGTTGCAAAAGGCTTTATTGTGCGTCGTCTTCAGCCAGAGTTGCCCATTACTATAGAGGCTCAAAAAGCTTGGTTTGATCCAGATCTGTATGGGTTAGATCGTAAATCAGAACAGAACTATCGTAAGCTGGCGCAAAACTTGAAACGGACGCTAGTGTTTAACAACGGATTGTCGCTGATTGGCTTATTGCGATCGTGTCTAGACTATGCTCTGAATGACACCACAAAAATCGAGGGTGTTTTTGCAGCCCTGCATACTCAATTTCGGATTCAGGGTGGACGCAAACTTCTAGAAACCATCACGCGCATTAACGACTTTCGTAATACCTACATTGCTCACCAGGAGCAGGAACTAACCGATCGAAATTTGGCTGAACAAGAATTAAAAGTCTGGATCGAGGCGTTACAAGTCGTTGGCAAGCAAATGCAGTGAACGAAGGATTCTAAGCGTCGACGACCCCCTACGCAGGAGCGATTTGCCCTTGCTCGTCAGCTTTTTCGTGTTCGATGACAAACACATTGGAATAGAGATTTGCAATAATCTGCTTGCCCTGCTGAGTCAGTGAAAGATAGTGCAACGCATCTTTAATATAAGGATGAACTCCATTCCAGTAGAACTTGGGATAGTTTTTGCGGAGATCTCCAGGATGCCGATAGCCTAACGCTTGATTCACGCCCGTTTCTTCAAATTCGTAATAAAGGGCGCTGATCTTCTTCAAATAGCGGGGGTCACTGAGTTGACCAATCAAATCCGAGGCGCGAATCAACCCCGGATAGTCGATCGTATCCTGATGATCTTCAGCCGTCGGGACAGGGAAGCGAGTCAACTCGATGTTGCGTTTGACTAGCTCGGCATCAATCAATTTATGCCCCCCAAAGCGCTCATCGATAAACAGCTTGGCTCGATCGACGTGATAAGGGGTCAACGCCGCATCAGAAGCACCCGGCGGAAGCGTCACCATTGCGCCATCTTTCCCCGTCGAAAACATTCCATCGCGATCGCAGCGACACACCCCCTTGACATAGCCAATATCGTGACAGACCAGCGAGATCACAAAATGCAGCCAGTCTTCACACGATACGCCCCCTTGCCGAATGTGACGACCCCGCAGAATTTCTTGCCCTACCAGCGTCACCAAAATTGAATGCTCAACGTTGTGATAGAGCGCATCACTGTTGGCAATATTCTCCATTGCCATTGACCCCACCCAGCCGATGATGTCTTCATAGTCAGACTTCCAGCCGCCATAGGTGCGTCGATAGCCCTCTTTGAGCTTGGCAACAAAGTCATCAATTAAAAGTTCGGTGGCGTTAAACATCAGGAGCACTCACTGCGAATCTACGGACGATTTTATCGGTCTAATCTTCCCCGGTTTGTTCAATCTCAGCTAAACGGTAACTGACTTCCTGAGATCGGGCGATTCAAACCACGATCGCAACGATTCTACAGTCGGTCAGATGAGTGCTGGTTGAATTCGGGCACACTCCTTGATTCTATCGAAGTGAAACTCCATCACCCAAAACAAGTCACTATAGATTTTGGCGAGTGTTTCGCGTAAGAATATTTAGCGTGCGTCATAATCAAGAAAGACATTTATTTCACGCTAGACAAGGTTTGTAGAGGAAGCATCGTGGCATTGAATACCCTGACAGAATCTGACTCCCCTGAACCACAGCCGCCCCACAGTGCAGAATTTGAGGCAGCTTCTGACGGAGTGGCTCCTCCGGCTCGCGGTCGGCTTACCGGAGCACGAGGCATTTTAGCCGGGGTTGGAATTGGCATGGCGATCGCCGTTGGGGGCATGACGCTGCTCTCGAATTCTGGTAAATCTGCGGCTCCGGCGGCAACGACTCAAGAGGCTCCGGTGGCGGGTCAGAGTGTTGCAGTCGAGACGGCAAAGTTGGCGTTTGTGCCCAAAACATTCAGCGCGACGGGCAGTGTGGATGCTCAAGACTGGGCACAAGTAATGCCCCAGGCAACCGGGGTGCAGATTCAGCAAATTTTGGTGAATGAAGGCGATAGCGTCCAGACAGGGCAAGCGATCGCGATTCTAGACAGTTCTGTCTTGCGAGACCAACTCAATGAAGCTAAGGCGCAGTTAAATTCGGCTCAGGCGCAATTTAGTTCGGCGCAAGCGCAGTTAAATTCGGCTCAAGCGCAAGTGTCATCTAATCGCTCGATCGTGCAGCAAAAAAATGCGGTACTGAAACAACAAAGAGCCGTTTTAGCCGAGGCTGAAAGCAATTTGAGACGCTATCAAGGGCTGCGAGACGATGGCGTGATCAGCAGTCAAGATCTAGAGTCCCGCACGACTTCAGCCACCACTGCAAGAGAGTCGATCAGCGTGGCGCAGTCTAACATCAGCAGTGCCCAAGCCGATGTCGCCAAAGCTCAAGCCGGGGTCAATCAAGCTCAAGCCGGAGTCACGCAAGCTCAAGCCGGAGTCGATACGGCAGTGACTCGTATTCAGCAGCTTGAGACAAAAATTGCTCAAACGACAGTACGCGCTCCGGCAAGTGGAATTTTGGCAAAGCGAAACCCCGATGATCAAAAAGCAGCCGTTGCTAAAGTCGGCGAACTGACTGGCTCTAGTCCCCTGTTTTATATTGTGCGAAATGGTGCGCTACAGCTTCAGGTGAATGTGCCCGAAACGCTGCTTTCTCAAGTGAAAGTGGGTGAATCTGCCAAAATCACCTCTGATGCAGATAAGCGTATTAGCGTCCAGGGGCGAGTGCGAGACATAGAGCCAGTGATCAACCCGCAAACTCGTCAAGCGATCGTCAAGATTGACCTACCCGAAAGTGGGCTGCTCAAGCCAGGAATGTTTCTGCGATCGGAGATTGTCACCCAAAAAGTTCAAGCCGTAGTGGTCTCTGAAAAAGCCGTGGTGTCTCAGGCAGATGGGCGCAAAATTGTCTATGTGTTAGACGGCGACCAGATTGCTCATGCAAAACCCGTTGAGACGGGCGATCGCAACAACGGACAAATCGTGATCACAAGCGGCATTAATCCTGACGATCGCGTGGTCGTGGCAGGTGCAGGATTTGTCAAAGATGGCGATCGGGTCACCGTTGCCCAACAATAATCCTTCTGCGTGAATCGTCTTCTGTCCCCCTCACTTCTTGATTCATGTCTTTTAATATTTCTGCTTGGTCAATCCGCAATCCGATTCCAACGATCGTTCTATTTGTCATTCTGACGTTAGCAGGACTGATTGCATTCCCGTTGTTAGGCATCAACGACAACCCCAATGTCGATATTCCGGCTGTGACAGTGACGGTCACTCAACCGGGGGCTGACCCATCCGAGTTAGAATCACAGATTACTAAAAAAGTTGAAGATGCAGTTGCGAGCTTAGGCAACATTGATGACATTACTTCGACCATTAACGATGGCGTTTCTAATACAGTTATCAACTTTGTGTTGGGAACGAACACCGATCGGGCAACCAATGATGTCAGAAATGCTGTGTCTCAGATTCGGCAAAATTTGCCCCAAGACATTAACGAACCTGTTATTAAGCGCTTAGAATTTGCGAGTGGTGGACCGATTACCACCTATGCGGTTTCGTCAGATCAGCGATCGGTGACCGAACTGAGTAACTTAGTCGATCAAACCATCAGCCGAGCCGTCTTAGCCGTTCCAGGAGTCGCCCAAATTCAGCGAGTGGGAGGAGTCGATCGCGAAGTGCGCGTCAATCTGAACCCCGATCGACTACAGGCTTTAGGCATCACCGCCACGCAAGTCAACGATCAAGTCCGCACGTTTAACACCAACCTTTCGGGCGGACGGGGCAACGTCGGCGGCAGTGAGCAAAGCATCCGCACGTTGGGCAGTAGCGCCAGTGTGCAAACGCTTCAAGATCTGCAAATCACGCTGCCCAAAGGAGGCTATGCCCCTCTTTCTAGTCTGGGAACCGTCACCGACGGGACGGCAGACCCTCGCCAAATAGCACGGCTGAATAACCAGCCTGCGGTCGTCTTCTCAGTCCTGCGGAGTTCGGGCACGACGCTGGTTTCGGTCGAAGAAGCGGTGCGGGCTGCTCTTGAGAAACTGCAAACGACCCTGCCCCAAGACATCAAGCTGAGGCTAATTAATAACGTTCAGGCAGACTATATTCGAGAGTCATTTACCGCCTCGATCGATGCCGTGATATTCGGGGCAGCGTTGGCAGTCGTCACGATTTGGCTATTTCTACGAGACTGGCGAGCAACGCTGATTACTGCTGTTGCGCTGCCGCTCTCACTGATTCCAACCTTCGCCGTGATGAAAGCGTTGGACTACACGCTAAACGATCTGACTCTATTAGGACTAGCCCTTGTAGTTGGCATTCTTGTAGATGACGCGATCGTCGAAATTGAAAATATTGAACGTCACATGCAGATGGGCAAATCAGCCTATCGAGCCGCGATCGATGCCTCCGATGAGATTGGTTTAGCGGTCGTCGCCACCACGTTTACGATCGTCGCCGTGTTTGGACCCGTCGCCTTCATGACAGGCATCACCGGACAGTTCTTCCGTCCGTTTGGCATCACTGTGGCAGCATCGGTTCTCTTCTCGCTGCTGGTTGCCCGAATGGTCACACCATTGATGGCGGCTTACTTGATGAAGGATCATGCAAAAGCCCCCAAAGAAGATCGCCTCTCGGCTCAATATCGTCGCCTGCTCACCTGGTCAATCAAGCATCGACTGGTGACATTATCGGTGGCGATCGTGTTTCTGATCAGCAGCCTAAGTCTGGTGCCTAAAATCCCGGTTGGGCTGTTCTCAAACCCTGATGTCAGCTTATCGACGATCTCGATGCAACTGCCGCCCGGTTCGACCATTGAAGACACCGATCGAGCGACTCAACAGTTGACGACTCTGCTGCTGCAACATCCCGCCGTTGAGGGCGTGCAAACCAGTGAATCGATCGCAAAATCGACGCTCTATGCCAAACTCAAGCCCAAGTCAGAACGAAAGATGACTCGCAAAGAGTTTGAAGATCAGATTCGTCCCATGTTTGCTCAAGTGCCAGGGTCACGCATCAGCTTTGTCAAAGGCGGACCGGGCGGCGGATCGAAAGAAGTCGCGATCGTGCTTAAAAGCGAAATTCCGGCAGCGTTGACTCAAGCTGCAAACGAGCTAGAAAAGCAAATGCGCCAAATTTCAGGATTGGTGGAAGTCACGTCTAGCGCCAGCTTAGTCAAGCCAGAAATCCTGATCACGCCTGACCCAGCACGAGCCGCCGACCAAGGCATCACCGTTCAGCAGATTGCCCGAACTGCGAACCTGGCAACGCTGGGAGACTTTGATGCAAACCTGGCAAAATTTGACTTGCCCGATCGTCAGATTCCGATTCGCGTTCAGCTAGATCCCAAGTCACGTAACAACATTGAGACCATTAGAAGTCTGCAAGTTCAAAACAAAAGTGGGGTGTTAGTGCCCTTGCAAACCGTTGCAGACATCAGCTTCGGCAGCGGTCCGTCTCAGATCGATCGCTACAACCGATCGCGGAATATCTCAGTCGAAGCCAATCTCAAAGGGTTAGCGCTCGGCGACGCATTAGCCAAAATCAACCAGTTACCGATTTTGAAATCTCTGCCAGCCGGGGTGACGAGAGAAAACTTCGGCAACGCGAAAATTCTCGGTCAAGTCTTTGGCAACTTTGGCGGCGCACTGCTAGCGGCGGTTGTCTTTATCTACGCAGTGTTGGTGTTGCTGTTTAACGATTTTCTGCATCCGCTCACGATTATGGTGGCGTTGCCATTCTCGATCGGCGGTGCCATGCTTGGGCTGCTGATCACCCACAAAGAACTGGGACTGATCGCCCTCATTGGAGTCGTCTTGCTCTTGGGTCTGGTGACCAAAAACTCGATTCTGCTAGTCGATTATGCGTTGATTAACCAGAGAGAAGGTAAGCCGACTTATCACGCAGTCATTGATTCTGGAGTTGCGAGATTGCGTCCGATTTTGATGACCACGATCGCCATGATTGCGGGCATGATTCCGATCGCGATGGGCATTGGGGCAGGCTCTGAGTCGAGAAGCCCGATGGCGATTGCTGTGATTGGAGGTCTGCTCACCTCAACGCTGCTGACGCTGGTCGTCGTTCCGGTGATCTTTACCTATATCGATCGTTGGCAAGCCTTCATTTTTGGAAAACTGCTCAAAGGGTCGATGAAGCGGCGGTCAGAAGGCTCGATCGATGCCAATGGTCAACCTGAACGTTTTTCTGCTCACCAGTAGAGGTATAATATCTAAGTGATTAGCTGCGGGTATAGTTTAGTGGCAAAATGAATGCTTCCCAAGCATTAGTTGCGAGTTCGATTCTCGCTACCCGCTTATTTAAGTTAAACCCTTGCAAATTCTGAAAGCGACTAAGCACGCTTTCGGGATTTTCTTGTATGGGCTATTTTTCGAGAACCTATTCCTATTATGCGTTTCAAAGTCATCCCTCTCACTTAAAGCACGAGCCAAGTATTGACATACGCAGACTCATACGCTAAATTAGTCAAGGTTGCGAAATGCGCCCCCATCGTCTAGAGGCCTAGGACACCTCCCTTTCACGGAGGCGACGGGGATTCGAATTCCCCTGGGGGTATGTAGCAAAAT
>Ga0209511_1004282_pt1 | contig 10452 bp, 10 predicted proteins | sample SSSSmetaG_FD_184141 | JGI IMG/M metagenome (GOLD analysis project Ga0209511, IMG submission 184141) | Glacier valley bacterial and archeal communities from Borup Fiord, Nunavut, Canada, to study Microbial Dark Matter (Phase II) - ​SSSS... | ecosystem: Environmental > Aquatic > Freshwater > Ice >... | reverse complement strand
CTGGCGCTCATCGGGTCGGTGGCGGCGGTGCTGCTCACTGGCGGCACGCTCAGCATCGCCTCGTTGTGGGCTTCATCACCCTCACCGGCATCGCCTCGCGCAACGGCATCATGATGATTTCGCACTACCTCCACCTAGTGGAAAAGGAGGGCGAAGCCTTCTCCGACCACATGATAGTGCGCGGCTCCCTCGAACGGCTGGTGCCGGTGCTGATGACGGCCTTGGTGGCCGCCCTGGCCTTGGTGCCGCTCACGCTCGATAAGTCGGCGGCCGGCAAGGAAATCCTCTACCCGGTGGCCGTGGTCATCCTCGGGGGGCTGCTCTCCAGCACCCTGCTCGACATCGTGGTGACGCCCGTGGTATTTCGCCTGCTCGGCCAGCGGGCGCTGGCCCAGTACCGCGCCAACCACGCCGAAACCGGCCTGAGCGCCCCCGGCACGGCCGTGGACGCGCCCCCCTTCACGCCGCCCGCCGACCAGGACGCCTTGTCCCCCGCGCTCTAATTCCTCGCCCGCATGGCCTCCATCATCCTCTATATCCGGCACATGGTTTGTTCGCGCTGCATCCTGGTGGTGCGCGAACAGCTCGTGGAAATGGGCCTGGTGCCGCTGCGCGTGGAGTTGGGGGAAGTGGAGCTTTGGGCCGAAGCCCATGCCGTTGACTGGTTGCGCCTCCGGCAATGCCTGGCCGACGAAGGCTTTGAGCTGCTCGACCTGCTTTCGCCCCAGCAGCGGCTGGTGGCCCAAATCAAGGCCATTGTCGCCGACCTGTTGCACTCGGACCCCGCGGCGTTGCGCAGCGGGCAGTTTTCGCGGCAGCTCAGCACCCGGCTTAACCGTCGTTTTGCCTACCTCAGCGCCACGTTCTCCGCTACGGAAGGCTGCGGCTTGGAACACTACGTCATCCGGCAACGCATCGAAGCCGCTCAACGGCTGCTACTCAACAGCCCGCTCACCGTCAGTCGCATTGCGCGGCTGCTCGGCTACAGCAGCCTCGGGCATTTGTCCGGGCAGTTCCAGCGGGCGACGGGCAGCAGTCCGACCGACTACCGGCGTACGCGGTGTGCCAGGGGCCCCGATGAAGAAAGTGGTTACCCGCCAAAAGCAGGCGTAGACCCTCCGACTCCCTTAAACTGAATTCAATAGGTTGGACCAGGTAGCTACTATAGGCCAAGGCAAGTAGTAAGCCTTTGAAAAAGAAAAGTTGCGAAATTGCTAATTGTGTAGCAAATGCTTAGTAATGATGCAAAACCGACCCTATGATTCCGCGTTATGGAACTGTAGCTCTTTTCTTTTTCATATTTACAATTCCTCCTCATGCACGCTCAAAACCAACCCCTCCTCGACGCCCTCAATGCCTGCATCGCCTCGTGCGAGCATTGCGCCACCGCCTGCCTCAGCGAGCAGGATGTGAAAATGATGGCCCGCTGTATTAGCCTCGACCGCGACTGCGCCGACATCTGCGCCCTCACAGCCCGCTTCGTGGCCCGTGGCTCGGAGCATGCCGCGCACTTATTGAAGGAGTGCGCCGAAATCTGCAAAGCCTGCGGCGATGAGTGCGACAAGCACGCCGCTCACATGACGCACTGCAAGGAGTGCGCCGAGGCTTGCCGCCGCTGCGAGCAAGCCTGCCGCCAAGGCATGAGCGTAGCCGCTTAACCCAACGAATGGCAGAAAAGCCGGCTCAACGTTACCAAAGACCGGCTTTTCTGCTTTCCGGTGGAAGGATGGGCAACAGGAAATTATGTAAGCTCCAGGCGAAATGCTGTGCCAGGTTTGCCGCACTTGGCCCCGGCTTTGCGCGTTGGTAGCGTATGGCCGCCCCCCGCGGATTCACCAATCCCTCCATTCGTCATGAAGACCCTTCAGTTTAAAACCAACATCAATTGCGGCGGCTGCATTAAGGCCGTAACGCCCACGCTCAACCAGGAAGCTGGGGCCGGCAACTGGCAGGTGGACACGGTCAGCCCTGACAAGATTCTGACTGTCAGCTCCGACCAGCTCACGGCTGCTCAAGTCATGCAGGCCGTCGAAAAAGCCGGTTTCCAGATTCAGGCGGCGTAAGCTTTTGCTATCATCCCCCGAGACTAAACGCCCGGCCCTGCCGGGCGTTTTTGGTTTCAGCCAAGTCGGTAGTTTGACGAACTAAAGCAGCGCACGAGCACCAAGCCAGCATTCACCGCTGCTGCCAGGCAGCATGACAAAAGTCACCCGCTAAGCTGTTGATTGTCATAACGCCCACTGCTTCCGGCCCCGACTTTTATGCCAGCCGTTTTCGGGTGAGCCGCTGGCTTACCGCTCCGGTCGCCAACTCATTTGGCAGCCAGTAGGGGCCATGCTGCTTCGTGCCGGCCTGGCGTTGGTTGCCCCAGTGCCACCGGGCCTTCCCCAACTTATTTTAATTGCCTACTATGAAAACTGTCTTTTTCGTTCTGTTGAGTCTTGTCGCGCTGGCTCCCACGGCGCGGGGTCAGTCCGTGCCGCTCGGTAGTGGGCTGTACCGCTCGGCCGAAGCCTTCCGCAACCACCGCCTCACGCTGGCCGTGGACTGCAAAACCGAAACCCACAAGCTGCGCTTCCACGAATTCAGCGGCAAGCCCTACCTGACGGTTATTCACGGGGGCAAACCCTACCAGGTGGCCAAGGACAGCCTGTTCGGGTTCCGCGACTGCGAGGGGCACGACTACCGGTTCGCGTCCGACAACCAGCATTACGGCATCCTGAACCCCGGCGAGGAGCTGCTTTTGTATCAGGAGGAAGTGCCCGTCGCCGGCAAGTACCCGATTCAACCCAAGCGCTTTTTCAGCCCCACCGCCGACGCGCCCATGCAGCCCCTGGCGCTGCTGGCCGTCAAAAAAGCCTTCCCCGACAACCACCGTTTCCACGACCTGCTCGACGCGCAATTTCAGAACGGCGGGGAGTTGACCGCCTACGATACCATGCACCGCATGACCAAAATCAACTGGCTACTGCGGCAGAGCCGGGTAGAAACGGCGGCCCACTAACCTTGAATGAGACTTCTCTCCCTAACCGCCTGGCTGCTGACGGCCGGCCCCGCGTTGGCTCAAACCATGCCCGGCATGACGATGCCCCCGGCTACCCAACCGGCCGCCGCCAAGCCCACTGCTTCCGTTGCTGCCCGCGAGACTGCCCGCGTCGGTAAGCGCGTGGAATACGACCTGTACGTGACGGACACGCTGGTCAATTTTACCGGCAAAGTCCGCCCGGCCGTGGCCCTCAACGGCCACCTGCCGGGCCCTACGCTGCGCTTCACCGAGGGCGACACGGCCGTGGTGCGGGTGCACAACCGGTTGAAAGGGGCCACGTCCATGCACTGGCACGGCTTGGTGCTGCCCAACGCCCAGGACGGGGTGCCCTACCTGACCACGGCCCCCATTCTGCCCGGCAGCACGCACACGTTCACGTTCCCGCTCGTGCAGCACGGCACCTACTGGTACCACGCCCACGGCTTGGAAGAGCAGTCGGGGATGTACGGCTCTATGGTCATCCAGCCCCGGCAAGCCGCAGCCCCGATGCGGGAATACGTGCTGCTGCTCTCCGACTGGACCGACGAAAAGCCCGCCGAGGTGCTGCGCTACCTCAAGCGGGCCGGCGAATGGTACGCCGTGCAAAAGGGCGCCACCCAGAGCTACGGCGAAGCCCTGGCGGCCGGCTATTTCAAGGACAAGGTAAAGCAGGAGTGGGGCAGGATGCCAGCCATGGATGTGTCGGACGTGTTCTACAACAAGTTCCTGACCAACGGCCAGGCGCAAGCTTATTTCCAGGACGCGAAGCCCGGCGAAGTCGTGCGCCTGCGCGTCATCAACGGCGGTACGTCGTCGTATTTCCACCTCCAGTACGCCGGCGGGCCGATGCAGGTCGTCGCCGCCGATGGCAACGACGTGGTGCCCTTCCCGGTCACGAAGCTCGAAATTGCCACCGCCGAAACCTACGATTTGCTCATTACCGTGCCCCCCCTCGGCGCGGCCGAGCTGCGGGCCACCTCGTCGGACGTGACGGGCTACACGTCCGCCTATTTCGGCCGCGGCGAGGCCATGAAGGCCCCCGACCTGCCCAAACTCGACTACTTCCAGCTGACGCGCGAGATGAACCAAATGGGCCCGATGACCGGCCTGAGCGCCAAGGGAGCCGGCCAGATGGGTACCACCAAGCCCGCCGCGCCGGGCGCGAAAGGCCAGGCTGCGCCCAACGGCGGCGACATGAAGGGCATGAAGGGCATGAAAATGCAAAACGGCCCCGAATCGGCCGCGCCCGTGCCCACCCCCGCCAACCGGCCCCTGAACCGGCAGCAGCGCAACGGCCTGAGCATGGGCAGCCTGCAAGACCAGGGCATCGGGATGGACATGGGCGGCATGGCCGGCGAGTTCAACTACAACCGGCTGCGCGCGTTGCGTCCCACCACGCTGGATTCGACCCACAAGTGGCGCGAAATCAAGCTCACACTGACCGGCAACATGCTGCGCTACATCTGGTCGTTCGACCACAAAACCTTGTCCGTGGCCGATGCTATTCCTATCCGCAAGGGCGAGAACGTGCGCATGGTGCTGCAAAACCTAACCATGATGCGCCACCCCATGCACCTGCACGGGCACGTGTTTCGCCTGATGAACGCCCAGGGCGCCTACTCGCCTATGAAAAACACGTTCGACATCCCGTCGATGAGCGTCGTCACCATCGAGTTTGCGGCCAACGCCGAGCAGGACTGGTTTTTTCACTGCCACACCCTCTACCACATGGCCGCCGGTATGGGCCGCGTCATCGCCTACGAGGGCAGCCCGCAAAATGAGTATGCCAAAACCGGCTACAAGGTGGCCAAGGCCGGCGACAACGCCCGCTACCCGTGGGCCGACCTCTCCGTGCATTCCCAAGCCTCTTTCCTGGAAGCCAACGTCTCCAACAACAAAAACGCCCTGGAATTTGAGGGCCGGGTGAGCTACCAAGGCGACTACGAAACGGAAACCCACCTGCTGCGCTACCTCGACAAGCGCCAATTCCTGGCCGCCTACGTCGGCTTCGACTCCCGCAACAACAAGACCCTGAAAGCGGCCGGCGAAACCAACACCAAGAACGAGCGCCGCGTGCTCGATGCCGGCGTGTACTACCTGCTGCCTATGCTGGTGCGCTCCGAATGGCGCGTCGACAACACCGGCCAGTTGCGCCTGCAGCTGGAGCGCCGCGACCTGCCGCTCAGCAACAACTTCTTCGCCGACCTGCGCGTGAACACCGATAAGGAGTACACCGTCGGCTTCCGCTACATGGTCAGCAAATACGCTTCGTTGAGCACCAACTACGACAGCGACTACAAGTGGGGTGCCGGCCTCACCTTCCATTATTAGCCCAGCTGATTTGTCTTTTTACCCGTTCTATCCCCATGCAGATGCTTTCCATTGCCTGGCTATCCATTCTGACGTTGGTGCCCCTGGCCCCGCCGCCCACTCCTGCCGCCGAAACCACGGCCGTCACCGTCGTGGTCACCAAGCTGCCCTCGGCCACGGCCACGCTCAAGCTGTATTTCTACAACGAGGAGGCCAATTTCCTGGTGCGCAACCACTACACCCTGCTCAAGCACCTCAAGCCCGGCGGCAGCACCAAAGTGGTGTACTCCATCCAACTGCCGCCCGGCGAGTGGGCCATTGCCGCTACGCAGGACCTGAACGAAAACGACCTGGTCGACCGTAATATGATTGGCATCCCCACCGAGCCCTTTGCCTTATCCCAGGTTGGCCATCCGCGCTTCAAGGTCCCCACCTTTGATGATTGCAAATTCACCGTTCGCGGTGCCACCACCGTGGCCATCACCATGAAATGACGCAGTCGCTCCGCCCTGCGCGGGCTGTTTCTGCAATGCTCGCCCTCCCGACACTGCCGTACGGCGTATAGTCCAGTTCGGATGGTGTAAGGCCTGCTGCTTCGCCTTGTCTATCCAATCACCATTACATTTTTTCAACCTTTTCCCCAACCCATTCCCATGCGCAAGTTCCTCGTTTCCGCTCCCCAACTCTTTGTAGCCGCCGTGCTGCTACTCACCGCCCCGCTCGCTTACGCCCAGGATGGCGGCAAAATGGCCCCCAGCAAAACGCATTCCGGCAAAATGGCCGGCAAAATGAACCACTCCGGCATGATGGCCATGAACGGCTGTACCATGAAAGACGGCAAGATGATGATGATGCAGGGCGGCAAGATGATGCCCATGACCAAAGACATGACCATGAGCGACGGCAGTATGTGCATGACCGACGGCACCTGTAAAATGAAGGACGGCACCACCATGACCATGAAAGACGGCCAGTGCATGATGATGAACGGCAAAATGACCACCATGGACGCCATGAAGAAGGGCGGCAAAATGAAAGGCAGCAAGATGGACCACATGAAAATGTAGGCTTCTTGCCTATTGTTAAAAGGCCGCCCTGAATTCAGGGTGGCCTTTTTATTTGTTGCTGGCTGGCAGCCGAAAGCACGTGTTTTCCGCCCTAGCCTGTTCAGCACCGCCACGGCTGCCACTGAACTCAACCCCACCCCACGCCGTTTACCCCGCACCCCGCCAAGCGGAACCGCCCCACCTTTGCCCCCGATGCGCCTGTTTGCCCTGCTGTTCTCTTTGTACCTCGCCTGCCTCTCGTGTCTGCCCTGCGCCGACGACGTGCAGGTATGCGTGGAGCAGGCGCAAGCCAGCATCAGCGCCGCCTCGCATTCCGATTGTGGCCGCAACGCTTTGGGCGATTGGTGCTCGCCGCTGTGCCAGTGCCATTGCTGCGCCGGGGCCGTGGTCACCCTTTTCGAGGCTGCCAAGCTGGCTTTCCCCCGGCCCGTGCAGTGGGCCGCCGGCCCCCGCCACGCCCCCCTGGTCGTGGCCGCCCCGACGCGGGTAGCCGCCGCCGTGTGGCAGCCGCCGCAGGCCTAACCCTTCCCCTCTTTCCTGCTGACCCCGCTGGGCAGCCGGGCGCTGCGTGCGTTCCGGCCGCCCCATTCGTGCGTTTCGCATTTGGCCGGGTTTTATCGCCGCCGCTTCCGCCTGTTGGGCCGAAGCCGCCGCGCCGCAGGTTTTCCCGAAGTGTTAGACCTAACCCCCACAGCAACGGATGTTCGACCGGCTGATTCATTTTTCCATACACAACAAGCTCATCATCGGGCTGCTCACCCTCGCCCTGGTCGCGTGGGGCAGCTACTCGCTGAGCCGCCTCCCCATCGACGCGCTGCCCGACATCACCAGCAACCAGGTGGTGGTCTACACCGTGGCCCCCTCCCTGGCCGCCCAGGAGATTGAGCGCCTGGTGTCCTTCCCCGTTGAGCAGGCCATGGCCACCATCCCCGGCCGCGTCGAAGTCCGCTCTTTTTCGCGCTTTGGCCTCTCGGCGGTCACCGTCGTGTTCGAGGACAAAACCGACATTTATTGGGCCCGCACCCAGGTGTCGGAGCGGCTCAAGGAAGCCGAAAGCCAGATTCCCGCCGGCACCGGCCGCCCCGAGCTGGCCCCGCTCAGCACCGGCTTGGGCGAGGTGTACCAGTACCTGGTGCGCGCCAAGCCCGGCTACGAAAAGAAATACGATGCCACCGCCCTGCGCACCATTCAGGACTGGATTGTGCGCCGCCAGTTGCTCGGCACGCCCGGCGTGGCCGACGTCAGCTCCTTCGGCGGCCTGCTCAAACAGTACGAAGTAGCCCTCGACCCCGAGCGCCTGCGCTCCTTGGGCGTCACGGTCAACGAAGTGTACCAGGCCGTGGCCCAAAACAACCAGAATGCCGGTGGCGCCTACCTCGACCAGAACCCCACCGCCGCCTTCATCCGCACCGAAGGCCTGGCCACCTCGCCCGCCGACATCGGCAACATCGTCGTGCGCAGCACCAGCGCCGGCCTGCCCGTGCTCGTGCGCGACGTGGCCGACGTGCGCTACGGCTCGGCCGTGCGCTACGGCGCGATGACGCTCAACAACCAGGGCGAAGTGACGGGTGGGCTGGTGCTCATGCTCAAAGGCGCCAACGCTTCGGAAGTCATCAAAGACGTGAAAACGCGCATGGCCACCATCCGCAAGACCCTGCCCGAAGGCGTCACCGTCGAGCCCTTCCTCGACCGCTCCGCCCTCGTGGGCCGCGCCATCCACACCGTCACCAAAAACCTGCTCGAAGGCGCCCTGATTGTGATTTTCGTGCTGGTGCTCTTCCTCGGCAACTGGCGCGCCGGCCTGGTCGTGGCCTCGGTCATTCCGTTGGCCATGCTTTTCGCCGTCAGCATGATGCGCCTATTCGGCGTGTCGGGCAACCTGATGAGCCTCGGCGCCATCGACTTCGGCCTCATTGTCGACGGGGCCGTCATCATCGTCGAGGCCATCATCCACCGCCTGCACGGCGGCCAGCTCCGGGTGCCCGGCAACCGCCTCGACACCGCGCAGATGAACGACGAAACCTACCACGCGGCCAGCAAAATCCGCTCGTCGGCCGCCTTCGGCGAAATCATCATCCTCATCGTGTACCTGCCGCTGCTGGCCCTGGCCGGCATCGAAGGCAAGATGTTCCGGCCCATGGCCGAAACAGTGGCCTTCGCCATTCTCGGCGCTTTCATCCTGAGTCTGACCTACGTGCCCATGATGTCAGCGCTGGCCCTGAGCCGGTCCACGGAGAACAACAAGAACTTCTCTGACCGGATGATGGCCTTTTTCACCCGGCTTTATCACCCGCTGCTAAAAGCCGCTTTTGCGCCACCAAGCCGCGGTGCTGCTCATGGCGGCGGGTTTGCTGGTGGGGGGCTTCTTCCTGTTCCGCACGCTCGGCGGCGAGTTTATTCCCACGCTGAGCGAAGGCGACTTTGCCGTGGAGATGCGCACGCTCACCGGCTCCTCGCTGAGCTACACCATCGAGAAAGCCCAGCAGGCCGGCGGCATCCTGAAAAAACAGTTTCCCGAGGTGAAGGAAGTGGTGGCCAAAATTGGCGCGGGTGAGATTCCCACCGACCCCATGCCCGTCGAGGCCGGCGACCTGATGATTATTCTCAAAGACCAGAAAGACTGGACTTCGGCCACCAACCGCGAGGAGCTGGCCGACAAAATGGCCCAGGCCCTGAGCGTCATGCCCGGCGTCACCTTCGGCTTCCAGCAGCCCATTCAGATGCGGTTCAACGAGCTGATTTCGGGCGCGAAGCAGGACGTGGTACTGAAAATCTACGGCGAAGACTTGCAGCAGCTGGCCGACTACGCCCAGCAGGCTGGCCGCTTGGTACGACAAGTGAAAGGAGCCGAAGACGTGTACATCGAGCAGGTCACGGGACTGCCCCAAATCGTGGTGCAGCTCGACCGCAACCGCCTCGCCCAGTTCGGCCTGAACGTGGCCGACGTGAACCGCACCGTGCAAACGGCGTTTGCCGGCGAAACCGCCGGCCAGGTGTTTGAACAGGAGCGCCGCTTTGATTTGGTCTTGCGCCTGCGCTCCGACCTGCGCAAGGACATCAACAGCGTGCGCCGCCTCTTCATCGCCGCCCCCAACGGCCGCCAGGTGCCCTTGGAGCAGGTGGCCAACGTGGAATTGCGCGAAGGCCCCAACCAGATTCAGCGCGACGACGCCAAGCGGCGCATTACGGTGGCCTTTAACGTGCGGGGCCGCGACGTGGAAAGCGTCGTGAAGGAGCTGCAAAGCAAAATTGATAAGCAGCTCAAGTTCGCCCCCGGCTACTACACCACCTACGGCGGCCAGTTCGAGAACCTGCGCCAGGCCACCGACCGCCTCAGCATCGCCGTGCCAGTGGCCCTGGTGCTCATTTTCGTGCTGCTGTTCTTCACCTTCGGCTCCTTCAAGCAGTCGGTACTGATTTTTACTGCCATTCCGCTCTCGGCCATCGGCGGCATTCTGGCCCTGTGGCTGCGCGGCATGCCGTTCAGCATCTCGGCCGGCGTGGGCTTTATCGCCCTGTTTGGGGTGGCCGTGCTCAACGGCATTGTGCTCATTGGCTACTATCAACCAGCTCAAAGCCGAGGGCCACACCGACCTGCTAACGCGCATCCTGCACGGCACCGAAGTGCGCCTGCGCCCCGTGCTGATGACGGCTACCGTTGCCTCGCTCGGCTTCCTGCCAATGGCCCTGGCCACCTCCGCCGGGGCCGAGGTGCAGCGCCCGCTGGCCACCGTCGTCATCGGCGGGCTGGTATCAGCCACGCTGCTCACGCTGTTAGTGCTGCCCGTGCTCTACGCTCTCTCGGAACGTAAGAAGGACGCGGAACCCACCCCTGAGCCTCAGCCAGCCAAGGCCAAAAGTCTGCCCGTCGCCTCGCTGCTGGTGATGCTGTTGTTGCCCTTATTCAGCCAAGCCCAGGCTCCGCTTACCGCCCCGCAGGCCGTCACCCAGGCCCTGCAAACCAACGGCACCGTGCTGGCCGGCCAGCGCGCCCTCGAAGCCCAGCAGGCCATTCGCCGTACGGCCTACGACTTTGGGCGCACCACCGTG
>Ga0209511_1004277_pt1 | contig 10458 bp, 4 predicted proteins | sample SSSSmetaG_FD_184141 | JGI IMG/M metagenome (GOLD analysis project Ga0209511, IMG submission 184141) | Glacier valley bacterial and archeal communities from Borup Fiord, Nunavut, Canada, to study Microbial Dark Matter (Phase II) - ​SSSS... | ecosystem: Environmental > Aquatic > Freshwater > Ice >... | reverse complement strand
GGACCAGCAACAATGATGAAAAGCGGATTTTCGACCTCAGATTTATCAATCTCTTGTTTTAATGCCTCATACGCAATTTCGGGATTATCTACCGCACATATAAATTTGGTTTGTTCAAACCGAAACATCTTACCTCCATTAATTGCACTCTCTTTCATTTGATCATAAGGCTTAATACCATTAACTCCCGGATGCTCATAATTACTCCCCCAGATATGATCGGAATAAATGTAAACAGGTAACTTATTCTGCAAACCTTTGGCTGCAATGATCGCCAACGACAATGGTGTTGCCGCCCAATCATCATGATCATGTTCATTTCCATCAGAACTTATAACTATTCGACCCTTGCCTTGCCATAATGGTGATTGTGAATATGAATAAGAAATCAGGCTTATTATAAGCGAAAACAGAAGGACTGTCTTCTTTAAAAAGATTTCAAATAATAGATTATTCATTTTGATTTAATTAATTATTAATGCAAAACTAAAAGTTTCTATTTTATTTAAACAAAGCCTGTTACAATTTTGTAAAATATTCTAAAATCATCCTTTATTAAGTTGATATTTTTCAGGTTATAGCATCACTATGCCACCTAACCCGTATATGTATACACTTGTTTTCTATTATTTATCGATCATAGTATGTTGCATTCTTCTGTTGACATGCTTTTGTATTAACTCGTTCAGCAGATTTGGATTAATAGGTTTTGTAATATGATCATTGCATCCCGCATCAATTGACTTTTCTCTGTCGCCCATTAATGCATAAGCAGTTTGCGCAATAATGATCACATGCTTGTTAAATTGACGTATTTGTCTTGTTGCTTCATATCCATCCATTTCAGGCATTTTAATATCCATCAGAATCAAATCGAGGTCAGGGTTATTTCCACATTCTTTAACTGCTGCTATACCGGAGTTTACTTTTAAAATTTCCCCCCCAAACCTTTTAACACCTTTATAAAGTAGGAAACAGGATGTTTCATCATCTTCGACAATGAGTATTTTTAGTTTCGGAAATTCTGAATTAACCTGTATTGCTCTTGATTTAGCTTGAGTAACATTTTCTGTTTGTTCTGAGCTATAAGGTAAAGTGAAGTAAAATGTGGATCCTTTTCCCTCAATACTTTCCACCCAAATTTCTCCATTCAGCATCTCGACATAATATTTAGCAATCGCCAATCCTAATCCTGCTCCCTGATAAGCTCTTTTGTCACCGATATCCGCTTGGATAAAACGTTCAAAGATAGCTTCCTGACGGTCTTTCGGAATTCCGATACCTGCGTCTTTCACATAAAACTGTAGAAATGGTGTTTGGTGTTTCGTAGGCAATGAATCCTTTGTTTCTTCAAGGCTGTATCCAAATTCAATTCGTCCATTTTCACTATATTTAATGGCATTTTTAACAAGATTGCTTAGAATGGAAATAATTTTGTCCCGATCAGTTTTAATGTTGGATTTTTCTGAGTTAAGGCCGTTATGAAATAAGAGCTGCAGTCCTTTTCTTTCTGCCTGCGGATTTAAAATTTTATAAATATATTCAATCTGCTCATTGATATTCGACTCTTTAATATTCACTGTCATCAATCCGGACTCTATTTTTGAAATATCAACAATGTCATTGATGATATTAAGCATACGGGCACCACTTTGTTCTATCAAACCGATATATTCCAGAAATTCTTCGCTTAATAGCTTAGGTTCCTTCAGCAAAGCGGCAAACCCCAGAATTCCATTCATTGGGGTACGGATTTCGTGGCTCATGTTTGCCAGGAAAGCAGATTTCAGGCGGTCACTTTCTTCAGCATGTTCTTTGGCCTGAATGAGGTCTTCAACCATTTTTTTCTTTTCTGAAATGTCTTCCTTTACGGCAATAAAATGAGAAATATCGTTCTGGCTGTCTATGATAGAAGAAATTACAGCGCTTTCCCAATAAGAATCACCGTTTTTCTTTTTATTATGCAATTCGCCATACCAATCATTCCCTGACAATATAGTATTCCAAAGCTCTTTATAAAATTCATCAGGTTGCTGACCCGATTGTAGAATGCGTGGGTTTTTGCCTTTTACCTCCTCCAAGGTATAACCAGACAGTTCAGTAAATTTAGGATTGACATATTCTATATTTCCATTTTTATCGGTTATTAAAATGGTAACCGGACTTTGCTCAATCCCCCGACTTAAAAGCCTAATTTGTTTTTCTGCTAACTTTCGTTCCGAAATATCCCTGATTGCCCCATCTATATGGTCTGGCTTTCCATTGCTGTCGAAAATTAATCTTGCATTTATTGAAACATACTTTTTTTCGCCGGTTTTTGTTTTGAGGGTCAATTCAAAATCCCTGATCTCACCATTTTCCATTAATTTATTTATAAGAATCTCCCTTTTGCTGGGAATGAAATAAAGATTGGAAACAGGGGTTCCGATTAATTCATCTTTTTGAAATTCAGAAAAATATTTTACTGATGGGCTTATTTCCAGAATATTTCCCGCCAAATCAGTTTGGTAAAAAACGTCTTGTACATTTTCGAAAATAGTACGGTATTTTTCTTCGCTAATCATTAGGGCTTCTTCAGCTCTTTTCCGCTCGGTAATATCCTGAACTAAAACATGACGTGCTGCTCTTCCTTCAAAAGTGATTGTATGCGAAACGATTTGCACAAAAATAAGCTCTCCGTTTTTTTTGCGATGTCTCCATTCTCCAGCTGTATTATAACCATTGGCAGTACTTTCAATATTCCTTAATAGAGCTTCAATATCTTCTTTTGGACGTATATCTTTTAAAGACATTGAGAGGAATTCTTCACTGGTGTAACCATAGTGCTGAATTGCTGCGTCATTTACTTCGAGAAAAGCTAGCGTTTCGAGGTCGTAAATCCACATTGGCTGAGGATTATTAGCGAACAGATATCTGTACTTTTCTTCACTTTCAGCCAGAGCCAGTTGTTTTTTTAATAGTTCATGGTGTTCATGGGCGTTTAAGATCATTGAAGGCAGATGGGAAAGGTAGTTTTCGCGTTTTACCAGGTATTCATTTACTCCAAGTTTAAGAGCCTGAATGGCCACTTCTTCGTTTCCGTGGCCGGTGACTAAAATTATAGGAATAGATAATTTACGTTCCTGCCGGATGATTTTAGTAAACTCCAGCGCATTTAATCCGGGCAGGCGATAATCCAAAAGAATTACCTTAAACCGGCATTTTTCAGTTTCGCTCAGAGGTAACTGTTCCAGTGCGAGTTCAGCGGTGGATAACGCAGTTATACGAATATTTGATGAGTTCTGATTCAGAAACCTGATCGTGAGATCGACATCGGATGCATGATGTTCGATATACAGAACATCAATAATCTCTGTCATTAATAGCATGTTTTGTTTATGATTCCGGATTGCAAAATCGATTACTCCAGGCAATTTTGAAATGTAGTCGTCGCGTTTAATCATGTAGTCGTCGGCTCCAGCTTTTAAAGAAACGGTTGCCATTTCTTCATTGCCCGAGCCGGTGAGGAAAACAGCAGGAATATCAAAGCCTGATTGCCTGATTTCAATGAGCATTTCCAAGCCAGTACCATCGGGAAGTATCATGTCCAAAACGGCTATATCGAATGTAATGTCTTTTAATAGAATTTCTCTGGCTTGTTTCAGCGTTGGCGCCACAACGACATTACAATTGACAATCGAACTTGTTAAGCCTCTTCTGGTTAAATCGGCATCGGTGACGCTGTCTTCCAACAGTAAAATGTTCATAATAATTAATTTAGAATGAATCAGAAATTTTTCGTGTCCTATTCCGGCTTATTTAAAACCGTCCAGTACAATTCAATTTGTTTGGCTACATCAATGAACTTTTCGTAATCAACCGGTTTTACAATGTAGGAGTTCGCACCTAATACATAAGCTGATTTGACATCGGATGATTCGGCAGAAGTAGTTAATATTACTACCGGAATGGTTTTATAAACAGGATGAGTCTTAATTGCTTCAAGCACTTCCAATCCATTCACTTTTGGTAATTTCAAATCAAGCAGAATAACAACAGGTACAGGTTCTCCATTTTCCCATTTTGTTATAAATTCCAGTGCTTCCTCTCCATCCCTTGCAATTTGTATGGGATTGGTAAGTTTTTGTGAAGAAAATGCCCGCAGGGTTAAATCAAGGTCAAGTGGATTGTCCTCAACTAACAGGATTGGATTGTTTGGATAATTAGTTAGCATATTAATTTGTTTTAGGTATTTCTAAATAAAATGATGAACCGTGACCTGGTTTGCTGGTAGCCCAGGCCTTTCCTTGCATTCTCTGCATAGCTTTGCTAACCAATGCCAGTCCTATTCCAGTACCAGGATAATCTTCGGGGAGTTGCAGTCTTTGAAAAATTTCGAAAATCCGCTCACTGTATTTCATGTCGAAACCAATACCATTATCAGTAACCCGGATAATCCAGGACGTTGTGTTTTCTTTAGCCTCAATTTCAATTTCCGGATGATCTGATTCTGCTGAAAATTTCAATGCATTTTCGATAAGGTTACGCAAAGCAATAGTAAGTCCTTTTTCATCAGCCACCAAATCAATATCAGTAATGTTTGTTATAAGGGTGAAATTACCTGTTTCCAATTCATTTCTATAAACTAAAGTGATGGATGCAATAAGTTCTCTGATTTTTATTTTTTCATTCCTGAATTGGCTCCTTTCGAGTCGTGAATATTCCAGCAAGTCTTCAATAAGTTGGTTCATTTGTTTGGTAGAGCTTCTGATAGTTGAAACAAAACTCTTTGCTTCATCAGGAAGGACTCCCGCATATAAATCATGTAACAATTTACTGTAGCCATCAATTCCGCGGAGCGGAGCTTTCAAATCATGCGAAACCGAATAGGTAAAAGTTTCCAACTCTTTATTTGCAGCTACGAGTTGAGCAGTACGGATGCGAATCCTTTCTTCCAATTCAGCTGCATGTTGCCTGGTTTCATTCAATAACCGGGCCTTTTCGATGGCTATGGTGATCTGATTGGCCACTTCTCCTACAATTTCAGTTTCTTCATCTGAAATGGTTTTAGATTTTTCCCAGCCTACATTCAATACACCGTACATTTCAAGTTCTGAAACCAGCGCTACATTAATGGAAGACTGAATTCCTTCGGCCTGAAGGATGAGGTTTATCAATGAAGGCGATGTCTCCATCGACATATCTTCGATTATTTCCATTTTGCTTTGACGAAGTGTATCAATTACTCCATAAACTTCCTCTGTGAGAATCTTTCCGACCTGTACAATTGACTTGCCGTCAACATCTGCAGCATATACAAGAACTTCTTTCTTTTCCGGATCAAAGATGCCAACGCTTACACGCTGACAATTAAGAAGTTCGCGGATGTGCTGAATAGCTGTCTGGACAACTGCTTCAGGGGATTCGATGGCTTGAAGGATGGCCTGGTCGATCAGGTGCAGATTTTGTAAACGCTCAGAATGCCTGTGCAGATTTTCTTCAGCCAGTTTTCGTCCGGTTATATCCTCGACTATTGCAACATTGTACAGAAAATTCCCATTCTTATCAAAATTGGCTGTTACTGTAATAGCCCCCCAAATTACGCTACCGTCTTTTTTGACATATCTCTTTTCTGACCTATAAACAGGAATATCGCCTTTAATAAGTTTCTTAACGCTTTCAATACCGATGTCCTTGTCTTCAGGATGTGAAATATCCCTGAATGTTAATTCCCGGAGTTCAGATTCTGTATAACCGGTTATTTCGCAGAAGGTACGATTCACCATCATGAATTTGAACTCACGATTTACTAAAGCCATTCCAAACGGGCCTTCCTCATATATTTTTCTAAACTTGCCTTCACTTTCCCGCAGTGCATCTTCAAACTCCTTTCTTTTCGTAATGTCAGCATTGAATCCATACCAGGTAATACTTCCGTCCGGTAGCTTTTCGGGTGTCGATCGTGATAAAATCCACTGGATAGGTCTTCCGGGAATCAATACTCTAAATTCGCATGTAAAATATGTCAGGTACTTAGCCGAATTTTCTATATCAGCAATCACCCTTTCAGCGTCTTCAGGATAGATTACCTTGCCGATTGGCGTAAAATCATCGACTACATCTTCGGGTGAACATCCAAAAATATTTTTGATACCTTCAGAAGCAACAGGAACACAATAACTTCCATCCAGTTTTCTTGTAAACTGGAAAATCAGGTCGGGAACATTGGCCGATAATTTTCTGAACTGAAGGTCTTTCTCCCTGCTTTTAGCTTCAGCTATCTTTCTTTCTGAAATATCCTGAAAAGCGCCCTGTACTTTAAAAATCTTCCCGTTTTCATCTCTTACCGCCTCGCCAATGGTTCTGACCCAGACCCTTTTTCCTGTCGAAGTGATAATTTCCATCTCCTCATCATAAGTAACCCCATTTTGGGTACAATCGGTAAAGACTTTTATAATCCTTTCGCGCCATTCGGGAGCGTAGAAGTTAATCCCATCCTCGACAAGTGGAGTATAGCCGGGAGGCATTTCATGGATAGCGGCCACTCCATCCGACCAATAAGATCGATTCTCTTTCAGATTAACATTCCATCCGCCCAGTTTTGCTTTTTCAGCGGCAATACGGACAAGTGAACTGTGTTCCTTGATTTTCTCTTCGGCCAGTTTACTTTCGGTGATATCTTTACTGAAAACGGAAAGACCATCGGGTGAAGGATAAAACCGATGCTGAAACCACTTCCCTAAGTGAGGATAAAAATGCTCCAGATCGATTACCTCCTGTTTTTCCATCGCACGGAGGTATGCTTTGTAAACGGGCGTTCCGATGGCTTCGGGAAATACTTCCCATATATTACGCCCAAGCAACTCTTCTCTTTTTCGTCCGACATTTTTCGCCAGTTTTTCATTGACGAAAATATAATTCCAGTCGCGGTCAAGTGAGCCAAATCCGTCGCTAATGCGTTCCAGTATTTGCGAAAGTTGCTCTTTCGCTTTCGTGGCCTCACTTAACGCTGCCTTTTCTGATTCGAGCATGCGGGCCTGTTCCAACTCTGCCAGTTTTCGTTCGGTAATGTTCTGAAAAAAGATTGCGATCCCATCGTCAGTAGGATTTATCCTGTTTTCGAACCACATATTGTATGGCGGATAATATTCTTCCATCCGAATGAAAACCTTTTCGTTCATCACTTTCTCGTAATTCAGTTGAAATGGCTGCCCAACGCCTTCGGGGAATTCTGTCCAAATGTTTTTACCTATCATTTCTTTGGGATCGCGGCCAAAAATGGCTCCCGCTTTTTCGTTCATGTAGGTGTAGCACCAGTTCCTGTCGAGCGAAACAAAGGCATCGCTCATGCTTTCAAGAGTATCGGTTAAAAGTTTATGTTTCGCCAACAGTTCCGATTCGGCCATCTTGCGTTCAGTAATATCTTCCACGCTCGACCAGATAAATTTCTCTTTGTTTCGTTCAATAATCAAACCCTGCAACCTGACTGGAACCTGATGTCCGTCCTTGTGGATGTATTCCTTTTCATAAGGGCCATAATGCCCGGTTTTGGCGAGCAATTCCAATTGAAGTTTCTCCTGAACCGCATATTTTTCAGGGGTAATATCCCAGTAATTTAAAGCTTTTGCTTCTTCAACAGTACGACCGACTATATTTGAAAAGGTTGTATTTATATCCACCAGTCTCCCGTCAAAAGATGTTAATGCAAGCCCAATTGCCGATTGTTCGAACAACATCCGGTTGTATTTTTCACTTTCTATCAACGCTTCCCTGGCTTCAATCTGTTCTGTGATTACTTCAGAAAATAAGATAATCCCGCCGATCTGGTTTCCTGTTTCGTACCAGGGGCGGATCTCCCAGCGCACCCAGTCGGTTTTACCATCGGCCCGCGGAAATGGGTCGTTGCTTTCTTTCATTGTTTCTCCAGCTAATCCCCGGCGATGAAATTCTTTCCACCGTTCTGATATTTCGGGAAAAACCTCGTAATGCGAGCGGCCAATCAGCTCCTGATTACCTAAATTATAGTCGATCAGAAAACGATGGCTGGCTACCAGGTAGCGCATATTATTATCGAACATGGCAATTGATGCGGGCGAGTGTTCAACAAATAACCGGAGGATATTTTCGCTTTTCAAAACAGCATCGTTCAGCTCCATTTGCTCCAGCTTCTGGAAGGTCATTTCGCTGATCATCTTGGTCATGTTAAGTAAAAAGTCCATCGCCACGATCACTTTTTCCTTTGAAACAACGGGTACCTTTTTGAGGGCATCTCGATAATTTTCCTTGACAAATCCAAATTTCGTTGCTTGTTTCTGAAAGAAAGATTCATCGGGCTCTTCAAAAAAGAATTGCCCCGAAAACAGATTGGCAATATGTTCCCCTCTAATTACAATTGGTACCGCTACATCAACCAAACCATTCAAACATTGATAGAAATGGTATTTTTCGCCTTCAGCCATTTTATTAGCTAATTCGGTATCGCTAATCAAACATTTTTTGGCCGTTTCGGGATGAATACGATGAAATTCGGTGCAGATTTGTCGCCATCCCGATTTCGACAACACATTTCCGTCAAGGTCAAGAATAGCCGTTACAAACCCGGTAGATTTGTTGAACCCTTCGAGCAGCGTATCTACTTTCTCAAAATCGATTAGATCTAAAATTCGGTTTCTCATCTTTAATCATTAATTTATGATGTACTTATAATGACAATGCAAGGTTTCAGCATTCGCCATAACGTCGGTTCTTCTAAGAACCGACTACAGAGGTAATTTGTTGCGAATAGTCAGCTCTAAAAGTATAATAATACTTCGATATAGGCGTAGCGATTTTTAATACTAACTTCAGATGGTTTAAAATATATTCGTTCAGAGGCTTGTATTTAGTTGTTAAATTGTCAAAAGCAAAAAGAAGGAAATTCAATTGCATTTTAAATCTTTCAAATACAATGGTATTCATGGCTTTGTGCAAGTTGGCTTAAACAAAAATAAGGACTACACCTGATGAAGCGCACTTAAACGATTTTATGAATAATCGTGATGATTTGCCTCGATTTCAGTTCCGTAAAATGCCCCATCCCCTCATTTTTATGAAATTACAAAGGTTTACCCGCTTAACTTGCACATCCATAGTTGTTTGCTATTTTCGAATGATATATTTGGCAAATACATGATGACATTTCCCTTTTGCAACGTTGTATTTGGTAAAAACAACGTTACATTTCCCTTTTGCAATGTTGTTTTAGGCAAATACATCATTACATTTCCCTTTTGCAATGTTGTTTTAGGTAAATACATCATTACATTTCCCTATTGCAATGTTGTTTTTGGCAAATACATCATTACATTTCCTTTTTTCAGGATGTAAACTACTATAAAACGCGTAAAGTGAAGATTTTCAGCTGAATGATGTAGCCATGGTCATTGGATTCTATACAGACATAAGGAGAGTAGATTAATTTATTGGGATTCCGGTCCCCGACAAAGTTTGGAGAGGAAACAATGTGATGCAACTCATGACTGGAAACCCCAGTTTACTGACTCCTAAGGTTCCGTTTGGGGATTTAGCAACAATATGCCTTCCAGGTAAGGGATGCAGCATCCGTTTCGGCAGATGCTGAAAATATGAAGCGCGAAATCTCCACCAGGGCTTCGTTTGTTCTCGCGTTAGGTTCGGCCAGTTCTGCCCAAAACCTGTACATCTATTTCCGTTGGTACAACACCAAACATCCCGACCTCGCCGGTCCGTGGAGCGCCTTGATGACCACGTTGATTTTGTGATTTGTGTTGTTGATGGAAATTTGAGTTTGCAAGGATGACGGCCATCATTTGCAAAACGGGTAAACAAACTCTATTATCTGTTGATTTTACAACCCCCTTTCTGCGTTGGTGGAAAGGGGGTTGGTGCGTTAAATGAAGATTGGTTGGTTCAAAGGAAAGAGAAGTGAAATGATTTTACAAATTACCGATTGAAACTGATATTTAGCAAAGCATAATTTTTACCTTTACAAAAATAATGAATGGTAATCTCTGTATATCAATAATCCAATTTGGATATATTAAATGGATTTTGCGTCCAAATAAACGAGAAGGGGTAATTATAAAAAGATGAAAATAACAGCAATAGATATTGAAAACGTTAGGGGATTTCAAAAAGTCCCTAAAACTGATTTTTCTGATTCAATAAATATTTTTATTGGCCCAAATAATGCCGGGAAATCAACAATATTAAATTCTATTTTTCTTTTGCAAAGACACGTATTCGGGAATAATGATATTACAATTGGACAAACTAAGGGAAAAATTGAACTTTATTATAAGGGTGAACATTTACAGTACGTACGACCAAGTTCTGAATTTAATAGGTTAATTATTAGATTGGAAACAGGGAACCGGCTATATGGAAGTACCAATGGGACTGAAACCGATTGGGGATATAAGATTCCAGAACAAGAACCTCTGAATTTAATTTATCCATATC
>Ga0209511_1004274_pt1 | contig 10463 bp, 10 predicted proteins | sample SSSSmetaG_FD_184141 | JGI IMG/M metagenome (GOLD analysis project Ga0209511, IMG submission 184141) | Glacier valley bacterial and archeal communities from Borup Fiord, Nunavut, Canada, to study Microbial Dark Matter (Phase II) - ​SSSS... | ecosystem: Environmental > Aquatic > Freshwater > Ice >... | reverse complement strand
CCAACAAATGCATTCGTTAAAGGCAATGCAATATTTGCAAATGCAATTACCACCAACATGATAGTTAACACAGGTGCTTTGTGAGCAACACCCGCCAACTGAGATATTTTTCGAACACCCAATTGCATTTCAATTATTTCAATAACTATCCATAATCCGATAATATTGATACCGTGATTAAACATTTGTATCATCACTCCTTCAAGTCCTATTTGTTTGGTTGTAAATATCGTTGCACTCATCAACCCGATATGCGCAATGGAAGAGTATGCAACCAACCGTTTTAAATCATCTTGCCTGGTAGCCAAAAGACTGGCATATACAATACCTATTATTGATAAAAGAATAACTACATTATCAAATTTTGCAACGGCTAAAGGAAACATTGGTAACAACCATCGTATTACTCCAAACAAACCCATCTTCACCATAACACCACTTAGCACCATGGTAACTGCTGAAGGTGATTGTTCATATGTATCAGGCTGCCATGTGTGAAAAGGAAATACCGGCATTTTGATAGCAAAAGCAATAAAGAATAACCAAAATAACCAATTCTGTTGGTTAGCCGAAAGCTGGGCCGCATAAAAATAACTCAATGCAAAACTATGTTCAGAAATAACAGCATGTGCGACATCATATACAGGTGCCGTATGGAGGTATACATAAATAATACCTACCAGCATTAATAAAGAACCCGTAAATGTATAAATGAAAAATTTGAAAGTTGCCTGTAATCTTTTTTCGCCACCCCATTTACTGCATAAAAAATAAACCGGAATAATAGCAAGTTCCCAAAAGAAATAGAATATCAATGCATCACTTGCTACAAACACTCCCATTAAACCAGCTTGGGTTAGCAACAATAAACCGTAAAAGATATTGGCGTTTTTATAGTTGGTATTGTATGTGGCAACAAATATTACAGGAAATGAAATTGCAGTTAAAAATGTGAGTAATCTCCCCATCCCATCTAATGATACAGAAAAACTTGCGCCAAGATATTTTAACCATTCATAATTAAAAGCCAGCCCACTTAATGCACTATCATTGGCATAATATAAACTTAGTAAGGAAACACATAAAGTAATGATAGAAGAAAATAAAGCCCATGATTTTACAGCAGCATCTTTTTTAAACAAAAAAGTAAGGAGCCCCGCCATCAACGGGAAGAAAATTAATACATGTGGAAATGTTACCGAAATATTTTTTGGGTCCATATATTCTAATTACAAAAACAATTGAATGATAAATAAAATTAACACTGCAACTACCATAAGCATCATGTAAGTACTTACCTGACCTGTTTGCAATAAACGTATCTGGCGGCTGCCATAATTAACCGCTTTACCAATACCGTTTACAAAGCCATCGATTCCTTTTTTCTCCAATACATTATTGAAGAAAGTAGCAACTGATTGAATTGGTTTTACAATAACAGCTTCATAAATTTCATCAACATACCATTTGTTGTCCAATATTCTTCCAATGCCCGTTTCTTTTACAGTTGTTTTTTCGTATTTGCTGAATTTGTTCCAGGCATATAATAATGCTATCAATGCTCCTACAACAGATACAGCCATCAGTGCATATTCTGTTGCGTGAGATAACTCATGTTTTTCATTTAGAGAAGTAACCAATGTGGTACTTTCAGCAAAAATTGGTTCAAGAAATGTCTCAAGGCGATGGCCGCCATGCATTAATACTTCCGGTATCCCAATCAATCCGCCAACAACAGCAAGTATCGCTAAAACTATCAATGGAATTGTGATTGCCGCCGGACTTTCATGAAGATGGTGTTCCTGGTCGTGTGTGCCACGGAATTTTCCCAGGAAAGTCATTCCATACAAACGGAACATATAAAAAGCCGTCATAAAAGCAGTTAATACCCCCACGGCCCAGTAAACGGGATTCTTTGCAAATGCCGCCGCCAGTATTTCATCTTTTGAAAAGAAACCAGCAAAAGGTGGTATTCCTGCAATTGCAAAACATCCTAATAAGAAAGTGATATGAGTGATGCTCATGTATTTTTTTAAACCGCCCATATTGCGCATATCCTGCTCTCCTCCCATGGCATGAATTACACTACCAGCTCCAAGAAATAATAGGGCTTTGAAAAATGCATGCGTCATTACATGAAATACAGCACCTGTGTAAGCCCCAACACCTAAACCAAGAAACATATAACCCAATTGGCTAACGGTAGAATAAGCCAACACTTTTTTAATATCGTTTTGTTTTAATGCAATGGTTGCAGCAACAACTGCTGTAGCCAACCCTATTACAGCAATTACAGATTGTGTAACCGGTGCCATGGTAAATAAGATGTTGCTACGGGCAATCATATAAATGCCCGCAGTTACCATTGTGGCTGCATGTATCAATGCACTCACGGGTGTTGGGCCAGCCATCGCATCCGGCAGCCAGGTGTATAAAGGTATTTGTGCACTTTTACCTGTTGCACCTACAAATAATAACAGCGTTATCCCTGTAATATCAAATAGAGAAAGTTTTGAAACATTGCTGAATACATCGTGATAATCTGCTGTGCCCAATTTGGCAATCAACCAAAATACTGCCAGCAAAAATCCAAAATCACCAATGCGGTTCATAATGAAAGCTTTTCTAGCTGCATCATTATTGCTATTGTCTTTAAACCAAAATCCAATCAATAAATAAGAACACAATCCCACCCCTTCCCAACCAATAAACATGATGATATAATTTCCTCCCATCACCAATAACAACATGGAAAAAACAAACAGGTTCAGGTAAGCAAAATATTTAGCGAAGTCCTTGGAATCTTCTTCATGCATGTAAGAAGTAGAGTATACATGAATTAAAAAACCTACCCCTGTAATGATCAGTAAAAAGAGAGAAGACAATTGATCAATCTGAAAATCGAACCCTATTTTTAAAGACCCGGTATTAATAAAATCAAAGTAATGTGCCACATGCGTATTGCCACTTTTTACCTGGAAGAAAACAAAAACGCTGATTAAAAAAGATGCTAAAATTACACCACTGCCTATGATGCCGGTAAGTGATTTTGATAATTTCGTCCTTCCCAGTCCATTGATCAAAAAACCAATCAGTGGTAAAAAAGGTATTAGCCAAACTATTTGTAAAGTATTACTCATAAGCCACCCTTATCTCCTAAAGGGAAATTTTTAACTACATCTGATGTTGTAGTGATTTTATTAAATAAAAGATATTCATTTAAATTATCTTAACTTTTTTTTAGGGGATGGGGTCACTAATTCTTTAACCTGTTTAAAAAATTCACATCTACTGAATGTGTATTTCTGTACATCATTACAATAATAGCAAGCCCTACACTTACTTCCGCTGCTGCCACCACCATTATAAAGAAAACAAATATTTGTGCATCGCTTCCGGCTGTTGCCAGGTTAGATGTTTGAGTTTGCAGTTTTGAAAAAGCTACCAGTAAAAGGTTTGCAGCATTCAGCATCAACTCTATGCACATAAAGATGATGATGGCATTACGACGTGTTAACACACCTATAACCCCAATACAGAATAGTGCTAAAGCTAAAAAAATATAATAATTTACCGGCATATAATTTACAACTTTATCTGCATACCAATACTCAATTTGATGGATGCTGGGTTAATGAAAAATATTTTTATCCTTCTCTTTTAGAAATAACCACTGCTCCAATCATAGCGCTCAAAAACAATACACTGCTTATCTCAAAAGGAAATACATAATCAGTAAACAATAATTTTCCGAGATTTTCAATAAGGCCCGTACTGCCGTTATTTGTTTCTATCATCCCGCCGGTAGCGCTCTGCTTTAAGGCTGCTACCAATACCAACAATAAACTTGCCCCAGCAATGGTACCTCCGTATAAAAGATATTTATTTTTTTGAGGTGGTTCAGATTCTGCATTCAGGTTCATCAGCATAACAACAAATAAAAACAACACCATAATAGCACCTGCATACACAATGATATTTACGATTGCTAAAAACTGAGCATTCAATAAAATGTAATGGCCGGAGATGGCAAAAAAAGTAAGGATCAAAAATAAGATACTGTGCACCGGGCTTTTACTGGCTACCACCATAATTGCACTGCCTAAAGCCAGCACACTTAAAAACCAAAATAAAATTTCTGTAACACTCATTCTTTAAAATTAACCTTTTAACAATCTATTTAACTGTTACCCTTCCTCCCTTTGCTTTGGCATAAGCTTCCGGTTCAGTAACGGGGTTAGGTATCAACAAATCTTCTTTACCATAAATAAAACCTTTGCGCTGAAAATTAGCCGGAGCAAAAGTTTCGCTCAAATAAATGGCATCCTTCGGACAAGCTTCTTCACAAAGCCCACAAAAAATACAGCGCAACATATTGATCTCATATTTTGCGGCATATTTTTCTTCCCGGTATAAATTTTCTTCACCTGCCTTCCTTTCCGCTGCTTCCATAGTAATGGCCTCGGCCGGGCAAGCTACGGCACACAATCCACAGGCTGTGCAATTTTCTCTTCCTTCTTCATCTCTATTTAAAATATGTAAACCCCTAAACACCGGGCTGAATGGCCTTGTCTGTTCGGGATAACTGATGGTGGGTGCCTTTTTAAACATGTGCCCAAAAGTAATGGACATACCTTTAAAAATAGCAGGCAGGTAAGCCCTCTCCAATAAAGTCATTGGCCTTCTATCTACCTGTTTAGCTCTGTTAGTTAATGCTTGCATAAATATTTTAATTTTTAGCAACCCAAAAGTTGCGCAAATATATTTTTATTGTTTAGAAGTAAGCCGATATTTTATTGTAAACCTAAAATCACTGCACCTGTTACCAACATATTGAATAAGGCCAATGGTATTAAAACCTTCCAACCAAGATTCATCAACTGATCATAACGAAAACGTGGTATCGTCCATCTTACCCACATAAAGAAAAACACAAAGAAAAAAGCTTTAAACAAAAACATAAAAATATGTGCGACTGCCATCCAGTTTTGCCCTATTTTTTCTACCGCATGCCCATCATTTAAAAAAGGAATATCATAGCCGCCAAAAAATAAACTCACCATTACCGCACTGCTGATGAACATGTTAATATATTCCGCAAATAAATAAAAGCCGAGTTTCATAGAAGAGTATTCTGTATGGTATCCACCAATCAGTTCATTCTCCGCTTCTGGTAAATCAAATGGCGTACGGTTACATTCTGCAAACACACAAATCAGGAAAATTAAAAACCCTAAAGGTTGTTTTATTATATTCCAAATGCCATCCATCTGGCCTGCCACCATTCCTCGCAGGCTAAGCGTTCCTGTTACCATTAATAAAGCGATCAAAGCTATACCCATGGCCAGTTCGTAACTGATGATTTGCGATGCCGCTCTTAAGCCGCCCATTAAAGAAAACTTATTGTTGCTTGCCCAGCTACCAATCATGATACCATAAACACCCATACTAACCACACCAAAAACATATAAAATACCGATGTTGATATCAGCAATCTGCAAATGAATTTCCCGGCCAAATAAAGTCACGGTATCGCCCCAGGGAATAACCGCACTCGTCATCATAGCCGTTAACATCGCTAAACTTGGACCCAGTATAAATAAAAATTTAGAAGAAAAATTAGGAATGATCTCTTCCTTAAAAAATAATTTTAACCCATCGGCCAATGGCTGAAAAATACCACCCGGGCCGGCACGGTTTGGTCCTATCCTGTCCTGCATAACCGCTGCCACCTTGCGTTCCGCAAAAGTAGCATACATAGCAATTACCAATGATGACATCACTACTACAATAATTAAAACAAGTTTCTCAATAATTAAAGGCAAATCAATGGATAACAACATAATCTATTATATAAATATTTTTTTACCGACTTTAATTCCTCTGTGGTACATCGTTGTGTCACTCCATTGTACTATAAACCTTTATGGAACCCCCTTTTTCTATGTGCTGCCCTTTTACTATTGCCCATTACTAAAAGTATCCGAATGTGCAGGACCATTAATTTCACTTAAATGAACCGAAGGTTTATTAACCTCACTTTCAATGTGAATATCCATCAGCAGCCTTGGGCTTCGTCCGCCCATAACTTCTTTAACTGTCTCCTTTGGAATAACCAGGCCTTCGTATTTTCCCTGTGAAATTACAGAATGGCGGCTGATTTTTGTAACGCCTTCTATTACCCAATCACGTGTTTTCTTTTTATCAAAACGGCAGGTATTGCATATCCATCCTGGTTTACCATCATAACTTTGCACTTCGCCCCACTGGTCTTTACGGGCTGTTACCCTAAATACTTCATCGCCTCTTAGCCATAGAGTTGTTTTGCCACAGCAATCAGGATTTTCGCAATTGCGGTGAGCATCCATGGGCTTGGTGAACCAAACCCTGTTTTTAAACCTCCATGTTTTATCTGTTAAGGCTCCTACCGGGCAAACATCAATCATGTTGCCACTAAAATCATTATCAATTGCTTTGGAAATATAGGTAGATATTTCTGCATGTTCACCCCTGTCTAAAATACCATGCGAACGTTTATCAGTTAATTGGTCTGCCACATAAGTACAGCGGTAACAAAGTATACACCTTGTCATATGCAATTGAATGTATGGACCGATATCTTCTTTCTCAAAAGTGCGTCTCTCAAATTCATAACGGGTACCTTCTTTGCCATGCTCATAACCCAAATCCTGCAAATGACATTCACCGGCCTGGTCGCAAATGGGGCAATCCAACGGATGATTTAATAATAAAAATTCAACCACTCCTGCCCTGGCATCTTTTACTTTATCGCTGGTAATATTTTTTACTATCATGCCATCCATTACCGTAGTACGGCAACTTGCCACCAGCTTTGGCATTGGCCTCGGGTCTGCTGTAGAACCAGCGGCTACTTCCACCAAACAAGTGCGGCATTTACCTCCACTGCCCTGTAACTTGCTGTAGTAGCACATGGCAGGAGGTGTAACATCGCCGCCAATTGTACGGGCAGCATTTAATATAGTTGTACCTGGCTTAACCTCAATAGTAATATTATCGATGGTAACTTTAAAATTTGCCGGGGGTGCTTTTATTTCTTCAGCCATATTTTTATTTTACGCAAAGTAAACAACGAATACAAAGTAAACAACGAAAAACTAGTAAGTATTGATGATCCGTTTTATTCCATCTTTTAAATACACAACATTAAAATTTATATGTAATCCCAATTTCAAATTTGCCAATTTTAAGTATGTTTGAACCTGTTTGTAATGAATATCAGCCAACATTTCGATTGATTTAAATTCAACCAGCAACTTATTTTCCAAAATTAAATCAGCTCTAAATCCTGCATCTAATTTTATTGTTTGATGAATCAACGGAATTGCTTTTTGTCTTTCAAAAGCGATGTTTTCTTTTACTATTTCAAAACAAAAAATTTCTTCATAAACACTTTCAAATAGTCCAGGGCAGTATAGCTTATGAATCCGGAAACAAATATCAAGGACAATTTTTGATAATTTATTCTCTCTTTGAATTGATATATTATTATCCATTTTTTTGTTTCTCACAAAGAACGCTAAGAAAAACAAGGTACACAATGTGAAATTATTACTTAGCGATATTAGTATTCTTTGTTCGCTTTGTGTGAAACTAAGCTGGTACATGTATCGGATCTGCATAATGCCTTAACCCGAAATTTTCTGTCAAACACTTTTCAGGATTCAGAACATGCCATTCAAACTCATCCCTGAAATGACGGATAGCCGCTGCTACCGGCCATGCTGCGGCATCTCCCAGCGGACAAATGGTGTTGCCTTCAATCTTACGTTGAATATCCCACAACAAATCTATGTCCTTCATTTCACCTTTGCCGTTTTCAATTTTCTTTAATATCCTTTCCATCCAGCCGGTGCCTTCACGGCAGGGGCTGCATTGTCCGCAGCTTTCATGGTGATAAAATCTTGCCAACGTCATGGTATTTCTTACTACACACTGGTCTTCATCCAGCACTATAAATCCTCCGCTACCCATCATGCTGCCAGTTGCAAAACCGCCATCACTAAGGCTTTCATAGTTCATTAATCGCTTCTCTCCTTTAGCTGTCGTCAGCAATAAATTGGCTGGAAGTATAGGAACAGATGATCCGCCGGGAATACAGGCTTTTAATCTTTTGCCATTGGGTATGCCTCCACAATATTTATCACTAAAAATAAATTCTTCTACTGAGATGGTCATATCAATTTCGAAGATGCCCGGTTTATTAATATTGCCACAGGCCGAAATTAATTTAGTACCCGTTGATTTGCCAACACCAATTTTTGCATACTCTTCGCCCCCTTCATTTAAAATAGGTACTACTGCTGCCAGTGTTTCTACATTATTAACAACCGTGGGGCAATCCCACAAGCCTTTAATGGCAGGGAACGGAGGCTTGATTCTTGGATTTCCTCTTTTGCCTTCCAGCGACTCTATCAATGCGGTTTCTTCGCCACAGATATAAGCACCGGCACCACGTTGCACGTACATTTCACAATCAAAGCCGCTGCCTAAAATATTTTTACCTAGAAAACCATTTTGTTTTGCTTCTGCTATCGCAACTTCTAAAATATCTGTAATCCACGCATATTCACCACGAATGTAAATGTAACTGTTGTTGCTGCCCAAAGCAAAGGAAGATACAATCATTCCTTCTATCAAAAGGTGCGGAATGAACTCCATTAGATACCTGTCTTTAAAAGTACCCGGCTCACTTTCATCCGCATTACAAACAAGATAACGTGCAACGCCTTCAGGCTTTGCCAAAAAACTCCATTTCATCCCTGTAGGGAACCCTGCTCCACCCCGACCACGTAAACCACTCTTCTTTACTTCTTCTACAATATCTGCAGGTGTCATTTTCAGAGCCTTCTCTACACTGCGGTAACCACCTTCACGGCGATACACTTCGTAGCTGCGAATACCCTGAACGTTTGCTTTGTCTAATAATAGTTTTCTTGCCATGCCCCTATCCCCGCTGCGGCGGCGGACTGATTATATTTTGTTATAAAAATGTTGTTACTACTTTTTATTTTTTTATCTGAATATTAATATCACGCTCATAAAAAATTATATTTTTTATTGTACTTTGACAGCCTGTCTTGCAAACAATAACCAACGATTACTTTTCTTTATCCAAACTTCTAAAACCCTCAATTTAAAACTGCTGCTTGTCCCTTTCATGGTTGCGTTAATATCTGCTAAAAACCGAACATTCGCCATATCTCCATTCATCAAAATTGAAATACTGTCTTCATTAATTTTCTGGTAACTTATATAGCCCGTCTCTAGGTCCTTTATCAAATCTTCTTTTGTCTCTACCCAGCCATTACTATGGCCATAACTCAAGGCCCTATCGGTTTGTTGATTGATAGAAACCGTATTCCTTTTTACCAGTGCCTGGTGAAATTCTTTTACTGTTATGGTCAACTTTTCTTCATCCGATGATTGTGCACACGCAATAAATGAAAGAACTGAAAATAAAATAGTTATTACAAATTTCATTGTTTTAATTTAGGAATCAGCATCCATATTGGATGCAATTTTTTGTAAGAGGATTCAACACTAAACCAAAAGATTCTAAAAATTTACTTCTGCAACTTTTTTCAAATTTGCTATGCGCTTTTACTTTTAATATTGCATTGGTTATCCCCAATTATTTATTTTGGTTCTTTATCATGATTAAACATCCGGTTCACGCCAAATTTGTCCGCATTCCAAACCTTACTTTCCAAAAAGTATCCCGTAGTTCCAGCGTTATTTTAGCGCCTTCACTAAATGCAGCATATGTTTTATCAATCGCTGCTGCCTCTTTAAAATTTAAAGAAAGGTTAATATTGCTTCCACTGGTCAAAGACATTTCCGGTGTACAATCACTCACCATCAACAAAAGATGATCTGCCTGAAAAGCTACATGCATAATTTTATCCTTCATCGCATCGGCAGAAGGCATAAGCGATTCTCTAAAAGTTTGCTTATAAAGAATTTTTCTATCTAATGCCTTTGAATAAAATGTCGATGCTTCTGCTGCATTGCCATTAAAATTAAAGTATGGTACTATCGTTTCCATAATGATACTTGTCTTTTAATTATTTATTGCTGCTTTATTACTGCACTCATCAATGATCGCGTCCACTTTTTCTTTTGTTAAATGTTCCCTGTATGTTTTGCCCAACTGCATCATGGGGGCATAACCACAGGCACCAAGACACTCCACTGTTTTTAAAGTAAACAAACCATCCGGAGTAGTCTCTCCTACCCCTATGTTTAATTTTTGTTTTATGTAATCAATTATTTGGTCGCTGCCGTTTAGCATGCAGGGACCTGTTTGGCAAACTTCAAATAAATATTTACCAACGGGTTTTAAGTTGTACATACTGTAAAAACTGGCAACTTCATATACTTCAATTGGTTCAATTTGTAACAAAACTGCCACATAATCCATT
>Ga0209511_1004271_pt1 | contig 10466 bp, 9 predicted proteins | sample SSSSmetaG_FD_184141 | JGI IMG/M metagenome (GOLD analysis project Ga0209511, IMG submission 184141) | Glacier valley bacterial and archeal communities from Borup Fiord, Nunavut, Canada, to study Microbial Dark Matter (Phase II) - ​SSSS... | ecosystem: Environmental > Aquatic > Freshwater > Ice >... | reverse complement strand
TTCCGTGATCGCCATGATCGCCGAGACGTGAATCGCCGTCGGGATGACGTCGTTCGATGACTGACCGAAATTGACGTGGTCGTTTGGATGCACGGGTTTCTTCGAACCCAGCACGCCGCCGAGTTTTTGAATCGCGCGGTTCGAGATCACCTCGTTTGCATTCATGTTCGTCGAGGTACCCGAGCCCGTCTGGAAGATGTCGAGCACGAACTGCTGATCGAGTTTGCCGTCGATCACTTCTTGCGTTGCATCGACGATCGCCGATGCGACGTCGGCGGGGATCAAACCGAGCTCGGCGTTCGTCTGCGCGGCAACTTGTTTGACAAGGCCAAGCGCTTTGATGAAGCGGCGCGGGAAGCGCAGATCGCTGATCGGGAAATTGAGGACTGCACGCTGGGTGCCGGCGCCCCACAGGGCGCTCGCGGGCACGTTCATTTCGCCCATCGTGTCTTTTTCGGCGCGGGTTTCGGCGCCAGTGAGCACAGTGCTCATGGTTCTCCTTGAAAGCGGCGTGGTCGTCCGCAAGAAATCGCGGAACTTGGATCACTTCGCACGCCTGCCCGGGCGGCCCTCGACGAGAAAGGTCGCTGCGCCGATAGGCAGCAGACTCCCAGAAAAAGAATACCCGTCAACGCCTTCGCATTCCGAAGGCCGGGAGGTTCGGCTATGATCGTTCGTATCGTACGTGCCCTTGTCGTGTCTGGGATGCTGATCTTGGCGTTTCCAAGCGTCGCCCACGCGGATGTTCCGCCTCTGCCGATGGTCACGGCCTCGCCGTCGCCGCCGGCCGTCGAGCTGGCGCGCCAGAAGTCGATCGCCGGCGACACCACGGGTGCGATCGCCGTGCTCGCACCCTATTTCAACGCGAACCCAAGTGACATCGCCGCCGGGCGCTTGCTCGGCGATCTCTACTACCGCGTGCCGGACTTGAAGCTAGCGGAGAGTACCTATCAGCGCGTGCTGCGCATCTCGCCCGACGATCGCGACACGCACAACCGGCTCGGCGGCATCTACTCCGCCCAGGATCGCATCGCCGATGCGATTCGCGAGTTCGAGAAATCACTGCCCGTGCGCGAAGGCTTCATCGGCCTCGTCGAACTGCATCGTCGTCTCGGCGATCTGCCGGCCTTCGAACACATCGTCGCGACGCGAGCCGAGGAAAATCGCTTCGATCCCAACGCCCAATCGAACTACGGCAACGTCTTGCGTGCCGAACGGCGCTTCGATGAGGCGATCCTCTATTTCAAACGCGAGCTCACCTTGCGTCCGCAGTCGTGCTATTCGCTCAACGACTTGGCCAATGCGTATTTGGACGTCGCGCGCGTCTTCGATGCGATGCCGCTGCTGGATAAGTGTCTGGCCGGAGAACCCGGTTTCTATCCCGCACTCGTCAACCTCGGCGAGGCGAATATCGAAATCGACAAGCTCGATAAAGCTCGCGACTATCTCACGAAGGCACTCTCGATCAAACGCGATGGGTCCGAGGCGCTGGTGGATCTCGGCTATATCGCCGATGTGAAGCAAGAGTGGCGCATAGCGATTCAATTCTACCAGCAGGCAATCTCGTCGGACCCGCTCGCGCGCGATGCGTACGTCGACCTCGGTTACGACTACAACGAACATCAGCTCTATCCGCTCGCGGAGGCCGCGTTCCTCAAAGGCCTCTCGGTCTCGCCGAGCGATGGGCGACTGCACTATATGCTCGCGGTCACGTATAACGTGCAAGGAAAGACGATCTTGGCACGGATGCAATACCAAAACGCGCTGGCGTGCGACGAACCGATCGTGGTGCGCGCAGCCAAGGCCGAACTCGCGCTCTTGCCACGAGCGCTCTAGCGATTCCGTTCCTCGAAAGAGTATTGAGAGGCATGCCGTTCCGCTCGCGCAACGTGTAACTGAGGTCGAGCAAATGTGTCAATCAGCAACTCCCGATAGCCATTTCGGCACCGTTGCTTTTGGACCAGGTAGTGGGATGGTCGATTTTTCGTTTACGGTAAGCAACCTGACACCCGCATCGAAGTACACGGTCACCACACCGTGGGGCACAGCTGTGAGCGGACCGAACCCATTCGGAAGCGAGCAGCGTACGGTTCAAACTGATCGGAACGGATTCGCATCTACGGGGTTAAAGTACATGCCGGCTACGATCTTCGCGGGTGGGAGCGTAACGGTCTCCCTTTTCAACCTCGACAAAACCGTGCCGTCATCGTACGACGGCTGCTCTGATCGTTTAACGACTACACCCGATCCAGCGACAACGCCGGCGTCCCCTGCGGACCGTTCAGCAGCCGATGGTGTTCGCTATTATGACCCTGGAGTAGCGTACACGCCCCCAACAAGCACGTCGACGCCGACGCCGCCTTTATCTACTGGTTGCCCGGACGTTCCGTCCATGTGTTGGTATCCGTGAGCATAATTCGTCGGAATAGCGGACCGTTCTGCATTGCCATCGTGTTGGTGCTCGCAACGACCGGACAATCGGCTATGCAGCGCCAAGTTTCAGATTATCGTTCCTCATTTTATTGGAGTGGACTCGTTTTCAGTGCAAATAGGTTTTGTGAGCGCTACAGTACAATTCAATCACTTGGGAAGTTGCGGGCAACGAAACTGACTGTTTCCCTGAAGGACGTCAACAAGTATGAAGCGACATGCGAGGATTCTGCAGGTAGAGCGTTTTTAGTAGGTTTTTCGTCATCTGCGGATGTTGGAAATGCGCTTGGCCCGAGCGCTGTTGAAAATCAACTGCAGAGCGTCACGTGTGGACGTGAATCGAAAGATGCAAAGCTCGTGCAGCTCGACGCGACTGAAAAAATGCTGCATTTTGTCTGCACGAAGGGGGATACGAACGAGGCGGCACTCCGAACGAGCGTCGACTACGTGCGGGTACCTCAACGCTGATAAACGCGTCTCGCACATGATCGAAAGGGAGCTTTATCCACGTTCGATTTTACGTTACCCACTCGTGCTCTCTTAAGCTTCGGTCCAGTCCACCTCAAGCGGCACATCGGTAAACGCGAGTGCGAGCGCCATTCGAATAAAGCGCTGTTCGCTTGGAATCGTAAACCCGGCCGGGTCGGTCGACGTGACGATGATTTCCCCTTCGCTCGTCGGAACGATGATCGTTGCCGGTCGGTGCACTCCACCGAAGCGCTCGCGCAGATGCGCGAGCGTCCGCGCCTCGTACGTCGTATCGCCAACCTCTACGCGCATCGGGTGGGCGCTGCCGCCTGCACCGTGGACTTCGAGGGCGAACGTACGCGCGAGTTCATCGGCGATGGAAACGGCGGGAACGCCCGCGTGATCGCCGGTTATCGCGATCGCCCAGCCCGAACCGCGCGTCACGTGCGCGACGATCCCCGCGGCGATGTTATTTCTCGCGCGTTGCGATGGCTTCGATTTCGACGCGTGCGCCGAGCGGAAGCGCGGCGACGGCGACGGTCGAGCGCGCGGGTGGTACGTCGCCGAAGAACGATCCGTACACCGGATTCACCGTGGCAAAGTCGTTCATGTCCACCAAGAAGATCGTCGTTTTCACCACGTTCTGATACGTCACGCCGGCCGCGTGCAAGACGCGACCGAGATTTTCCATCGCGAGTTTTGCTTGCGCGGCAACGTCACCGTCGATGAGCTTGCCGACCGCCGGGTCGACGGCGACTTGACCGCTGCAGAAGACGAACCCATCGGTCCGGATCGCTTGATTGTACGGACCGATCGGCTTTGGTGCATCCTCGGCATAGACGCGTTCGATCACACGCTCGCCGTTTCGAGCGGCTTCTCGGCATCTTCGAGCGTCATCGTGCCTTTGTAGCGATTGGGTTCTTGACCGACACCGAAGTTGGTCGCGCGTAGTTCTTCGATGCGGGCGAGTTCATCGGCCGTGAGCGGAGCGTGATCGGAGGCTGCGGCGAATTCTTTGAGCTGGTCGCGATCGTAGATGTTGGGGAGCACCGTCATCGTGCGCGGTTCGGCGAGCAGCCACGAAATCGAGGCTTGGCCGAGCGTGCGATCGGCATTCTCGAGAAAACGCAGCTGTTCGACCTTTTGAATGCCGTTGATCAGCCACCAGCGCGGACGATGGATGCGGTGATCGGTTGCCGCAAACGTGGTCTCCGTCGTGTACTTGCCTTCGAGCATGCCGCTCGAATGCGGCACGCGCACTTGAAAGCCGCTATCGGCGCCCGCGGCATTTGCGGCATCGAGCATGTTGCGACCCGGATAATTCTCGAGCATGTTCCAAATCATTTGAATGTTCGTCACGTTGCGATCGCGCGCGGCCTCGATGCCTTCGTACAGCCAGCCGATGGCGGGCCCGAGCGCCGCGCCGTAACATTTGATCTTGCCTTCGGCTTTGAATTCTTCGAGCAACCCGAAGAGTTCATCGGAGCGCACTTGCGGCAGATGCGCGTTGTGAATCGAATAGATGTCGATATAGTCCGTCTTCAGACGGCGCAGCGACTGTTCGAGAGCGTAGCGCACGAACTTCGGCGAGAAATCGGCCGGAATTTCTTGTTGCCCGCGCCGTTCGCCGGAAAAATTGTAGAAGTCGTAGCCGAACTTGGTCGAGTACACGACCTTGTCGCGCCGCCCGGCGAATGCTTCGCCGAGCTGTTCTTCACTGCGACCGTCGCCGTAGGTATCGGCGGCATCGAAGAGCGTGATCCCGAGGTCGTACGCGTACTTGATCATATCGATCGCCTGCTCGTCTGTGTATTCGCCCCACCAGCCGGTGGAGGTCGTCCACAGGCCGAAGCCGATCTCACTTACGGTAACGTCGGTCTTCGGATAGGTCCGGTATTTCATGGTTCTTCCCCCCAAGCAAGGGCGGCTTCGCCGCCATACGCCTCCAGCCTACGTCCGCGGGAACGTCGCTGCCGTGACTAACGTCCCATGGGAGAACGCTCGCAGGGGGACGACTATGGTGGCTTTCAGTATCGCGGCGCTCCAGGAGCTCGCAGGGATCCCGGTTCAGGTTCGCCTGAACGATGGGACCGAACATCACGGATTGCTGCGGACCGACCTTTTATCGGACCGCTCTCTCTCGGTGTACATCACCGGTCAGAACGACGACGGCGCCACGCTCTACATCGACCAAATCACCGAAATCAAGAAGATCCCAACCGCTTGAACGACGACGCCGGGATGACCGGCTTCGAGGATCGATTCCAGCGGGTTGGGGCGTGGATCGCCGACTACTATCGGGAGACGCGCAAGCATCCGGTTCTCTCTCGCAGTTTGCCGGGTGAGTTGCGCGCTGCGCTGCCCGCCGAAGCTCCCGAAGAACCGGAGAGTTTCGATGACATTTTCGCGGATTTCGAACGGCTGATCGTTCCGGGCATCACGCACTGGAACCACCCGCGATTTTTTGCCTACTTTGCGATCTCGGCTGCGCCGATCACGGTTCTTGCCGAAGCGCTGGCGGCCGCGCTCGATGTGAACGCGATGCTGTGGCGCACCTCGCCCGCGGCAACCGAACTCGAGGAAGTCACCCTCGGCTGGCTACGCACGCTGCTGGGCTTGCCCGACGCGTTCTCGGGCGTGGTGTATGACACGGCCTCGATCAGCGGCTTTACGGCGCTAGCGACGGCCCGCGAATCGCTCGACCTCGATATCCGCGCGCGCGGGATGGCCGGCCGCAGCGATTTGCCGACCTTACGCGTGTACATCACCGAACACACGCACTCGCATATCGAGAAAGCGGCAATCGCGCTTGGCATCGGCCGCGAGAACGTCATACGCGTGCCGGTCGATGCGGCTTTTGCGATGCAGCCGGCCGCGCTCGCGCAAGCGATCGATGCGGATCGCGCGCGCGGAATGCGCCCGATGTGCGTGGTTGCAACCGTCGGTACGACCTCGACGACATCCAGCGACGATGTCGCTGCGATTCGGCGCATCAGCGCCGAGCGCGGCGTGTGGCTGCATGTCGATGCGGCGTACGGTGGGCCGGCAGCAATTCTCCCGGAGTTCCGCTACTTGCTCGATGGCGCCCACGGTGCCGACTCGATCGTCGTCAATCCGCACAAGTGGCTCTTCGTGCCGGTCGATCTCTCCGTTCTCTACGTGCGCGATCTCGAACTCGTGCGCAAGACGTTCAGTTTGGTCGCCGATTATCTCGTGACGAACGACGGCGACGTGCGCAATTACATGGATTACGGCTTGCAACTCGGCCGTCGCTTTCGCGCTCTCAAACTCTGGTTTGCGATGCGCGCGTTCGGAGCGCGTGGTATGCGCGATCGACTGCGCGAACATATCGCGCTCGCGCAAACGTTCGCCGCCTGGGTAGACGCCGAACCCGGTTGGGAAGTTGCCGCTCCGCATCCGCTCTCCGTCGTGTGTTTCCGCTATCGTCCGGAGGGTGCTGACGACGCGCGCGTCGAGCGACTCAATACCGCGATCATGGACGCGGTGAACGCCGACGGCGAGATTTTCATCAGCTCGACGAAGCTGCTCGGCCGTACCGTGCTCCGACTTGCCATCGGCAACGAACGCACGACGCGCGCGGACGTCGAACTCGCCTGGACGCTCGTGCGTCGCGCGGCGGCAAACCTCGCAACGCACGCCTGATTTCGCACCCCGCAAGGGTCGATCCGGGGGAGGTGTCCGCGGCCGTCGACGGTGATCTACGCGTGATGCTGCACGTGACGAACGGGGATATCGCACTGGCTCTTTTGGGCGAGGCCGGTCTACCGGGAACGGCGATCGCGTGGCGCGACGTCCTACACGAAGGCCCGGTGCCCGCGCGCGTCACGCGCGAAGAATTGCGCCGCATGCGGGCAACGTTTATCGCCGATCGCGGTTGGGCTCCGTACGAGACCGCGCTTCACCAGTTTACCGAGCGCGATGCGGCGCTTGCCGATGCCCATCGCGGGGTCACGCTCTGGTTCGAGGCGGATCTCGACGATCAATTGCAGCTGCTGCAAGTCCTCGCCGATCTGCAGGCGTTCCACGTTCCCGCGCACTCGATTTCCGTCGTCTGTATCGATGCGTTTCCGGAGATCGAACGATTCGTGGGTCTCGGACAACTCGCGCCGCGCGACTTTGCCGACCTGTACGAGGAACGGTGGCCGATGACCGACGACGGTCTTGCGTTCGCGTCGCGTGCGTGGAAAGCGTTCACCGCACACGAGCCCACGGGTCTTGCGGCGATCGTAACGGCGAACCGAGCGGATTTGTCATTCGTCCCGGCGGCCTTCGATCGCCTGATGCACGAATATCCCGCGCTCTCGAACGGACTTACCTTGACCGAAGCGCGTCTACTGCGCGCGATCGATCGCGGGCTCGATCGTGCAGGCGCCGTCTTTGCCCGGATCAGCGATCAGGAAGGGCGACCGTTTCTCGGCGATACCACGTGCTGGAGCCGTATGAGCGAACTCGCGGGCGCCCGCGAACCCTTACTCGCCTTCGTCGACGAAGACGACGATGACGATCCAAGCGGGCGACGACTGCGCTTGACGCCGCTCGGCCGGGAGGTGCTCGCGTGGGAAGCGGACCGCGTGACGCGTAGTGGGATCGATCGCTGGATCGGCGGCGTGCATCTCGAGGCCGCAAACAGTTGGCGCTTCGATGAGGAAAGCGGCACGATCCTCAAGGCGATGGATCCGACCTAGGGGCCGGCTGGCCAATTTTATGACTCGTTGATAGATTCGCTAGGGGTTTCGGACTAGACTCGACCGTATGAGAAACGTTCTCAGCGTCATGCAACTCGGCACGTTCGATTTCGACTCCGAGAGCGGAATGCTCACCCGCTCGGGCAAGCGCGTGCCATTGCCGCCCAAGAGCTTGGCGACGTTGAGCATCCTTGTCGATCGCTTGGGCGAGCTCGTGACGAAGAGCGAACTCATCACGCGCCTCTGGCCCGAAGGATTCGTTTCGGACCAGAATCTCACGCAGCACATCTACAATTTGCGCCGCGCGTTTGCCGATGACGCGAGCATTTCGATCGAGACGATTCCACGCCGCGGCTTTCGCCTGAGCGTGAACGAACGTCCGGCGCTCGTCGCCACGCCCGGGCTTTCGCCGTTGCGGATTCAAAGGCGGCCGGCGTGGACGATTGCGGGAATCGCCTTCACGCTGACGTTCGTCCTCATGGTGGCAATCGTCGTTCGCGGGGTCGAGCACGGCGCTGCACTTCCGCCGCCGGCGGCGCGCCACTACTTGCTCGCCGAACACTTCTGGTCCGCGCGTTCGCTCACCGACCTCGACTATGCAAAACGGGAGTTCGACGAGGCGCGACGACTCGCGCCCGGTGACGCTCGACCGTATGGCGGCCTGGCACTCGTGACGGCGGCACGCGTGGAGTTGGAAACGGCGCGATTCACGGCAACCGACATCGCCGTTGCAAGCTTCTACGCCCGCGAAGCGCTCGCCATCGACGGCGGCCTCTCGGATGCTCATGCGGCGCTTGGGCGACTCGCCTTCTATCGCGGCGATCACCTCACGGCGCGCGCGGAGTTCGAGCGCGCGCTTGCTGCCGATCGCCGCAATTCTGCCGCGCACGAATGGTTCGCGCTCGAGTATCTCATCAGCGGCGATCTGCCGCGCGCCTTGCCGCAATTCGAGGCCGCCGCCGACGTCGATCCGGGCTCGGAGCGGGTCGCACGGTGGCTTGCTCTGGGCTACTACTGTGCCGGTCGCTTCGATGACGCGCGCATCGAACTCGAACACGCGATCGAACTCGAACCCGCTAACGACGACGCGCGCATCATGCTCGCGCTCACGCAAACGCATTTGGGTCTCGGACGTCGCGCGTTACAGACGATTCGACCGGCGATGCGGGGTTCGACTCGCGCGATGGCGATTGCCGTCGAAGCGTACGTCCACGCACACTTCGGCGAGCGCGACTTGGCGCGAGCACTTGCCGGCCGCGCGCTTCACATGGCCCGATCGAGCGATGCGTATACGCGGATGGTTTCGCAACTTGCGGCGGGGTCGCTCGTCGCGGGGCGGCGCACGTTTGCCGCAGCGTTCTCCACGTCGAAGGATACGGAGATGCGCGCGATGTTGCTCTATGACTATGTCTTGGCACCGCTCCGGTCGACGCAAACCTGATGCTGCTGCTTGCAACGCTGCTGGCGCTCGTCGCGGGCATGCATCCCGCTGCGGATTTTCGCCAGGCCGATTCGACGCGTCCGACCACGACGCTCCTTACGAGTCGTATCGTCGAAGGTGTGCGTGTATCGAGCGTGACGTTTACGTTTCGCGGCAAGCCCGTACGTGCATTGTTTGTCGAACCCAAACGTACGAGCGCAAACGCGCCGGGCGTGCTCTTCGCGCATTGGCTCGGCGATCCGCAGACGACGAATCGCACGGAGTTTCGGGCCGATGCCATTTGGCTTGCAAAATGCGGTATCGTCTCGCTGCTCCCCGACGAACCGTGGGCTGCACCCAACTGGTTCGAGCGGGTGCGTTCGACGAGGACGGATGCGGCGGATTCCCTCGCAGCGGTCGCGCGACTGCGGCGCTCGCTCGACGTGCTGGTCGGAACGGGCCAAGTCGATCCGGCGCGACTGGCGTTCGTCGGTCACGATTTCGGCGCGATGTACGGAGCGCTCTTTGCTGCGGTCGATACGCGGCCGCGCGCCGTCGTGTTCATGACGCCGACGGTCACGCTTCGCGAATGGTTTCTGCTCGATACGCGACGTCCGCCGATCGATCGGATCGCCTACGAGCGGACGATGCGCGCATTCGACGTGGCACCGTATCTTGCCAAAGCGCGCTTTCGCGCGAGTCTGATTCAATTCGCGCGCCACGACGAGTATGTCAGCGCGGCGAACGCAGCGCTCTTCGCAAACGCGGTTCCCAATCGGAATCGCACGGTGCGCACCTACGACGTCGGTCACTCCCTGGCGATCGGCGCGGCCACGAGCGATCGTCGCTCGTGGCTTGCCGACCAGTTACGCTAGCCGTTCCGACCGCGTACGGCTCCGGTGGGGCGACGAATCGCCCTTCGGCGAGGGCGCTCGGGAGAACGTCTGCGTCGATGAGGCGAACCAGACGTCACGCACGCCACTCGGGAGTTCGTTCTTTGTGCGCTGCGGCGAGTGCCGTGCGAACGCCGGCGACGTCGCCGTCACTCCCGTACACCGGTGTCCCGGGCTGCTGCTTCCAGGAGTTATCGATGCTGCCGGCATCGACCGGATCAAAGCCGAGTTCGTCGATGAGCTTCATCACGACGGACTTTGCGGCTTCATCGTCTCCCGCAATCGGCAGTGCGATGCGGCCGGGGCTCCCCGTCGGCTTGCCTTTTTCCAGAAGATGCTGAGCATAGATGTTATTGAACGCTTTGATGACCGGGCGTTTGAGCTGGGTGGCCGTCCAGCGACTCTCGGTCATCCCCGCTTCGATTTCAGCGATCTTGCCATCACGCTGCTGTGGATAATAATTTCCGGTGTCGACAACGACGACGGACGCCGGAACAGCAGCGAACAAGTCGCTTGGAAGCGCCGGGACGTTCTTGAGCGGAATCGTTA
>Ga0209511_1004269_pt1 | contig 10470 bp, 8 predicted proteins | sample SSSSmetaG_FD_184141 | JGI IMG/M metagenome (GOLD analysis project Ga0209511, IMG submission 184141) | Glacier valley bacterial and archeal communities from Borup Fiord, Nunavut, Canada, to study Microbial Dark Matter (Phase II) - ​SSSS... | ecosystem: Environmental > Aquatic > Freshwater > Ice >... | reverse complement strand
ATTTTCGCAAATCATTATTATCTATCTGAATATCAGATAAATGTACGATTTTATAATGACAAAAACAAGCTTTATTGTTGATATTCAGATGATTAAATGAATTATTTTTTTAGATGCGTTGGCCCTGAAATAACAAACGAGCAATCGTTCTAAATAGAATTAAATGCTATGTTTGTAAATTACTATACTGACATGAATTTTACCAGAAAACAAATTACAGCCTGCATATTAACTACCATATTAATAAGTATTTACACCAATTGTCCGGCACAGGAAGATCATAGTTTCGGAAATTGGAATTCGATCCTACTTAAAGGAAAAATTTCACCAAAGTGGTTAATTCTTGGCGAGGGTCATATCAGGAGTAGTAACTATGATTTAAAATACGATTATTTCGAAATAAAATCGTCGATTGGCTATTCCATCACCAAAAACCTCACTGGTCTATTGGGTACCGGATTTTTCAATACAGATGAGCCAGGAGGATTTTTTCGGACGCCGGCCCTGCAAAAAGAACTAAGAACTTGGCTTGAACTAAATCTAAAACAGAATTTCAAACGGTTTTATTTCGAACACAGAGCCCGGCTTGAGCAACGTTTTATCGGAGATAATTATAAAAACCGGCTTAAATACCGTCTTGGTTTACTGCTACCTATCAACAAAACAGATATGACTAAGGGAAGTCTCTATTTAGCAACAAGTGATGAATTGTTCATGCCACAGCATGGGCCTGTAGTTGAAAAGAACCGGTTTTATTTAGGAATGGGTTATAAAATGAATCAGAAGGTAACTTTACAGATTGGTTGCATAAATGACAATGATTATAAATCAAACAGCCATTCCACTAAAAACTACCTGCAACTAATGCTGATATACGACTTTACCAAACTCGTCAAAAAAGGTAGCTGATTTTATTGAAGAGAGCAACTAATTACTTACTTTTGCAATGAATTGGTGCCCGAAGGGGCTTAATTTGGGAATCCGGTGAAAATCCGGGACAGTACCCGCTGCTGTAAAACCCGATTCCGCTGTTGCGGAATAGTATGTTTCTGGTTAATGACCACTATTCTTTCCAAAAAAGGACGGGAAGGTAACCAGAAATCGGGATAAGTCAGAAGACCAGCCATTCACGGTTTAAGCTTTCGGGATAAAAGCGTACAGATGGCCATATCTCCATTCTGCATTACTTCCGATGAGCTTAAAATCAATTAATGTTTATTTATTAAATTGATTTTAAGTATGTTAAAAATTAAATTTCATGTTGTTTTCCAGGTTTATCTGGGGCTTGCGGTTATGTTTTCCGCGTGTAGCGAAGCTGAAAAACTTTCTGGGCCGATCATCTCTTTTACAATACCTGCTGAAGGCTTTAAAGTCGAAGTCGGAAAGTCGCTGTCGCTCAATCCCACTGTCGTTAATGGTGATAAATCTTCCTTTACCTGGGAGGTAAATGGTCAGGTGGTATCATCAGCAAAATTATATACGTTTATACCTTCAAAAATAGGAAGTTATAACCTTCAACTTAAAGTATCGAATGAAATTGGAAGCGACAATAAAACGATTCTGGTCTCTGCATTTTCGAATCTTTCGCCCTATATAACGAAGGTTTTCGATTATAAATACGGCCCGGGTCAACATGCATCTCTGATAACTGCGGATTGGAAAGGCGAAAATTTTATTGGAGAGCCATGGACTGGCACTAAAAGATACACCTCATTAGGTGGTTGGGGAGGATATATTACGGCTGGTTTCGACCATGTCATTAAAAACGTCGAAGGTGCTGATTTTATGATTTATACTCAGCCAGGACCTTCGTCTGAACCGGCAGTTGTGTTTGTTATGAATGATGATGATGGCGACGGAACTCCGAATGATGGTGAATGGGCAGAAATTAAAGGAAGTGAATACACTCATGCTGAGACGATTCATGATTACGAAGTAACTTATTACAAGCCTGCCGGTAGCGGAAATGTGACATGGAAAGATAATAAAGGGAGCAAAGGTGAACTTGTACCTGTTTTTGAGTCTTCAACCTGGTGGTGGAGCGGTTATGGCAGCAAAACTGAAGTTACTTTTAATGGCGTCAAATTACCAAATGCTTACGTGAACAGTTCAACCAATCCGGATATTGAAAACTGGACTGTCCGCCGTGATTTATTTACCTTTGGCTATGCTGAATGCTATAACAACTTGGATTATAATAACATATTAAAAGCCAATCTTTTCGACATTTCAAATGCAGTTGACAAAGCCGGAAATAAGGTTAACCTTACCGGGATCCGCTTTATTAAAGTCCAAAGTGGAATATTTCAGGTTGCAGGATGGCTCAATGAAATTTCAACTGAAGTTAGTGGTGCTGCAGATTTATCGTTGGTTGAATCTCCCCAGAATTGAATTATTGTATTTTTTTAATGAGAAAAAGGCACACCACAAATTCCGGCTTACATTTCAGTCACCTGAATCTCATTTTAGTTGTCCTATTTATCCTGATTTCGGTTGAATTCGTGTCCGCTCAACATATTTCCGACACGGTAAGAATAAAAACAGTCGAGGTTTATGCAGACAAAATAATTAAAGAGCAAGCCGGAAAAACCACAACGAAAATTGATTCCATAGCAATGATCAAAGCATTGACATCCAATTTATCAGAGTTAATTTCGCAAAATACACCCATCTTTATCAAAGAGTATGGCCGGGGTGCGATGGCAACTGCATCCTTTCGCGGAACAGCACCTTCGCATACTCAGGTGTCGTGGAATGGTATCAGCCTTAACTCGCCGATGCTCGGAATGGTTGATTTTTCTACGATTCCGGTTTACTTCACAGATAATGTAAGTTTACTTCACGGTTCAGGATCATTATCTGAAAAAAGTGGCGCTTTGGGTGGAGTTGTCAAACTTGAAAACAATACCGATTGGCAGAATAAATTTTCGGGGCGTTTACTTACTGGTTTTGGAAGCTATGGTACAAAGGATGAATTTTTCCAGATTAATGCTGGAAATAAAAAATTACAGTCGCAGACCAGAGCTTTTTATAATTACTCCGATAATGACTATCAATTTGTAAATAAGTTCATTGCAGATATTGATCCCAAAACGGGTAACTACCTCTACCCTACCCAACGAAACGAAAACTCGCGGTACGAAAATTATGGACTTCTGCAGGAATTATATTTGCATCCAACGGAAAAAAGCGTATTTATTCTTAGGTACTGGTACCAACACAATGACCGAAGCCTTCCAAGATTGCTCTCGAACGAGACAGACAACAATGCAAATATTAACAGGCAAAAAGAAAATGCCCATCGCCCGGTGGCTGAATGGAAGTATTACGGCAAAAAAGGAATACTAAGTTTAACTTCCGGGGCTAATATTCAGCTCTTAAATTACCAGTTGAAGACCAAAGTTTCGGGAGCAGCTGACCAGCTTGTGATTAACTCCGATTCCAGATCTGCATCATACTTGTTTAAAGCAAGTTATAATTTTCACTTCTCCGATAATCTTTCAATAATTACAGGTGCGAATACTGAGATTAACAGCGTTTACTCAAAAAATTCACCCATTAATGGTGAGCCACATGGCTACGACAGGCAGCGTCAGGATCATTCTGTTTATATTCAGATAAGCAAATCCTTCAATGATAAGTTTTCTGCCAATTTACTGGCCAGAGAGGATTTTATCGGCGGTAAATCCACGCCATTTATTCCATCAGCAGGAATCGAGTACCACCCCTTTCGCGATAAAGGATATTTTTTAAAGGGTAATCTGGCCCGAAATTACCATCAGCCAACGCTCAATGACCTCTACTATATTCCGGGCGGAAATCCACAGTTAAAACCCGAAGAAGGAATAATGGCTGATATGGGAAGTGGTTATTCGGGTGCCATTGGAAATACAACCTTCCATGCAACACTCAACGGATATTTTTCGCGCATCAACAACTGGATTATCTGGTTGCCTACACCTCAGGGATATTGGGAACCTTACAATATGAAAAGGGTAAATGCGAGTGGATTTGAACTAAATTCAGGAATAAGCGGCACATTATATTCTATCGATTATCATTTAAATGGTAATTATGCCTTTACCCGATCAATCAATCGCGACGATCCGCGTAACTGGGCTGATGAATCAATCGGCAAACAGCTTCCGTACATTCCAAAACATTCGGCTAATTTGCTTGTCAATCTCACCCGCTCCGGATACCATTTTACATGGCTTTGGACTTATTACAGTGAGCGTTTCACCACTACAAGTAATGACAAAACCTCAAAACTCGATGTGCTTTACACTTATTTTATGAATAATCTCTATTTCGGTAAAGAGATCAAATTGAGCAGGAACAGATTTAACATCGAATTGAAAATATTTAATCTTTTCAATGAAGAGTATCGTACTGTTTTACAACATCCTATGCCTCTTAGAAATTATTCTCTTTTAATTCGTTACGATTTTTGACAATGACAATCAATCGCTCACATATCACTTTAATTGCGCTGACACTTCTTGTGCTGACCGGATGTATGAAAGACGACGAATGGATCAGCCGTCATCAAACAGGAGGCTCGCTTTCGGGAGGTGTATTTATCGTTAACGAAGGAAATTTCATGTATGGAAATGCTTCTCTTTCGTTTTACAATCCTGCAACCCGGGAAATTAAAAACGATATTTTCTATAATACAAACGGATTGCCGCTCGGTGATGTCGCGCAATCGATGATCATCCGCGACAACCGGGGATACATCGTTATCAATAATTCAGGGAAAGTTTATGTGATTAATACCTCGGACGGAAAATATGTCGGAAAAATAACAGGATTAACATCTCCCCGATATATTCATTTTGTAAATTCAGAAAAAGCATATATAACAGATCTTTATGCGGGTAAGATTACAATTGTCAATCCTAAAACCTATCAAATAACGGGTTCAATAATGACCACCGGACACGCTTCAACCGAACAAATGGTTCAATGGAACGACTTCCTGTTTGTGACTTGCTGGTCATTCGACAATACCGTTTTAATAATCGATACACGTACAGATACTGTTGTTGATGAAATAAAAACAGGGAAACAACCCGGCGGATTAGTGGTTGATAAGTACAATAAAATTTGGACACTTTGCGACGGCGGATGGTCAAAGAGCGGTACAACTTCCAGAATTCCGATGCTTCAACGAATTGATCCAGTGACACGAACCATTGAAAAGAGCTTTGCACTTACAGCTGATGCTAAACCTTCGCGACTCGCGATCAATGGTACACGTGATTCGCTGCTATTCATAAATGATGGAATCTGGAAACTTGGGGTAAATCAATTAACCTTGGGTGATCATCCATTTTTATCAACACAAAACCACCTTTATTACAGCCTTGCCATCGATCCGAAAACATCGGAAATCTACCTTAGTGATGCCATCGATTATCTCCAAAGAGGGCTAATTTACCGCTTATCATCTTTGGGTGCCAAAGTCGACAGTTTTAAAACAGGAATAATCCCGGCTGCATTTTGTTTCAAATGAACAATTCCTCTTATTTATCACAAGATCATTGCAAAAGAGATTCCCCCTCCATTTTTATAAATTGCCGGCAGAATTACGATATTGTTCTTTTTTCCCCAACGATACTGATGTGTGTAGTAGACAACCTTAGCCGAAAAGATTCCGATTCCTGCTCCTATCAGAACATCCGAAATCCAATGCTTATTGTTGACCATTCGACCTATTGCTGTGGTTGTTGCAACAACATAACCACCTACACTGATCCAGGGAGATGTATCGCGATACTCCATATCGAGAATGGTCGCAGCGACAAATGCCTGGGCAGTATGACCAGATGGCATCGTGTTCATCCCACCGCCGGTTGGTCGTTCAATACGAATAGTTTTTTTCATTCCATGCACAATTACCCCCATTAAAAATTCGGCCTTCACCATTATTGCTATCTGATTTGGCAAATCACTGCGACTTTTTACACCAGCAGCCTTTAATCCAAATACTGCCGCTAAAGGAACAAACTGTAGATAATTATCAACAGGGGTGTTAATGCCAGGAAACATTTCAAGTTCCTCTTCCTGAATATGATACTTGCTTATTAAACAATGATAATCTGGCAATAATGTAATCGTTCCTGCTACGATAAGTGCAGCTGGTATGATTGCACCTCTGACCCATTGAGGACGAACAATTTGATTCTGTATTGAACTTGTTTCAAATAATTTCGTGTTAACCGAGTCTTTAAATTCATTTGTAAAAGACAGATTATTTTTTAATAAAAAATCAATGTCAGGTGAAGTAACCGGCAACTTCAAATCTGAACTTCTAATTGATTTTAAGACGATTGAATTTTCGAAATCAAATCTCTGGGAGAATAGCGTGTGTGGTATTAACAGAATTAAGAAAATAAAAATGAGTTTTGATGAGATCATGACTTACCATTAGTTGTGGTGCAAAGTAATCGAATATTTTAGCAATTTGGAATTTAGATCCGATATAAATAATTATTTACGAAGATTGAAAGAAATAATAAAATGGACATCATCCGCAATTCGTTGAATTATCCGATCTATTTTTGTATTTTGAAAAATGAATAAATTGCATTTAAAAGATAAAAATCAGATCTTATGGACGGCAAGAACAGAAGTAATATCAAACCCGGAATTGAAGTAGCAATTGTTTTAAAAGAAGATCAGCGTACAGGTCGACTTACTGAGGGAGTTGTTCAAAACATATTGACCAACAGCCAATTTCACCCCCATGGCATCAAAGTAAGGCTAACAAGTGGCGAAGTAGGCAGGGTGCAAGAAATCCGAGAATAAGAAAAAATAGGAGGGCGTGATTGAGAGAATACAAGGTATTCAAATTGTGAAGATTCTTGCTTTGTCGAATAGCCCAATCCGCAAATTGTAACATTATTCTTATTAGTTTTGTCAAAAATTTCAAAATATGGCTACAAAAAATCTTTCAGAATACGTTCTTAGTTCTGTTCCTGATGGAAATGAAATGAAATTCGGCATTGTTGTGTCGGAATGGAATTATGATGTAACAGGAGCTTTGGCGCGTGGAGCTGTCGAAACACTTAAAAAACATGGCGTACAAGATGAAGATATTCTCTTAAAGCATGTTCCCGGGAGTTTTGAGTTAACCCTTGGTGGTCAGTTTTTTGCAGAATATACTGATGTTGATGCCATTATCCTGTTAGGATGCGTTATTCAGGGCGAAACACGTCATTTTGATTTTATCTGTCAAGGTGTGGCTAAAGGTGCTACTGACCTGAACATCAAATACAATCTTCCGGTTATTTTTGGTGTTTTAACGACTGAAAATCAACAACAGGCACTCGACCGTGCTGGCGGCAAACTGGGCAACAAAGGAGATGAGGCAGCAGTTACTGCTCTAAAAATGGTTGCGCTCCAAAACAATTTTGAAGATGAGATTAAGCAGGATTAAATAATCTGTTAAATAATTTTAAGGCGATTCCAATTGGAATCGCCTTTTTTTTGTCCAATTCTGATTTATTTTAAAATAAATCTATATCAGAATAAAATTGAAAATCATATAAATTCAAATTTTAAATTATTAATATACAATTATTTAAATTTTATTGTTTATATAAAAATAGGTTTATATTAAACAAATTTAGACTGAAGAATAATAAAATCGTAATGTTCGTTAAAACTAAACGCGTAAATAATCGTTATTTAATCTAAATAAACATGTATAGTTAATTTGATTAAGTGGTTTAATATTAAATTTTAAATCTTACAATTTGATAATGCAACTGGAAAAAATCGGACTACCAACATCGCTTAATATTGATAAAGAAGTCGTTATTAACGACTATTATACAGTTTTCTTAAGTCGGCAATTGAGCATATTAGGTCGGAAAGAGGTTCATGCCGGACGTGCCCATTTCGGTATTTTCGGTGATGGTAAGGAACTTGCACAAGTTGCATATGCCAAATATTTCGAAAAAGGAGATTGGAGATCAGGTTATTACAGGGATCAAACATTCATGCTGGCAACTGGTTTACTCAACCCCGAAGAATTTTTCTCACAAATTTATGGCGATACCGACATCGAAAACAATCCTTCAACAGGAGGTCGTAATTTTAATAATCATCACGCTACCCGAAATTATGGAATAGAAAACGGACTTGATAATTTATTAGAACAAAAAAACTCCTCCTCTGATGTTTCATCAACTGCCGGGCAAATGCCACGCTTATTGGGTTTGGCACATGCCTCAAAATTGGTGAGAGAAAATCCTGAATTACAACAATATACTAAAAATACAATTACTGGCAATGAAGTTGCCTTTGGAACCATTGGTGAATCGAGTACTTCCGAAGGGATGTTCTTCGAGACCATTAATGCAGCCTGTGTGCTGCAAGTTCCTCTTGCAATTGCCATCTGGGACGATGGATATGGAATCAGTGTTCCCGTTGAACTTCAGACGGCTAAGGGAAGTATATCCAAAGCACTCAAAGGATTCGAATCAAACGAAAAAGATCATGGGTGCAAAATTTTCGTTTGTCCCGGATACGATTACCTGGCATTGGTTCAGACTTTTGAAAAAGGGATAAAAATTTGTCGGGATGAACATACTCCTGTTGTATTTCACATCAATAAACTGACCCAGCCTTTGGGACATTCAACTTCGGGTTCTCACGAACGTTATAAAAACGAAGACCGGCTGGATTGGGAGAAAGATCATGATCCAATTATAAAATTCAGGGAATGGATACTCAATGAGAATCTGGCTGACCGGGAAACAATTGATGGAATTGAAGAGAAGGCGATTGAACGTGCCAGGCTTGCCAAAGAACATGCATGGCAGTCATTTATTGAATGTTTTACGACGGAAAAAAAAGAGCTGAATAGTTTACTTGATTCAATCAGATCAGAAAGCAATTCAATTCCGGATACAATAGTTGAAGGGCTGGATGAGGTATTACTTGCAGGATTTCCAACCAGAAAGAAAATATTAGCCTTTGCGAAAAAACAACTTCGTTCAATGCATGGAAATAGCTCATTCCAAAAAAGCAGACGTAATCTTTCGGAGTGGATAGCCAAAATTGAGAATAAAGGGAAGAATCAATACAACACCCATATATTTAGCGATATAAATAACTTTGATTCAAGTTATAATATAAAGCCTATTTATGCTCCGGATGCGCATTCGGTTCCTGCACATGAAGTCCTGAATCTCAATTTCGATCTCCTTTTTGAAAAATATCCGCTTCTGCTGACATTCGGCGAAGATACCGGCCGACTTGGAGATGTCAACCAGGGTATGAAAGGGATGCAGGAAAAATATGGTGTTCACAGGGTTTTTGATACTGGAATCAGGGAAACTACAATTATTGGTCAGGGAATTGGTTTGGCACTTAGGGGTTTCCGACCAATCGCTGAAATTCAGTACCTCGACTATCTGATCTATGCTTTGCCAACTATTTCTGATGATCTTGCAACCCTCTATTATCGCACAAGTGGTCAACAGATTGCACCTTTGATTATTCGAACCAGGGGTCATCAGTTACAAGGAATGTGGCATTCGGGATCTCCAATGAGTATGTTGCTTGGTTCACTTGGTGGCATCAATATTTGTGTACCCCGAAACATGACGCAGGCTGCTGGGTTTTACAATACGCTTTTACAAGGACATAATCCCGCTTTGGTGATTGAACCATTAAAAGGCTATTATATCCGTGAGATGGTTCCCGAAAATCTGGGAGAATTTACCGTTCCATTGGGTGTACCCGAAATTTTAGAAGAGGGAACAGATGTTACTCTTGTCACCTATGGCTGGAATGTTACCATTGCCCACAGTGCCGTCAATAAATTAAAGGCGCTCAATATTTCGGTTGAACTAATTGATGTACAAACGCTTGTTCCATTCGACACCCAGCACATAATAAGTAAATCAGTTAAAAAAACGAATAAAATTCTCTTTGTCGACGAAGATGTTCCGGGTGGAGGAACTGCGTATATGATGCAGAAAGTTCTGGTTGAACAACATGCTTTCAATTACCTTGATTCGCCTCCTAAAACATTATCTGCGAAGGAGCATCGGGGTGCTTACGGTACTGACGGTGAGTACTTTTCGAAACCAAATACTGAAACAATTATCGAGGCTGTATATGAAATAATGCATAGTGTTGATCCGTTAAAATTCCCCGGACTTTACGATTAAGTTATGAAGCAGATCAAATCAAATATTGACACCAATGATGATCAGTTTAAGGACAACTTTACTGCATACTCAAGACTGATAGATACTTATCGTTCAACGATGAAAAGTGTCATCAATCGGGACGAGGATTCCGCTGTCGTCAAACATCGTTTACGCGGAAAACTTGACGCCAGAAGCCGGATTGATTTATTGATCGACGAGAAAACCCCTTTTCTGGAACTTTCGGTTCTGGCAGCATATGGTCAATACGAAAACCAGTTTCCTTCTGCGGGGATTATCA
>Ga0209511_1004267_pt1 | contig 10473 bp, 8 predicted proteins | sample SSSSmetaG_FD_184141 | JGI IMG/M metagenome (GOLD analysis project Ga0209511, IMG submission 184141) | Glacier valley bacterial and archeal communities from Borup Fiord, Nunavut, Canada, to study Microbial Dark Matter (Phase II) - ​SSSS... | ecosystem: Environmental > Aquatic > Freshwater > Ice >... | reverse complement strand
AACGCAGCGGCGATGTAATACCGCAGATTGTAAAATCGTTGCCGGAATTGCGTAATGGAGATGAGAAAGAAATTGATTTTCCCAAAAACTGTCCTATATGCAATGATGTATTGGTAAGGCCCGAGGGAGAAGCAGTTTGGCGTTGTGTAAATATTAATTGTGAAGCTCAGGTGGCAGAACGCATCATTCATTTTGTGAGTAAAGATGCCATGGATATAAAAAGTTTTGGGGAAGCAAATGTGCGAAAGTTTTATGCCTTAAAACTGATAAGCGATGTGCCAAGTATTTACGATTTAAAAGCGGAGATGCTCGGCAATATGGAAGGGTTCGGTGCAAAATCTGTCACCAATTTAATTGATGCAATTGAGGCATCTAAAAAGCAACCACTGCACAGATTAATTTATGGTTTGGGTATTAGGTATGTTGGAGAAACTACTGCAAAAACGCTTGCACAAAACATTACTGATATTTTTGAACTTGCCGCAAAAACTGAAGATGAATTAAAACAGATGGATGATGTGGGAGTAAAAGTGGCAGACAGTATTGCAGCTTTTTTTAAAAATGAAGACAATATAGAGATGCTGAAACGATTGCAGGAAGCGGGTTTACAAACGAAAGGTCTACCTAAAGAAAAGAAAGAAGGTGGATTAACAGGACAAACATTTTTATTTACCGGCACATTAAATAAATTAAAAAGAAATGATGCAGAGGCAATGGCAGAAGGATTGGGCGGCAAAATCTTAAGCGGTGTAAGCTCTAAATTAAATTATTTGATAGTCGGTGAAGATGCAGGGAGTAAGCTGGAAAAAGCAAAAAAGATAGCAACCATTAATATAATCAGTGAAGATGAATTTATAAAACTTGCTTCGCCGGAATAAAATTATTTATGATAGAAAATAGTACACTTCAGTTTCTTATTGATTTAAAAAAGAACAATACAAAAGAATGGTTTGATGCCAACAGAAAAAGATATGAATCTGCTAAGGAAAATGTTCAGAACATAACCGGTCAACTTATAAAAGCTATTGGTTTATATGATGAAGATATAGCCCAACTACAGGTGAAGGAATGTACATTTAGAATAAACAGGGATGTCCGTTTTTCTAAAAATAAAGCTCCTTACAAAAGTAATATTTCTGCTATTTTTTCTAAAGGTGGAAAGAAGGGAGATACAGCAGGTTTTTATGTGCACATTGAACCCGGTGGGGCATTTGTAGCGGCCGGTTATTGGAACCCCGAAGCAAAAAAACTTGCAAGCGTACGCGAGGAAATAGATTACAATTTCGCCGATTGGAAAAAGATTTTATCAGGTAAAAAATTTAAAGAGCATTTTACAGAAGGATTATCAAAAGAAGATATACTGCAACGCCCACCAAAAGGATACGACATAGAAAACCCTGCTATCGAATTTTTAAAACTGAAAAGTTTTATTGTAAGCAAAAAAATTACAGATTCTGAACTGCAGGATAAAAACTTTATAAAAAATATCGTCAGCATTTTTACGGCAGTAAAACCAATGCTTGATTTTTTAAATACAGCGTAATAGGTTAATGAGATTAAGGGTACGAGAAATAAAAAGGTTGAAAGATTAATGGAACAAAAAATTCTACTCTTGACTTTCTTCTCCGAAATTGTTATAAACTCTGTGAATGCCATCTTTCATCAGCTCTGTCTTAAAATTTAGTATTAGCCCATTCTTTAATTTTAATAAGGCTAATTGTGTTTTTAATTGTTTAAAATATACAGGGTGCAAAGGAAAAACCGACTTCAATTCAACCACTATTTTATTCTCAATAAGCAAGTCCAATTTATATGCATTTTCAATATGTAAGTCGTCATACGATATGGGTAACACTAGTTGCCTATGGACGATAATTCCTGATTTTTGTAATTCGTAGTAAAGTATTTCTTCATATACTTTTTCAAAACAGCCAGGGCCAATTTTTGAATGAATTTTAATAGCAAACCCAATAATTGTTCTAATTAGTTGTTCTGTATCCATTGGATTAAGGAGTGTATTTAACTAAAATGTAAAAGGAAATTGCTAAAAGTCAAAAAAGAAAAAAAGACAAGATTTATCAACATAATGTCTAACGTTACTTATAGCAAATTATAACTCTCCTACAAATTGAAAAGGAGAATGGCAATAAAAGTATTATCTACATATTGTTCTTGTTTACTTCTTTACCTTATAGCTAATGCAAAAAATAACTACTCCATCCCCCAACTCATATCCCCATTTTTTTCATCTTTCAGCAGTATCCCAATTTCCTTTAGCTGGGTTCTTATCTTATCCGATGTAGCAAAATCTTTTTTTGTTTTTGCCTCTTTGCGCATCTCTATTAAAAGATCTAAAACATTGCTCAGTTTGCCATTGTTTATCTCTGTATCAGCCTTAAGCCCAAAAACATCTGTTAAGTAAACCGTCATATTGATTTTTAAAAGTTCAAATGTTTCTTGGGTAATTGCACCAACCGGTATCAAGCCATCTTTAAATGAATTTATAATTGGTACCAATTCAAACATATTGGCCAGCACTTTTGCAGTATTAAAATCATCATTCATGCTCTCTTCAAAACCATGCACATATTTTAATACTTTTTCTTCCAGTTCGGTATCTTTTTCACCTGCTAAATAAATTATTTTTTGCAGTGTTTCATAAGATTCCCACAATCTTTTAAACCCTTTTTCTGAAGCCTGCAGCGCCTCATTGCTAAAATCGAGAGTACTTCTATATTGTGTTTGCAGCATGAAGAAACGCACCGTCATGGGGGAATATGCTTTATCCAGCAAAGGGTGCGAACCCGTAAATAATTCGTGTGGCAAAAAACCGTTGCCCAACGATTTGCTCATGCGGGTACCATTTACGGTAAGCATGTTTGTATGCATCCAAATTTGTGCAGGACTTTCTTTAAAACAAGCTTCGTTTTGTGCAATCTCGTTGGTGTGGTGCGTTGCTGCAAGGTCCATACCCCCACCATGCAAATCAAATCTTTTGCCCAAATATTTATTGCTCATTGCAGAGCATTCAATATGCCAGCCGGGGAAACCCATGCCCCATGGGCTTGGCCATTGCATTAGGTGTTCAGGTTTAGCTTTTATCCATAGCGCAAAATCCAATCTGCCTCTTTTTTCATCCTGTCCGCCAAGGTCTCTTGTGCCTTCCAGCAGGTCTTCAAGCTTGCGGTTCGTAAGCACGCCATACGATTTTTCTTTGCTGTATTTTTCAACATCAAAATAAATTGTACCGTTTACTTCATAAGCATAACCGTTCGCAAGTATTTCCTGCGTCATGGTTATTTGCTCGCTGATATGCCCCGTGGCTGTAGGTTCTATGGTTGGTGGCAAATTATTAAATACTTGCATTACCTCATGAAAACCCAAAGTGTAGCGCTGCACAATTTCCATTGGTTCCAGTTGTTCCAGCCTCGCTTTTTTGCTGAATTTATCATCACCTTCATCACGGTCGCCTTCCAAATGCCCTGCATCCGTAATGTTCCGCACATACCTCACTTTATAACCGAGCTGGCGCAGATATCGGTAAATAATATCAAACGAAATAAATGTTCGGCAATTGCCTAAATGCACATCGCTGTACACAGTCGGTCCGCAAACATACATGCCCACGTAGCCTTCTTCGAGCGGTTTAAAAATTTCTTTTTTTCTGGTAAGTGTATTGTAAATTTCTAACGACATTTTTTATTTTTTTAGCCCGGCAAAGAAGCAGCAATGTGGGTCTGCGGTGGCAAAGATATTTTTTAATTTTTTTCTTTTTGGGGAAAAGAAAAAATAACCAAATTTGATCTTCAAATAAATACCTGCCTAGCGGCAGGCAGGTTTAGCTTTTATTGTGTTGTATAATCTGAAAATATATTTAAACAACAAGCAAAACGAATATTGTTTTAGGTAAGCCTGAGAAAGTTTAGTTGCCTTTTGGGGTTAACGTAACATCTGCTATTATGGGGAAATGGTCGCTTAGTTTTTTCTTAATTCTTACAAACTGTTCTACCATCAATTTATCATCAACAAAAATATTATCAATGCGCAGCGTTGGTGATATGGAAGAAAATGTTCTTCCTATCCCTGAACCTTTTTCTGCATAAGCATTTTTCAACCCTTTGCCAATTGTGTTATAAGCATAGCTGTTTGGTACATCATTAAAATCGCCACAAAGAATAACTTTATATGGACTTTCGTTCATTGATTTTTTTACCCTTTCGCTTTGCAGTTTTCTTTTGGCAAAACCGGTTTTAAATTTTGAAATGATGTTTTTAGATTTCTCTATATCAACTCTTCCTTTTAATGTTGGATCATCAATGTACTGGCGACTTATATCGCTAAATTTTAAAGATTGTAAATGAATATTAAATACTCTGAAAGTATCACTATTTGCTGCTATGTCTATACTTTGAAAAATTGAATTGTAATTGAGTTCCGGCGGGCTGTAAGTATATTTTTGTATAATGGGAAACCTGCTGAAAGTTATTATACCGTAATGGTGTTTACCGTCGAAATCATCTCTCTTATCATATGAATAATAATAGTATTGGTATTTAAGTTGTTTTGCAATACGGGGCACAAAATTAATTGCAGTAGAATCGAAATCGCCTCCCACCATCTCCTGAAAACAAGCCACATCGGGCAAATATTTGTTAATGAGATCAAGCATTTCCTGTTTTCTTTCAGGATGTGTTTTATATTCTAAAATATCAAAATGTTCTACGTTCCAGCTCATTATTCTAATACTGTTGGGTAGCTTTGCAATTTTAAAATCTTCACCTTGTTTTAATTTAATTATTTGCCCAAGCGGTTTCCATGCAAGCGCAAATGCAATAAGACTAATGAGGATGTATTTGAAATTTGCAAAAAGCCAAAAAACAATAAATAGCATTAAAAATAAAAAGAAATATAATGATGCGAGGGTAAGCAAACCGAAAAACCAAAAAGTTGTAACATTAAAATAAGAAGCATAACACCCGAGCAGAAAAAATAATGCAACAACAACATTGCATATTATTAAAAACCCTTTGGTAAATCTTCTAAAAAAACCTGCCATTTATTAAAGGTATAGCATTGTTAAAAGCAATTAACATAAACATTTCATAATAGATATTATTTTTGTACTGCTGGCATTATTTTCAATAATAGTGCATAAATTATATACTAATTAAATTAATTGCCATGAAAAAAATATTACTTCCATTTTTAGCAACAACTTTTTTATTTGCTGCATGCAGTACAAAAAAGAAGGACACCTTAGATACTGAGAACAGAATCGTTTTTACGGATACAGCCGCAACTAACAAAGCAAATGCATCTACAGATGTTGGTACAAAAGATACAGCAAAAATTTTAGTAGCAGATAAACCTTTACCTCAACCTAAGGTTCAGGTAAAAACAATTACTAAAATTGTAAAAGTGTATGAAAAACAACCGGCTCCAAGAGTTATAAAAAACGAAAATCCACCGGTGATAACTCCAACTTCGCCATCTACAACAACAACTACTCCCGGAACAAATTCTGGTACCGGAACAGGCTCAACAGGAGCAGGTACTACAACGGCACCTGAAAAGAAAAAAAATACCGGTTGGAGCGATGCCGCTAAGGATGCAACAATTGGTGGTGTTGGTGGTGCAGTTTTAGGTGGTGTGATTGGTAAAGGTGGAAAAGGAGCAGTTATAGGTGGAGTATTAGGTGCAGCAGGTGGTTATATTTTAGGTAGAAAAAAAGACAGGAAAAGTGGTAGGGTAGACACCACAAAATATTAATTTCTTATGAAAAAAAGCGACCGCCAAATTTTTTGACGGTCGCTTTTTTTTATAAACTTTATTAAAGTTCTTTATCTTCCGCAGCTTTTTTTAAGAACGCTTTTTCTTCATCAGTTAAAAAATGATAACCTTTCTGGCTAATTTTATCAAGTATTTCATCTACCCTTTTTTGTGTAACGTTAGTGGTTTTTGTAAAAGGTTTTCGGTTACCACTATTATAAAAAATATCATTTTTATCAGAGTTTTCCGGTTGTATCTTAGGCTCAAACATGGTAATAAATTTACTGTAAAGTCTATTCATCCATACACTTCCATCTTTACCTTTTCTTAAAAACAACACAAATACAAAACCTGCAGCCGCACCACCAAGGTGAGATAAACTGTATGCTGCACTAAGGCCGGCGACGTTGGCAAAATCTATTAAAATATAAAGTGTCATCAACACCCAAATAGGAATACCATTTCGAATTTGTGTAAAAAAACGGAAGTTTGGTTCTAAAGTGGTGGTTGCCATTGCTACAGCCATTACACCTGCATTTGCCCCAAGTAAACCTGCGCTTTCAAGCATGGGCGAGAGCGGCGGTAAAACATAGTGGGCCGTTATAAAAAAAAATGCACCGGAAAGTCCGCCGTAAATATATACAGGTATAATTTTATCATTTCCCGCCATTTGTTGTAAAATATAACCAAAGGCCCACAGCCATATCATGTTGCTGATACCCCTAATGATACCGCCGCCGGTTTCTGTAAACATGTAACTTAAAATTGTCCATGGCCTTTCGGAAAGTCGGGTAAGGCTGGCGGGTATTTCAAACCATTGCACAACATGCGTATAAAAAAAGTCAGGTGTTTTTTCTCCCACAAACATACCGACCTGCACTACCATTAATATTAAAAAAAAGATAACATTTATAGCAAACAAAGCCATTAGTGCGTTGCCATCAGCACCCAATGTAAACAGTCTTCGGTTTCTTTGCCTGAATTCGTTTTTGTGGTTGCGGTCAGTTTCTCCCATTATTAAATTTTATTTTGTAAAAGTACAAAGGGTATTTGAGTAAAGCATGGAGTTTATGCAAATAGTAAATTTAAAAGAATGGAGTTAATAATTTCTTTTATTTTCTCTGTTTTGAAAGTATACAATTAAAAATCCGGTAAGTGCACCACCAATGTGTGCAAAGTGAGCTACATTATCACCCGGCCTGCCTGCAATGCCACTGAATACATCTACAGCTATAAAACCTAAAACTGCCCATTTTGCTTTGATTGGAATTGGAATTGGAATTATCATCATTTCAACATTTTGAAAAAGATATCCAAATGCTGCAATTACGCCCATAATTGCACCTGAAGCTCCTACGGTTGCGCTCATTCTTAATGCCTCCTGGTATTGAATTACCTGGTCGTAGCTCATCACCATTTTATCGTATACACTAAAACTGTAGGCATAAGAAATTAACTGTACTACAGCAGCACCAATACCGCAAATAAAATAGAATATTAAAAAACGTTTTGCACCCCACATATTTTCAATCATTCTACCAAACATATAAAGAGAAAACATATTAAAAAAAAGATGCAAAAAACTACCATGCATAAACATGTGTGTGATGATTTGTTGAAAGCCAAATACGTCGGACTTGTAATGATGCAAAGCAAAAAGATCTGTAAACTTACTTTCACCAGATAAACCACCAAAGGATAGTTGTACTATAAATACAATTACATTGATAATAATTAAATTTAAAACTGCCGGTGTTGGGCTTTGAAAACCGCCGATGTTTCTGTTAAATGCCATTTAATATTTTTTATTTTATACTGGCTGTAATCTTCAATGATTATGCCTTTTATTTTGCCTGCCATTTAGGCTTTTAATATAAGTTTTGCCACACATTCAATATGGTGCGTATGCGGAAACATATCTACCGGCTGCGTTTTTTCAACACTGTATTTTTCGCTCAGTAAAAATATATCTCTTGCCATGGTGGCGGTATTGCAACTTACATAAACAATTACCGGTGCTGCTATTTCCAATAATTTATTTATCAGTTTTTCGTGCATTCCTGCTCTCGGTGGGTCTGTAATTACAACATCAGCCCTGCCGTGTGCTGCAAAAAAAGCATCGTTGCATATTTTAATTACATCTCCTGCAAAAAAAGCTGCGTGTTCAATGTTATTATTGGCAGCATTTTTTTTAGCATCTTCAATGGCATCTTCTATCAGTTCAACACCAATTATTTTTTTTGCAAGCGGGCTTACAAAAATACCGATACTACCTGTGCCACAATACAAATCGTACACAATTTCTTTGCCTGTAAGTGCTGCAAAATCTCTGGCAACGCTGTACAGTTTTTCAGCCTGTTTTGTATTGGTTTGAAAAAAAGATTTGGGACTTATAATGAATTTAAAATTTTCAAGTTTTTCTGTTACGTATCCTTTTCCAAAATAAACCTGCGGGGTAAGATCGTAAATGGTATCGTTCCATTTTGGGTTGATGGTATAAAGTAATGTGGTTATTTCCGGCACTTTTGTAAGCAATGCATCCATTACAATTTTGGTATTTTTTTCATCTTCATAGTTGATGCAAAGGTTTACCATTAACTCCCCGGTTGTACAAAAGCGTACAATTAAATTTCGCAACCAGCCTGTGTGTTCTTTAATATCATAAAATGGATAATTGTTTTCGATTGCAATTTCCCTCATGCTATTTCGTATGCGGTTGTTTACTTCATCCATCAAAAAGCATTCGAAAATATTAATAGTCTTATCAAACACTCTGGGTGCATGAAAGCCAAGGGAATTCTGTAATGGCACAACTTCCTCTTGGGTTATTTCATCCTGCGTTAGATAACGTTTGTTGCTAAAAGTAAACTCAAGTTTGTTTCTGTAATACACCTGCTCGTCTGCTCCGACAATAGGCATCATAACTGCCCCAGTAATTTTACCAATTCTTGCTAAGTTCTGTTCGGCTTCCTGCTGTTTGTATTGCAACTGTTTTTGGTAAGGCAACATTTGCCATTTGCACCCACCGCAAACACCAAAGTGCATACAAAACGGTGTTACCCTATCTGCCGAAGGAGTAATAATTTTTAATACCCTTGCCTCTGCAAAATCTTTTTTATTTTTTGTGAGCAGAAGGTCCACCACGTCCCCCGGCACGGCACCTTCTGTAAAAATTACTTTTCCATCCAGCCTTGCAATTGCTTTTCCCTGTGCAGCGTAATCTGTTATTACTATATTTTCAACTGTTATTCTTTTGTTCTGTTTTCTCACACTGTAAAAATAGTATTTAATGCGGCAAAGCGAGTTTGTTAAAAAAGGTTAAACTCTTATTTTGATGAATCAAACGACTTTATTTTAGCCCTATTTTAAATATATTTGTCAACATTAAGATTAAACTAATGAAAAAATTTTTACCGTTACTGATCTGCTGTTTGCCTTTTTTTTATGCGAGTGCACAGGGTTACCAAATTAATCTTCAAAGTAATTACAGGGCAGGCATTGTTTACCTTACTTACTACATGGGCAAAAATTTTATACTGCAAGATTCAGCAGCAGTAAGCAATACAGGTAAATCTGTTTTCAAATCTACCCAAAAATTGCCAGGTGGTATTTATGTTTTGGTGTTTCCTGGCAAAAGGTTAACAGCTGATTTTTTAATTGATAAAGAACAGATTGTTTCTATTACTGCAGACACAAATCATCTTGATAAAATAATAATATCCGGTTCGCCCGCCAATACAATCTTTAAACAATACCAGGCATTTGTAAATGTAAAAGGCAAACAGTTACAGGAAGAAAAAATTCAATTTAATATAGCTAAAAATGCTGCGGATTCTTTAAAACACCAAGCTGCATATAAAAAATACAGCAAAGAATTAAATGATTACAGGTTTAATATTGTCAAGGACAAACCAACATCTATGATGGCGGTTTTGCTTAATGCATTAAGAGAACCTGCTTACCCAACAACTTTAGCAGTTACCCATCAGGACTCTGTGGAAAATTATAATTTTTACAAACGACATTATTGGGACGGAATAACTTTTATGGACGATAGAATTATCCGTTCGCCTTTTTTTCTGCCAAAGCTTGAAACGTATTATAGAGAGGTAATGCCACAATCATCTGACAGTTTAATAAAAGATATAGACTACAAATTGTTACTTGCAAGAACAAATACTGAAATGTATAAGTTTTTGCTAAACTGGTTTACTGACGAATATATCAGTCCAAAATACATGGGTCAGGATGCAGTGTTTGTTCATCTTTATGAGCGATACCACAGCAAGGGAATTACGACATGGCTCAACGAAAAACAACATGCCGCAATTACTAAAAGAGCCTTTATGGTAATGGCAAATTTAATAGGTGAAAAAGCAGCCGATCTTGATTTTGTTGATGTAAACGGAAAATCATCTTCGCTTTATAATGTAGATGCAGCTTACACTGTTGTAATATTTTGGGATCCTACGTGCGGACATTGCAAGCAGGAATTACCAAGAATAGATTCTATATACCGAGCAAGCTGGCAGCAAAAAAATGTAAAGATTTATGCAGTACTTTCTGAAGCAGAAAAACTTAAAAAGGAGTGGCTTAATTATATAAACGAGCACAAAATCGGTGACTGGATAAACGTTTATCAAAGCAACGAATCTCTAGCGCTGGAAACAAAAGAACAAAGACCATCTTACAGACAACTATTTG
>Ga0209511_1004266_pt1 | contig 10474 bp, 10 predicted proteins | sample SSSSmetaG_FD_184141 | JGI IMG/M metagenome (GOLD analysis project Ga0209511, IMG submission 184141) | Glacier valley bacterial and archeal communities from Borup Fiord, Nunavut, Canada, to study Microbial Dark Matter (Phase II) - ​SSSS... | ecosystem: Environmental > Aquatic > Freshwater > Ice >... | reverse complement strand
GACCTTTTTGAGGGCGCCGCACTAGACAGTGTGACCACGACGCGGGAGCATCCCGGGGTCCCGGTACGTTCCCTGCGCGTGACCAAGGACCAACGCTCGGTTAGGCTGGGGCGGATGTGCGCTTTGCGCGCAAGGAGGAGACTTGATGAACGCGGATGACCGCGGCCCCGCAGCAGAGGCCAAGCCACCGTTTGCCCCGGGAGCTCCCGGCGCGCCCGTACGCCGCGAGGGATTGATTCCGCCGAGCGGCTCCGTGCCGCAGCGCACCGCCTTTAGGCCCGTCACCGGCACGCACCCGACGTCTCCAGGGACCGCGAGTTCGCCCGCCGCACCCCCTGCCGCGCGCCCCTCGGGCTATGAGCCCCCGTCGACCACGCCCAACGCACCTTCCGCACCGGGCGCTCCGCAGTTCGCGCCGCGCGCACCCATGCCCGAACAAGCGCGACCCGCGTCTGCACCCGCGCGTCCTAGTGCCCCCACGCCCACCTTTGGCCCCACGGGCGCGGGTAGTGCGACGACCACAACCGCGGGTAGCGCAACGACCACGACCGCCAGTGGCTCGTCGGCCACGGGCACCGCTACCCGTTCAGTGGGTGACTCGCTCGGCCTCGGCCGCCTCAAGGAGGTCGCCGCGAGCAAGCTCAAGATGCAGGACCCCGAGCCCACCCTCCCCGGCGCCCCGCGCAAGGTGCGCGTGCTGTTGTCGCGCATCGACCCCTGGTCCGCGCTCAAGATCGGCTTCCTGTTGTCGATCGCGATCGGCATCATGACCATGGTGGCCTCGTACATCCTGTGGCACACGCTCAACGCGATGGGAACCTGGTCCACCATCAACGAATGGGTGGCCAAGCTTTTCACGCAGGGCCAGGAGGTCAACATCCTCCAGTTCTTCGACTTCGGCAAGGACATGTCCGCGATGCTGTTGGTGTCCGTGGTCAACGTGGTGCTGATTTCCGGACTGTTCGTGATCGTGGCGTTTATCTACAACATGATCGCGCGCGTTGTCGGCGGCGTGTACATCACGCTCACCGACGACTAGTTCCGACGGAGCCGTCGCGTCCCACGTTTGGTGGGGGCGTTCGCGTGCGGTATCTTAGTTGGTCGCGGCTCCGGCCGTTTTAGGGCCCATAGCTCAGGTGGTTAGAGCGCTTCGCTGATAACGAAGAGGTCGGAGGTTCAAGTCCTCCTGGGCCCACCATCGCCGCCGCGTCAGCAGTGTTGCCGACGTAGCGGTGGTGATCATTTCCCGGCCAACGGCCGTCCGGGGCCTTAGCTCAATTGGTAGAGCGCCTGCTTTGCAAGCAGGAGGTCGGGGGTTCGATTCCCCCAGGCTCCACTCCTCCCCCTCAAGCGCCGGCAACGGCGGCGCGTTCTCCGTGCCGACGCCCCCGCCCGCGCCGCGCTACGAGGCCCGCGAAGTAGTCGTCCCAGCTGATGTGCGCACGCCCGGCCGCGGCCTCGAAACCGCTGGGAGCGTCGTACGCCCCGTCGCGGATTCCCTCGTAGATGCCCGCAATCACAGTGCCCATGAACTCTCCAAGGTCCGCGACCCTGTCGGCCCGGAACTCCTCGGCGGTCACGGCGCGATACGCGATCGGGGCGCCAAAGGCATCGGACAGCCGGGCCGCGAGTTCGGCCTGCGTCATCGGCACGCCGTTCAGGTTGAGCGTGTTGCCGTCCTGCGATGAGTCGGTGAGCAGGCGCGAGTAGGCCGCGCCCAGCTCGGCGCGCGTGGTGTAGCCGCACAAGCCATCGCCGGCGCAGTTGGCGACCTCGCCGCGCTCGATATAGGTGTCCACGTATTCCACGTCGGGTTCGATATAGATGCCGTTACGGCCGATCACCCAGTTCAGGCCGCTCGCCTTGACGTCTTCTTCGGTCTGGCGGTTGCTGAGCACGATGGGCGCGAACGAGCTGTTCGCCTCGGGACCCTGCACGCTGGTGTAGACGATCTTGCTGACCCCCGCGGCGCGCGCGGCCTCGATCACGTCGCGGTGCTGGCTGATGCGCTTGTCGGGGGCGTCCATGCCGGAGACCAGCAGCACGGCGTCGATCCCCACGAGCGACTGCTCGAGCTGGTCGCGGTCGTTGTAGTCGCCGGGGCGCACCTCGACACCCAGGTGTTGCGCCTTGGAGGGGGTGCGGGCAAGCGCCACGACGTTGTCGGCGCCGATGCTCGCCACGGTTGCGGCAACGATGGCCGATCCGAGCTGTCCGGTGGCCGCCAGTATTGCTGGGCGCATGATGTCTCCTGCGAAGTGTGTGACTCGGCCCCCATGCACGCGCATCAACCTGGCGACGCATGGGCCCCTTCCCCCGCTGATGCGGTCACAGTCGCGGAGGGCCTGTGGCAGATGACCGGGGGCCCGTCGTGTGGCCCGTAGGTCCCGGCGAACGGGCCGGAAAGCGCCGTACATTGCAGACGATCTCACCGACGAGTGACGGGGCGGCATCGTGCCTGGTGAGCCAGGGCCCGACGTCGCTATCGGGATCCAATGACGCCAGAGGAAGAACCTCATGAGTATTGTCGCGCGCAAGGTGGTCACGACGGCCTACACCAGGGCCGTCAAGCCCGTGATCTTCAAGAGGCACCCCGACAAGGTGCACGACGACATGATCACTCACGGCTCATGGATCCAGAAGGCGCGCCCGGTGATGGCCTCCGCCGAGGCGATGCTCAAGTACGAGCACCCCGCGCTGGTCACTGACGTCTATGGCCTCAGCCTGCGCAACCCCATCGGGCTCGCCGCCGGGCTGGACAAGAACATCGCCATCCCGGGCATCCTGCAGATGACCGGCTTCGGGTTCCTCACGTTTGGCTCCGTGACGTCGCGCGTGTGCGAGGGCAATCCGCGCCCGTGGTTCCACCGCCTGCCCGAGCAGGGCTCGCTCGTGGTGCACGTGGGCCTGGCGAACGGCGGCGTGGTGCGCGTTGCCGAGCGGCTGCGCGAGCTCAACGAACGCAAGAACCCGCGCTACACCGCGCTGCCCTTCAAGATGTCGATCGCGCGCACCAATGACAACCTCACGGGCGACGTGGCCGAGGGTGTGGCGGACTACGTCGCGTCGGTCAAGGCGCTCGCGGGCCTGAGCGCGCTCATGGAGCTCAATGTCTCGTGCCCCAACACCACGGTGGGCGAGGCGTTCACCACGCCCGAGAACCTCGACGCGCTGCTGACCGCCGTGGACGAGATCGCGCCGCCGCAGCCCATCACGCTCAAGATGCCCGGTGACAGGCCGTGGGGCGAGTTCAAGGGGCTGCTGGACGTGGCGGCCGCTCACAAGGTGGACGGCCTCACCATCGCTAACCTGCGCAAGGACCGCACCGGAATCCCGTTGGCCGCCGAGGTCAAGGGCAACCTCTCGGGCGCCCCCGCGCGCGACGCAAGCACCGAGTTGATCCGCCAGACCTACCTCGCGACGGGCGACCGCTTCGTGATCGCCGGCGTGGGCGGCGTGTTCTCGGGCGCCGATGCGTACGAGAAGATCACCGCGGGCGCGACGCTCATCGAGCTGGTGTCCGGCCTCATCTTCCGCGGCCCCGCCGTGGTGGGCACCATCGCGCAGGAGCTGGTCACGCTCGCACAGGCCGACGGCTTCGAGCGCGTGCAGGACGCGGTGGGTTCAAAGGCCGACGTTTCGGTCGCCTAGAGAGCTCCCAGGAAGGCGGCGTCCCGCACATACCCCGTGGCGTCTCTCAACAGGTCGGGATTGGCGAGTTCCTCCGCCTTCGCGATGGACATTTCCGCGAGGTCGTAGAGACGAATAATCGCGACCTTCAGCAAGTCGTCCCACGTGGCGTCGGACCCGTACGCGCGCAGGATGAGCTCGACCCTGCGGCGCGCGTCGTCCATCCCCGGTGCGCCCTCGGGCGTCGTCGCCGTGAGGGGTACGGCACGGGTGGCGAAGTACGCGATGTCCCACAGCCTCGGGCCCGGCGAGCAGAAGTCGAAGTCGATCGCGCCCACGATCGCCCCGTCGGCAAAGGCCAGGTTGTGCGGCGCGAAGTCGCGATGGCAGATCACCTCGGCGGGCTCTCTGACGGGGGCCTGCCACACGGCCCCTTCGACGTCGAAGCCGACGCTCGCGTCGTGTAGCTGGCGCAACTTCCGGGCGCCGTCCTCGAGAACGGCATCTGCCCACACCCAATCGGGAAGAGGGTAGAGCGGGACCTCGCCTTCGACGAACGACAGGCGCTCGCGGTCGCCCTCGATCCCGAGCGGTCGGGGCACCCAGTCGACTCCCGTGTTGGCGAGGTGGCTGAGGTAGCGGTGGATGGTTGGCGTCCACGGGCCGGCCGCCCGCAGCACCGTGTCTCCGTCGCGGACCACCGCGTTCATGTTCCCGCCTGGGAGTTCGCCGTCCATGGGGGACAGCCTAGGCACAGGGCCGGGTTAAGCGAGGGCCTTCCTGTTGACATCGCCCCCCAGGACTGCCATAATGATCAACCTGACCATTACAACACCTCCTCACGACGGGGCACAGCAGTCGCCACTCATCGAGCAGTTCCTCGCGGGCGACCTGGTGGTTCCCTTTGGGGTCACCGCGCACCGGTTTTCCGCAGGCGAGGCCCACGTCAACTTCGCAGCCGATGCCGTGATCGAGGGTCGCGACTTCGTGATCACCGCGCGCGGCGGGCAACTCGGTGCCATTGCCGAGGCGGCCGTGTTCGCGGACGGGCTGCGGCGCCAAGGCGCGCGCACCCTCACGCTCTACATTCCGTACCTGCCCGCCGCTCGCCAAGATCGCGGCGCACCCTTCACGGGGAAAATCGCCGCGGACATCATCAACCTGGGCGGCTACGACCTGGTGATCTCGGCCGACCCTCACAGCCCGATCGTCCCCGCTATGGTGCGCAACTTCGTGGCCATCGAGCCCGCCGACATCTTCCCGGAGCACATGCTCCCGGCGGACGGCACGGTGTCGATCGTCGCCCCCGACAAGGGCGCCGCTGCAAGGGCCTCGGCCGTTGCTCAGCGATTCGGGCTCCCGCTCGTCCAGGCCGACAAAGCCCGCGACCCGGCACAAAACTTCGCCGTGACGGGCTACTCGTGCCCGCAGATCACCACCGACCACGCCGTCGTCGTTGACGACATCTGCGACGGCGGCGGAACGTTCCTCGCGCTCGCCGATGCCGTGGCGCTTGACCGCGACCACCTGCGCCTGTGGACCACCCACGGGATCTACGCCAAGGGCATCGGCGTTCTCGAGGACCGCTACGAGGTCGTGGGGTGCACCGACTCCCTCGAGTCGGGCCTCGCCGCGCACCACACCTCGAGCCTGCGCCCCGCGCTGCTCCGCACTCTGACCACCCACCTCGCCTAAGGAGCGATCATGAACACCCTCACCTCGCCCGCCCCGCTCGTGGACCCGATGTACTTCATCGACGCCTACAAGATTGACCACCGCCGCATGTACCCCGCTGGCACCGAGGCGATCTACTCGAACTTCACCCCACGCTCGAGCCGGATCGAGGGCGTGGAGAAGGTGGTCTTCTTTGGCCTTCAAGCCTTCCTTACCCGCGTGCTCGGACAGATGTTCGACCCGTGGTTCGCTGCCGACGAGGACGCGGTGATCGCCGGCTACGCGCGCCGCACCGACGGCGTGCTTGGCCCGAACGCCGTGGGATCCGACCACATCCGCGCGCTGCACCGCCTGGGCTACCTGCCGTTGCGCTTCAACGCGCTGCCCGAGGGCACCGAGGTGCCCCTCCGCGTGCCAATGTTCACGGTCGAGAACACCGATCCAGAGTTCTTCTGGTTGACCAACTACATCGAGTCGGTGCTCTCGGCCGAGGTGTGGCTGCCCTCGACCACCGCGACGCTCGCGCTGCGGATGCGTCGGCTGCTCGACGACTGGGCGGCGACCACGTCCGAGGCCCCTGCCGCGGTCGACTGGCAGGGTCACGACTTCTCGTTCCGCGGGATGTCGAGCCTCGAGTCGGCGGCGGCTTCGGGCGCCGGACACCTGCTCGCCTTCGCAGGGACCGACTCGATGGTCGCGCTGGACTGGATCGAGCGCTTCTATCCCGTCGAGGCGGGAACGGTGCTCGGCGGATCCGTGGCAGCGACCGAACACTCGGTCATGTGCGCGGGCGGTTTCGAATCGGAGCAGGCAACCTTCGAGAGGCTCTTGGCGACCTACCCCTCGGGCGTCCTCTCGGTCGTGTCGGACACGTGGGACCTGTGGACCGTCCTGACGGATTACTTGCCAGCAATCAAGGATCAGATCCTGGCGCGCGAGGGCAAACTCGTGATTCGACCCGACTCGGGCGACCCCGCGGACATCCTGTGTGGCGACCCCAAGGCCGCGCCCGGAAGCCCCGCCGCCAAGGGCGTCGTCCAGCTGCTGTGGGACGTGTTTGGCGGCACCACCAACGCGAAGGGGTATAGGGAACTCGACTCGCACATCGGCGCCATCTACGGCGACTCGATCACCTACGAGCGGGCCCACGACATCTCGTCCAGGCTCGCCAGCGCGGGATTCGCCTCGACCAATGTGGTGTTCGGCATCGGCTCGTACACGTATCAGTACAACACCAGGGACGTGTTTGGCTTCGCGATGAAGGCCACGTGGGCGCAGGTGAACGGCGAGGGATTCGACCTGTTCAAGGACCCGGTCACCGACTCGGGCACCAAGCGGTCGGCCAAGGGGCGGCTCGCCGTGGTGGCAGGAGCCGATGGCGAGTTGGAGCTCATCGAGCAGGCCACTGTCGCGGACGAGGCGCTGTCGCTGCTGGAGCCCGTGTGGGAGAACGGGCGGTTCCTCAAGCGTCACACCTGGAACGAGGTCGTGGATCGCGTGGGCGTCAGGGTCCTGCGATGAACGCCACAGCAATGAACGCCGCAGCGAGGATGCTGACGGTCGCGGTCGACGGGGTGCTCCGGGACGATCGGGGCGAAGCGATTGCCGCAGGGCTTGCGTGGGTGCGGCGCGAGTTCCGCGACTCGAATGCCATGCTCGTCTACATCTCGGCACTGGGGGCAGAAGACGCCGACGCGAGATGGCTGTGGCGCCACCGGTTGCCAGCGGCCGACGTGGTGGGAGTGGGAGCGGCGGCGGGATTGGGTGCGGCCGCGTCGGCATGGCCCGCAGCCGTGGTGCAGGCGCTCAACAGCCTCGTGGGTGATGCGCCCCGATCGATCCAACACATAGACGCCAACCCGGCGACCGTCGAGGCCCTGAACGCCGCCGGTGACCCGCAACTGACCGCAAGCCTGCCACCATGGGTGCATGCCATGCCGGCGATGGCGTGACCCGACCGGAAGGATGTCAAGCGTGACCAACTATGCGGGGCCCGTGGTCACCACCGATGCGGTGGTGCTGAGCCACGTGGGTGACCAGCTTCAGGTCCTCGTGCACGCGCGGCCGCGAGAGCCCTTTGCGGGAGCGCTCGCTCTGCCTGGCGTCTACGTCCATTCGGGTGAAACGATTGCCGACGCGACGCGCCGATGCTTGGCGGGCAAGACGGGGATGAGGTTGCGGGACGCCGACGGTCCGCGACTCATCGACGTGTACGACGCCGTTGAACGCGACCCGCGCGGCCACGCGCTGTCCGTGGTGACAGTGGCCTTTGTTGAGCCGTCGCGGTCCATCGACGACGCGCTGGCGCGGTGGCTACCGGTGGGCGACGGGGCGCTCGGCCTCGCCTTCGACCACGACGACATCGTGCGAACCGCGGTCGCGTGGGCGCTGGCACATGTGTACATCGATCGGTTCGTGTTGGCGGGGCTCCTTGCGGGGACCGACATGACCACCGCATCCGTGCGCCGCGCGGTCGCCTCGGTGGGCGTGCCGGATAACGTGTCAAACATCCGCCGGTCGCTTGCGGCGTCCGGGTTGCTGCGACCATCAGGGAGTCGCGCTCCCGTCCCGCACGGCAAGCCCGCGCTCGTGTGGGAATGGGTCCAGGAAGCCGACGCCTAGCTGCGGGATCGCGGAACCGCAGGGGACGTGCAGAACGGGACCTGCGCTCAGGGCGCGACCGACATTGGAGTCGACGCCGCGCTTCGGTGTCGGCCGCTAGGCGCTCCCCGGCGCCACGAGCGCGACCGAGGAGGAACTACCTACAAGCAGGCGCGTCCGCCACTAGTTCCATCAGGTGCGGCGTTGCCGAGTCCGACCCTGCCCTGCGTGACTGCACCACCGAGACCTCCCAGCGGGGGGCGTCGTGCGGCAGGGCCACCGTCACCAGTCGTGAGGCCTGTGGCTTGTTCGACACGTGGCGAGGCACGATCGCCACGCCAAGGCCCCGGTCGACGAAGTCGAGCAGCGTGTGGACGTCGCTCACCTGGAAACGCACGCGGCGCATGAGCCCGCGCGCCTCGAAGGCCGCGTCGGTGAGCGGCCGCACTCCCCACGTGGGGTCGAAGTCCACGTGGTCCTCGACGGCGAGCGCCTCCCACGAGGCGACGGCGACGTCGGCCAGTGGGTGGTCGGCGGGGCACACGAGCACGAGGTCCTCTTCGCCGATCGCCTGATGCGGCAGCGTGCCAAGGTGCGCCGCGGCGGCCACAAAGGCGACATCGAGCGCGTCGGCGCGCAGCGAGTCGATCAGCTCATGCGAGCCCGCCTGCCGGAACTGGATCTCGACCTGGGGGTGACGCCTGTGAAAGCGGTCAATGAGCGCGGTCGCGTCGATCACGCCAAGACATTGCTCGGTGCCGATGCGCAGAGTCCCGGAAACCTGGTGGGTCGCGTGGACCACGGCGTCGCGCGCGGCGCGTTCCTGATCGAGCATCGCCCGGGCGTGCGGGAGCAACGCGAGGGCGGCATCGGTGGGCTCGACCCTGCGCGTGGTCCTGGTGAAAAGCGAGGCCCCCAGCTCCTGCTCAAGCCCTCGAATACCTGCGGAAAGACCCGACTGCGACACCCCGATGAGCTGGGCCGCGCGCGTGAAGTGCCGCTCGTCGGCGAGCGTCACTAGGTACTCCATTTGCCGCAATTCCATTAAGCACCCCACGTTGTGAAAACCATCACGCAAAATCGTTGGACTTCTAAGTTACCGCTTCCTATGCTGGGAGGGAACCCATCCCGCAACACTGGAGGTCACCGTGCGCAATCGCACCATCGGCAACCGCACCGTCTCGGCCATCGGCCTGGGCGGCATGCCCATGTCCATCGAGGGCCGCCCCGAGCGCGCCCAGTCCATCGCGACCATTCACGCCGCGCTCGACGCTGGCGTCACGTTCATCGACACCGCCGACGCGTATCAGCGCGACGCGGGCGAGGTGGGCCACAACGAGTTGCTCATCGCGGAGGCCCTCAAGTCGTATGGCTCCGACACCTCCGGCATCCTGGTTGCCACCAAGGCCGGCCACCTGCGCCCCGGCGACGGCACCTGGACCCAGAACGGCGACCCCACGTATGTGAAGGCCGCAGCCAAGGAGTCCGCCAAGCGCCTCGGCGTCGAGGCGATCGGCCTCCACTACTTCCACCGGCCGGACCCCAAGGTTCCCTACGCGGACTCGATCGGCGCCATGGTCGATCTCCTGGACGAGGGCGTCATCGAGATGGCCGGCATCTCCAACGCCAACCCGGAGCAAATTCGCTTGGCCAACGAGCTGCTGGGTGGCCGCCTCGTGGCCGTCCAGAACCAGTTCTCGCCCGCATTCGTCTCCTCGTACCCCGAGCTCGAGGTGTGCGTCGAGATGGGCATCGCGTTCTTGCCGTGGAGCCCGCTCGGTGGCATCTCGCGCGCAGGAGCGGTGGGCACCAACAACGCCGTCTTCCAGCGGGTGGCGGATACTCACGGCGTCTCCCCCCAGCAGGTCACCCTCGCGTGGGAGCTGGCTTTGGCTGACATCGTCATCCCGATCCCAGGAGCCTCCAAGCCCGCGTCCATCACGGACTCGGCCAAGGCGTCAGACCTCGAGCTCACGGCCGACGAGGTCGCGCTCCTCTCTACCGTATTGAAATAGCGCAGTACTGAAGGGCTAATCGCATGAAGACCTACAACATTCCAGGCATCGACGTGCCCGCATCCAACGTGGTGCTGGGCCTGATGCGCATCCAGGACAAGACCGACGAGGAGGTGCGCACCCTGGTGGGCACTGCGCTCGACGTGGGCATCACCGTGATGGATCACGCCGACGTGTACGGCAAGGACCTGCACGGTTGTGAGGTGCGCTTCAACGAGGCGATGCAGCTCACCTCGTCGCAGCGCGAGGCGATGGTCATTCAGTCCAAGGCCGGCATCGTGCGTGAAGGCCCGTACTTTGACTTCTCTGCCGAGCACATCGTGTCCTCGGTCGATGCGTCCCTCGCGGCTCTCGGCACGGACTACCTCGACCTGTTCTTGCTCCACAGGCCCGACGCCCTGGTCGAGCCGGAAGACGTCGCCAAGGCATTCGACCAGCTCGAGGCCTCGGGCAAGGTGCGCGCCTTTGGCGTCTCGAACCACACTCCCGGCCAGATCGACCTGCTGAAGCGCTACGTCAAGCAGCCGATCGTCGCCAACCAGGTCCAGCTGTCG
>Ga0209511_1004264_pt1 | contig 10481 bp, 10 predicted proteins | sample SSSSmetaG_FD_184141 | JGI IMG/M metagenome (GOLD analysis project Ga0209511, IMG submission 184141) | Glacier valley bacterial and archeal communities from Borup Fiord, Nunavut, Canada, to study Microbial Dark Matter (Phase II) - ​SSSS... | ecosystem: Environmental > Aquatic > Freshwater > Ice >... | reverse complement strand
CGGCGTCACCGCGCCCGACCACAGCAGCGTCGTCGCCCCGTCACTCGCCCGCACCCGCGCGATCTGCGCGTTCGCCCCCGCCAGCCGCGTCACGACCGGGTCGGCCCCCGCCCACACGACCGAGCGGATCGTGGTCTTCGCCCCCGCCGTCAGATTGCGCGGCATGCCCCCGGTGAGCGGAACGGTGAACAGGTCGCCACCGACCGAGCCGAAGTCGCTCATCAGTCCGCCGATGAACGCAACCGTGGTCCCGTCGGGCGACACGCGCGGCATGTTGATCTGGACCGGCGGCGCGGCAATCGTCCGGGTCGCCCCGTCGGCGCGCTCGATGGCGACCAGCTTCGCCACCCACCAGTTGTTGTCGCCGTTGCCCTTCGCGGCGGTCGCGACGAAGCCTTGCCCGTCGGGCCGCCAGTCGTATTCGTAGACATAGGTGTCGGCGGGCGAAACGAAGCGCAGCGCACCGCCGGTCGCGGGCACGACGGCGATGCGCTGTTCATCGGTGGTCTCGCCGATCTCGCCGACCTGCGGCGCGCCTGCCTCGACCGCGCCCGTCGACTTGGTCGCGCCTTCGACCGCGAGCAGCGCGATCGCCGTGCCGTCGGGCGACCAGCGCGGCGTCTGCGCGACTCCGCGGACCGTCGCGACCGTCTGCACCGCACCGCCCTCGGCAACCATCAGCGTCGCGGCGTGCGCGGCGGGGTCGGTCGCGACGAACGCCAGCGCGCCCGACGCCGACCACGCCGCCCCGCCATAGCCGCACGCCGGGCACGGGTCGAACCGTGCGACGACCGCGCCGCGCCGGTCGCGCACGACGACCGCGCCGTGACCCTCCGGCGCGGCGGAGTCGGCGCGCAATTCGTTCTCGACCGCGGCGATGCGGTCGCCCGCCGACGACAGCGCGACCTCGCTGAACTTGTGGAGCACGGGGGCGGCAGGAGGAACGGCGACGGCGGCGGCGGCGAGCAGGAGGAGCATGCGGGTTCGGCCTTTCGTTACGGCACCCGGTATAGCGCGGCGAGCGCGCGCGTCATGCGGCTTTCGCGTGTGCCCCGTGCAGCGTAGACAGGCGCTATGACCGACCGCGCCGGCCCGCTCGACGACCTGCTCATCGTCGACCTCTCGCGCGTCCTCGCCGGGCCGTACGCGACGATGGTGCTCGCCGACCTCGGTGCGCGCGTCGTCAAGGTCGAACGCCCGCTCACCGGCGACGACAGCCGCCACATCGGCCCGTTCAAGGACGGCGAACCAGGCCAGTCGGCCTATTTTGCCAGCATCAACCGCGGCAAGGAGTCGATCGCGCTCGACCTCGCGGACCCCACCGATCGCGCGGTGCTCGACGCGCTGCTCGCGCGCGCCGACGTCCTCGTCGAGAACTTCCGGCCCGGCGTCATGGCGCGCCTCGGGCTCGGCTGGGACGCGCTCCACGCGCGCCATCCGCGGCTGGTCTACGCCGCCGCGAGCGGGTTCGGCCATACCGGTCCCGATGCGGACAAGCCGGCGTACGACATGATCGTGCAGGCGATGGGCGGCATCATGTCGGTCACCGGATGGCCGGGCGGGGCCCCGACGCGTGTCGGCACGTCCATCGGCGACATCGCCGCCGGGCTGTTTACGGTCGCGGGCATCCTCGCCGCGCTCCACGACCGTGCGCGGACGGGCGAGGGCCGGTTCGTCGACGTCGCGATGCTCGACGGGCAGGTCGCGATCCTCGAGAACGCCGTCGCGCGGTTCGCGGTCAGCGGCGTCGCGCCGGGACCACTCGGCGCGCGCCACCCGTCGATCACGCCGTTCGCCGCCTATGCCTGCGCGGGCGGGCACGTCGTCGTCGCGGCGGGTAACGACAGCCTGTTCCGCGCGCTCGCCGCAGCGCTCGGGGAGCCGGGCCTCGCGGCCGACCCGCGCTTTGCGACCAACGCCGCGCGCACCGACCACGCCGAGACGCTCGGCGCGATGATCGAGGCGCGGCTCGCGGCGCACGACGCGTCGTACTGGCTGGCGGTGTTCGAGGCGGCGGGCGTGCCGTGCGGGCCGCTCCACGACGTGCGCCAAGCGCTCGGTCACCGTCAGGTCCGCGCCCGCAACATGGCGATTCAGACGGCATTCCCCGACGGGTCGCCGCTGCTCGCCGCGGGCAATCCGGTCAAGATCAGCGGCTTTGCCGATCCGCCCACGCGCGCCAAGGCTCCCGCGCTCGACGAGCACCGCGCGATGATCCTCGCCGACCTCGGGCTATAATGTGGTAACCGACGCCGACCTCGTCCTCGCGCAGCGCCTCGCCGACGCGGCCGGGGCCGCGATCCGCCCGCACTTCCGCGCGCTCGCGGCGGTCGAGACCAAGGCCGACGCGTCGCCCGTCACCGTCGCCGACCGCGCAGCCGAAGCCGCGATCCGCGCCATGCTCGCGCGCGAGCGCCCGCACGACGGCGTCATCGGCGAGGAATACGGCGACGACCGCCCCGACGCCGCGCGCGTGTGGGTGATCGACCCGATCGACGGCACGCGCAGCTTCATTGCCGGGCGGCCGATCTTCGGGACCCTGATCGCCCTGCTCGACGACGGCGTGCCGGTGCTCGGGGTCATCGACCAGTGCATCGGAAGCGACCGCTGGCTCGGCGCGGCCGGGCGGCCGACGACGCTGAACGGCGCGCCCGCACGCGCCCGCTCGCGCCCGCTCGCCGCCGCGCACGTTGCGACGAGTTCGCCGCATTATTTCGACCCGGCCTCACACGCCGCCTTCGACCGCGTCCGCGCCGCTGCGGCCGACACGATGTACGGCGGCGACTGCTACAATTACGGCCTGCTCGCGAGCGGCCACGTCGACCTCGTCGTCGAAAGCGGGCTCAAGCTGTACGACTGGGCCGCGCTCGTGCCCGTCGTGACCGGGGCGGGCGGGGTGATGACGGCGTGGGATGGCACGCCGCTGCGGCGCGGCAGCGATGGCCGCGTCGTCGCGGCAGGCGATGCGCGCCTGCTCGCGGAGGCCGTCGCGCTGCTGGCCGGGTAGCGCTGCGCCAAGATGTCCGTTGCGCGGGTGGGAACGCCGCGGCTAGAGACGCGTCATCATTCCGGGTGGTCCGTCCGCCCGTCTTCCGACGTACAAAGGCAATCCATGGCGACGCAGCACCCGATTGACGATCTGACGCCGACCGGCGAGCGCCGTCGCGACTTCATCTTCATCGCGACCGGCGCGTTCGCCGCGGCGGGGGCCGCGACGGTGGTGTGGCCACTCGTCAACCAGATGAACCCGTCCGCCGACGTCCTCGCGCTCGCGCAGATTGACCTCGACCTTGCCGCGATCCAGCCGGGGCAGGCGATCAAGGTCAGCTGGCGCGGCAAGCCGGTGTTCGCGCGCAATCTGACCGCGAAAGAGATCGCCGAGGCGAAGGCGGTGCCGATCTCGACCCTGCGCGATCCCGAGACGCTCGCGCAGCGGACCAAGGCGGGCAAGGAGAACTGGCTGATCACGCTCGGCGTCTGCACCCACCTCGGCTGCGTCCCGCTCGGCGCGGGCGAGGGCGAGAACAAGGGCGCGTTCGGCGGCTATTTCTGCCCGTGCCACGGCTCGCAGTACGACACCGCCGCGCGCATCCGCTCAGGTCCCGCCCCAAAGAACCTCGAGGTGCCGACCTACGCGTTCAAGTCGCCCACCCAAGTCACGATCGGTTGAGGAGCGAACCATGAGCTTCCCCTGGGCCAAGCATTACGAGCCGCAAGGCGCGTTCATGAAGTACGTCGACAGCCGGCTGCCGATCCCCCGGCTGGTCTACGACAGCCTCGGCGCGGGCTATCCGGTGCCGAAGAACCTCAATTACTTCTATAACTTCGGCGTTCTCGCCGGCGTCGCGCTGGTCGTCCAGATCCTGACCGGGGTGATCCTCGGCATGCACTATGCGGCCAACACGACGATCGCGTTCGATTCGGTCGAGCATATCATGCGCGACGTCAACGGCGGCTGGATGCTGCGCTACATGCACGCGACCGGCGCGTCGTTCTTCTTCGTCGTCGTCTACATCCATATCTTCCGCGGCCTGTTCTACGGCAGCTACAAGCCCCCGCGCGAGGTGCTGTGGCTGCTCGGGCTCGTCATCTTCCTGCTGATGATGGCGACCGCGTTCATGGGCTACGTCCTCGTCTGGGGGCAGATGAGCTTCTGGGGCGCGACCGTCATCACCAACCTGTTCTCGGCGATCCCGCTCGTCGGGGAGACGATCCACACGTGGCTGCTCGGCGGCTTCTCGCCGGATAATGCCACGCTCAACCGCTTCTTCTCGCTCCATTACCTGCTGCCGTTCATCATCTTGGGCGTCGTCATCCTCCACGTCTGGGCGCTGCACATCCCGGGGTCGAACAACCCGACCGGAATCGACGTCAAGTCGGAGGCGGATACCGTTCCGTTCCATCCGTACTACACGTCGAAGGACTTTTTCGGGCTCGGCGTCTACCTGACGCTGTTCGCGATCGTCGTGTTCTTCCTGCCGAACATGCTCGGCGAGGCGGATAATTATATCCCGGCGAACCCGCTCTCGACGCCGGCGCACATCGTCCCCGAATGGTATTTCTGGCCCTTCTACGCGATCCTCCGCGCCTTCACCCAGGACTTCCTGTTCGTTCCCGCCAAGCTGTGGGGCGTGCTGGCGATGTTCTCGGCGATCCTGCTGCTGTTCTTCCTGCCGTGGCTCGACACCTCGCCGGTGCGGTCGAACAACTACCGGCCGCTGATGAAGCAGCTGTTCTGGCTGTTCGTCGTCGACGTCCTCATCCTCGGCATCTGCGGCGGCAAGCCCGCGGGTGAGCCGTGGCTGCGGATCTCGCAGCTCGCAAGTGCCTACTACTTCGCGCACTTCCTGATCCTCGTTCCGCTCGTCAGCCGCCTCGAGAAGCCGCTGCCGCTGCCGAACTCGATCAGCGAGGCGGTGCTGAAGAAGGCGACGAACACCGGCGCTCCGATCGCGCTGCAACCCAAGGGTGCGGGCCTCGCCGAGCTTCCCGCATCCGGCCAGCCTGCGGAATAGAGACATGGTCAAGCTGATCGCTGCCGCCGTCGGGGTCGTCTTCTGCATAGCGCTGCTGTTCGGGGCGGTCGTTCCGCGCGACGCAGCGCAGCCCGACCCGGTCGCCAAATACCACCTCGCGCCCAAGGAAGTGACGTGGGCGAACGACAACAATGGCGGGCTGGCGATCTTCAGCACGTTCGACCGAGCGCAGCTCCAGCGCGGCTATCAGGTCTACAAGGAGATCTGCTCGGGCTGCCACTCGATCAACCGCGTCGCGTTTCGCAACCTGACCGAGATCGGCTTCAGCCCGGCCGAGATCAAGGCGCTCGCCAAGCAGTCGGAGATCGCCACCACTGACGACAAGACCGGCGAGCCGACGACGCGCAAGGGCATTCCGGCCGACAAGATCCCCGGGCCGTACCCCAACGAGGCCGCCGCGCGCGCCGCCAATAACAACGCGCTGCCGCCCAACCTCGCGCTGATCACCAAGGCGCGCGAGGAGGGTCCGCGCTATGTCTATTCGCTGCTGACCGGGTACAAGCCCGCGCCGGCCGACTGGAAGACGCCCGACGGTCTCTACTACAACCCGTACTTCCGCTCGCTGAACGTCGCGATGCCGCCGCCGCTGTCGGCCGACGGCCAGGTCACCTATACTGACGGGACGAAGTCGACGGTCGAACAGAATGCCAAGGATGTCGTTGCGTTCCTGACGTGGACCGCCGAGCCGACGCTCGAGGCTCGCCGCCGGACCGGCGTCGGGGTGGTGGCATTCCTGATCGCGCTGACGATCCTCGGCTATCTCAGCTACCAGCGCGTATGGGCCGATCTCAAGCGCAAGCGCCCGGAGATGATGCCGGCGGAATGACGGGTTTGGGTGAGCGTGGCGGCGTGGCGACCAACGACGACATCGCCGCGCTGATCCGCACGATCCCGGACTTCCCGCATGCGGGCATCCAGTTCCGCGACATCACCACCCTGCTGCTCGACGGCCCGGGGTTTAGGCGGACGGTCGAGCGGATGGGGGCCGCGACCGATGCCGACGTCGATCTGATTGCGGGCATCGAGGCGCGCGGCTTCGTGTTCGGGGCCGCGCTCGCCGCCGCGCTCGGCAAGGGGCTGGTCCTCGTCCGCAAGAAGAACAAGCTTCCCGGGGCGGTGATCGGCGTCAACTATGCGCTCGAATACGGCGACGACCGCGTCGAAATCCACGCCGATGCAGTTCCCGCCGGCGCGCGGGTGTTGATCGTCGACGACCTCATCGCCACCGGCGGGACGGCGCTCGCTGCGGTCGAGTTGCTGCGTGTGGCGAAGGCGGAAGTGACGCGGGCGGCGTTCGTCATCGACCTTCCCGATCTCGGCGGGGCCGCGCGCCTGCGAGCGGCCGGGGTGGCGGTAACTTCGCTCGTGGCGTTCGCGGGCGATTGAACGATCCTGCGGGGCTGGCGTTACGTCGGCTCATCCGGGAGACATTCACGATGCGCCTGCTCGCCGCCATTCTGCTCGCCACGACGCCGCTCGCCATAACGCCGCTTGCCGCGCCGGCCGCCGCCCAGCCGGCCGCGCCGATCAGGGACCGTTTTCCGCACAACGATGTCTCGCGCCAGCTGGCTTCGCCGACCGGGGACCTGCCGGCGAGCATCAAGGCGCTGCAGACGACGCTGACCGAGCTTCAGCAGCTCGCGCTCCAGACCAAACAGGCACACTGGAACGTCAGCGGGACGCTGTTCTACCCGCTCCACGAGCTGCTCCAGGATCATTATACCGGCATCTCGAAATATGCCGACGAATGCGCCGAGCGGCTGCTGGCGATCGGCGTGTCGTCCGACGGCCGCGCGTCGACCATCGTTCGCACCTCCGCGATCCCCGAGTACCCGGGCGGCTTCACCGACGACGCGGCGGTGATCAAGTGGTTCGCCGCGACCTACCTAACCGCCGACCGGGTGACGCAGGCCGGTATCCAGGCGACCAACAAGACCGACCCGACGACGTCGAACCTGCTCCAGGAAATCGACAACGTGCTGTCGAAGTACCAGTGGCAGATGCGCGCGCACCTGCAGGAGACCGCGACCGACGCCAACCGCGGGGTCGATATCGGCGCGCCGAACGCTCCGGCTCCGGCGGTGAGCGGGCCGGCACCGACGTTCAAGTAGGGCTGGAGGAAGGCGTCGCGGCGAAGCCGCGCCGTCGGACGGGTTCGGGCGGGAAGGTCGCCCGACCCGCCGGCCGCGTTTGCGCGAGTCGGCAGTCAGCCGGCGAACGCGAAGGGCGTTCCTCGACTGACTGCGCGCCGCGGCTCACACGTTGAACCGGAAATTCAGGACGTCGCCGTCCTGCACCACATACTCCTTGCCCTCCGACCGCAGCTTGCCGGCGTCGCGTGCGCCCGCCTCGCCGCCAAGCCGGACGAAGTCGTCGTAGGCGATCGTCTCGGCGCGGATGAAGCCGCGCTCGAAGTCGCCGTGAATGACGCCTGCCGCCGCAGGGGCCTTCGTGCCCACGGTGATCGTCCACGCGCGCGCTTCCTTCGGCCCGGCGGTGAAATAGGTCCGCAGCGCCAGCAGGTCGTAGCCGGCGCGGACGACGCGGGCGAGGCCGGTTTCGGTCAGGCCGAGCCCGTCGAGGAAGTCGGGGCGGTCGGCGGCATCCATCTGCGCGATCTCGCTCTCGATCGCCGCCGAGATGACGACCGATCCCGCCCCCGACGCCGTCGCCATCGCCGCCACCGCCGCCGACTGCGCGTTGCCGGACGCGGCGCTGCCCTCGTCGACGTTGCAGACGTAGAGCACGGGTTTGGCGGTCAGCAACTGCGCCTGGCCGAGCACGCGTGCCTCGTCGTCATCCTTCGGGACGGTCAGCCGGGCGGGCCGCCCCTCGCGGAGCAGATCCAGCGCCTGCCCGAGGACGGACGCGGCGACCTTCGCCTCCTTGTCGCCCTGACCCGCCTTCTTGACGAATGCGGGCACGCGCTTTTCGAGGCTTTCGAGGTCGCTCAGCATCAGCTCGGTCTCGACGACTTCCGCGTCGGCGACGGGATCGATGCGCCCCTCGACGTGGGTGACGTCGTCGTCGACGAAGCAGCGCAGGACGTGGACGATCGCGTCGGTCTCGCGGATGTTGCCGAGGAACTGGTTGCCGAGCCCTTCGCCTTTCGACGCGCCGCGGACCAGCCCGGCGATGTCGGTAAAGCCGAGCTGCGTCTCGATGATCTTGGCGCTGCCGGCGATGCGCGCGAGCTCGGTCAGCCGCGGGTCGGGTACCGGCACGTTGCCGACGTTCGGCTCGATCGTGCAGAACGGATAGTTCGCCGCCGCCGCCGCCGCGGTCTGGGTCAGCGCGTTGAACAGCGTCGACTTGCCGACGTTGGGGAGGCCGACGATGCCGCAGCGAAAACCCATGTCACTCTCCTGCCCACGTCACGCTGAAAGTCGTAGCGCCACGTCGTTCATGAACCGCACGTCGTCTCCGCCCGCGAGCCACTCGGCCTCGGCGCTGACGGCGTCGAGCAGCGCGTCGCGAGGCTCGGACTCGTCACGCGCGAAGTTGCCGAGCGTATGGCCGAGCACCCGGTCCTTGTGCCCCGGATGGCCGATGCCGAGGCGGACGCGGCGGTAATCGATCCCGCCGAAGCCGGCGCTGTGCGCGTCGATCGAGCGGATCCCGTTGTGCCCCGCCGCACCCCCGCCGCGCTTGACCCGCACCTTGAAGGGCGCGAGGTCGAGCTCGTCGTAGAACACCGTCAGCGCATCGGCGGACAGTTTGTAGAAGCGCATCGCCTCCGCCACCGATCGCCCGCTGTCGTTCATGAACGTCGCGGGCTTGAGCAGCAGCACCTTGTGCTCCCCGATCCGCCCGTCCGCTGCGAGCCCGAGGAACCGCGTCCGCCACGGGTCGAACCGCCAGCGGGCGTGGAGCGCATCGGCGGCCATGAAGCCGAGATTATGCCGCTGCCCGGCGTGAACTGCACCCGGGTTGCCGAGGCCGGCGAAGATCTGCACTTCGCCGGCCCCTCGCGACGCTTACGCCTTGGCGGCAGCCGACCCGGCCGCGGCGGCGGCGGCGACCGCCTCGTCGGCGGCCGCGTCGGCCGACTGCAGCGCCGACGGTGCGACGAGGCTGACGATGGTGAAGTCGCGGTCGGTGATGACCGAGGTCACGCCCGCTGGTAGCGTCACCGCCGAGATATGGACCGTGTCGCCGATGTCGAGGCCGGCGAGGCTGATCTCGATCTGGTCGGGGATGCCGTCCGACGGGCAGCTCAGCTCGATCTCGTGGCGGACGACGTTGAGCGTGCCGCCGCGCTTCATGCCGGGCGACTTGTCCTCGTCGGTGAAGTGGACGGGAACCGCGACCTCGATCGTCGCGCCGGCGGCCAGACGCAGGAAGTCGACGTGGATCGGCCGGTCGCTGACGACGTGGAACTGAACGTCGCGCGGAAGGGTCCGCTCGATGACGCCGTCGAGATCGAGCTCGACGACCGAGTTCATGAAGTGGCCGGTGTGGAGCAGACGGGTCAGCTCCTTCTCGGGGACGTGGATCGTCGTCGGGGCGGTCTTGTTGCCGTAGATCACGGCGGGGACGCGGCCGGTCAGTCGCACGGCGCGGGAGGCTCCCTTGCCTGCCCGCTCGCGCACCGACGCCGCGAGTTTCATCGCTTCGCTCATGTGCTGTCTCCAAAGCCCGCGCGCCTCCAGGGATGCGGGCGCGGGAGCGCGGCGTGTAGGGGAGAAGTTGCCCTAGGGCAAGCGTTCCACCGTCAGCCCCTTCGCCGCGAGCAGCGCGACGACGCTGCCCGGTCCGCCGAGATGGCCGGCACCGACCGCGACGAACACCGTGCCCGGGACCCGCAGGCGCGCGGCGATCCACTCGGCCCATGCCGCGTTGCGTCGGGTGAGCAGCGCGCGCTGCAACCCCGGCGTCGTCCGAAAGCTCTTGTCGAAATCGGCCGCGAGTGCCTCGGTCTCGCCCGCCCGCCAGTAGGCGAGGAGTCCCGCGGTGTCCTCGCGCGCGGCCGGCAGGTCGTCGACGGTCGAGTCGAGCAGGGCGCGGGCGTCGGTCTCGGGCAGCGCGTCGAAGATCCGCAGCTGCTGCTCGGGGGTCTCCAGCCCGACGAGCGCGGCATGCGCCGCCCGCGCCCGCGCCGTCAGCGCCGTCTCGACGCCGTCGGCCTGGGTATAGCCGAGCGCGTTGATCGCCCCGTCGCCGAGCGCGATCGCCGCGAGCCACGTCTTCATCCCGTCGAGCTGGGCGGCGTTGAGGCCGAGCGACGAAACCCCGGCAAGCAGCGCGGCGCGCTTCGACGGCGCGACGCGGCTGGCGAGCGGCGGCAGGCCGGCACGCACGCCAAGCGCGGTGACGAGCGGCGCGAGGCTCGCGGGGTCGTCGGGCAGGATCGTCTCGAGCACCAGCGTGTCGGCCGCATCGACGCGCGCGGCGATCCGCGGCGACAGCCATTCGGTTCCCGGCGGCAGCGCGTGGATCGTCCCG
>Ga0209511_1004262_pt1 | contig 10481 bp, 7 predicted proteins | sample SSSSmetaG_FD_184141 | JGI IMG/M metagenome (GOLD analysis project Ga0209511, IMG submission 184141) | Glacier valley bacterial and archeal communities from Borup Fiord, Nunavut, Canada, to study Microbial Dark Matter (Phase II) - ​SSSS... | ecosystem: Environmental > Aquatic > Freshwater > Ice >... | reverse complement strand
CCACGAGTTTGGTTTGCAATGGCATTTCGGTCAGATACGTAGCATTTACAACTGTGCCGCTTATACTCAGCGGAGTGCCATGCTTTTCAAATGTTTCCTCGAAACGTTGAACGCTCAAAACCTTTTTGGTTATTAGTCCATGGCGGTAAAGATCCCATAAGTTATCGTTGACTTCACTGTAGATCTTAAAAAAGGCGTCGTATGAGCCAATTAGATCCAATAATTGTAGTTTATCCAACGCGACATACAAGGCATCGTATGAATTGGAATTAAAATCCCAGATTGTATTATCAAGATCGAAAAACAGGTGGGTGTATTTTTTTGGGGGCATGGATTGTTTTATTTTAAATTGCGTAATAGGTTAGGATGCTTTCTCACCACAAAGTCCCACTAAGGATTGCACCAAGTCACACAAAGAACTAAAGAATGACTCGTTTAATACCATTTTTAAGATGCATGACATTGAAACAATCTAAAACTGTTTTAAAGATTCCTTCTATATTCATAAATTTTGCAATTTTCCTTTGTGAAACTTTGCGACTTCCTTTGCGCTACTTTGTGGTAAAAAAACCTTTGATTTTAACTTCGAATTCGTTTATTCCTCCTCTTCTTCCTTATCACCCAGTTTTGGATCGGGTTTGCCTTCCAAAACGATCACAATTTCCCCTTTAACGGTTTTAGATTGAAAGTGAGCCAATACTTCGGCTACTGTACCGCGGAAATTCTCTTCAAATAATTTGGAGAGTTCGCGCGAAACGGATACTCTCCGGTCGGGACCAAAATTCTCAGCGAATTGCTCAAGGGCTTTAACAAGGCGATACGGTGATTCGTAAAAGATCATGGTACGGGTTTCGTCTGCCAACTCCTTTAATTTCTTCTGCCTGCCTTTCTTTTGAGGTAAAAATCCTTCGAAACAAAACCGGTCGCTTGGAAAACCGGAATTCACAAGCGCAGGAACAAAGGCTGTGGCGCCGGGAAGGCACTCAACTTCAACGCCCATATTAAGACAGGTCCGCGTCAGAAGAAATCCGGGGTCGGAAATTGATGGAGTGCCTGCATCGGATATGAGTGCAATGTTGTTGCCTGCAAGTATTTGTTCCGCAATGTGTTCTACGGTCCGATGTTCGTTGAACTTATGGTGTGACGAGAGGCGGGTTGCGATATTATAATGTTTCAGCAAAACGGATGAAGTACGTGTGTCTTCAGCCAGAATAAGATCCACCTCTTTTAAAATTCTTAATGCCCGAAGCGTAATGTCTTCGAGGTTTCCAATCGGGGTTGGTACAAGGTATAATTTTCCCATCACCTATTTAGTAAAGCGGCGTTTAACCAAGACCAGAAATTTCTGACTGGCTTCAGTTTTATTCCATTTAAAATTCATTTTTAAATAAGTGACCGCATCCTGTATTGTGGCCAGTTTGTCAAGTGCTGTGACTGTATTTTCGAGCTTTGCGCTACTGTTTGCAAACAATTCACGGATAAAGAGAAACCGGTCGTTGATTCCGATGCCGTCCCAAATACTATTGATTGGAATTATCTTATACTCGGTTTCATCTTTTTCGGGCGATAAAATATCATTAACCATCAGATGTGACTCACCCTGATTCGACTCGCCCAAAGTTTCATTCAATGTTTTCTTTACTTCTTTAAATTCTTCAGCAAGTATCTCCTCACTGTTTTCCGGAATATCCTGAACCGCCTCAACCTCGATGGTCGCAACTAATTCTTCGGTAGCATCTTCCTTGTCAACAGTAACCTCCACTAAATTTTCTATTGGTTCTTCCACTTTATATGTAACGGTTTCTTTTGTTTCAATATCAGTTGTCTGGAGATCCATGCTATCATCTTCAATTTGAATCAGCGGCTCAAAATTATCTGATTCATTAATAGTAATATTCTCATCCTCTTCAATAATCGGATTTAAAGGTGCAGCATCGACCGATTCTTCAGGCTTTTTCAAATCTGTAAAGTGATCCTCATCTGCTACTTCTTCTTCAACGATAGAACTTACATGCTCAACCACAACTGATTCTGCAGGCTCAACCAGCGCTGTAAAATGCTCTTCTGCCGGAGTATTATTCAATAGAACTTCGGGTGCTGCTTCTGTATTATTTTCCTCTTTAATATTCAATTCATGATCCGAAACTATTTCTGCAAGAAGAAGATCTTGCTGGCCGTGTATTAAGGTATTTCCCAGTTCATCATCAATACTACTGTAGGCGGAAAATTCAACAGGCTCTTGTTCAGAATGGTAATGTTCCTGAAGCTCAATATTTGTTTCTTCAGAACGTTTTACGGCAGCATAAATATTTTCGTGTTGTAATGCAAGCTTATAGAGTAATTCAAGTTCTCTTAATAATGCCTTCGCCCGAACGAGCGCCAATTCAACTTCATCTGATGCCGGCAGTGATTCCAAGCGGAAATCACCTGTAATTTCCTCAAGATGTGCAATATCGTCTTTGATTAACCTCATTAGTGTTTTTGCTTCCATCGTTCTTATTTTTTCGCAGCTAAAAATACGAAAAACCAAATGATAAAGGTTATTTTTGCTCTATGTTTATCGAAAGTAATCTCCCCAACAGCCGTAAACGCGGATGGATCGAAGTGATCGCAGGATCAATGTTCTCTGGTAAAACAGAGGAGTTGATCCGAAGGTTACGCCGTGCCGAAATCGCGCGACAGAAGGTTGAAATATTCAAACCTAGTATAGATGTCCGGTATTCCATGACCGATGTAGTATCGCATGACGAGAATACCATTCGTTCGACAGCTGTTGATAATTCGGCTACTATTTTGCTTTTAGCCGGAAGTGTTGATGTCGTTGGCATTGATGAGGCACAGTTTTTTGATGTTGGACTGATTGATGTCTGCAATAAATTGTCTGACATGGGAATACGGGTAATTGTTGCTGGTCTTGATATGGACTTCAGAGGGAAGCCGTTTGGCCCCATGCCCGGATTAATGGCGAGCGCCGAATATGTCACAAAGGTTCATGCCATATGTATGCGATGCGGGAACCTTGCCCATTTCAGTCACCGCCTTTCGGATGCTGAAAAACTGGTTGTCCTGGGCGAAAAAGGTGCTTATGAACCACTCTGCCGTGAATGTTATTTTGATTTGGGACTTGCTTCCAGTTAAAGAAACAGGCTTTTGAATAGGTTTGAAAATCCTGAATAAGAGCTTTTGGCTGCTTGCAACTTGCGACTGGCAAATCAGGCTCTTCGAAAATCATGATTTAGTATCACTAATTACTATGCCAGTAACGAGCTGCAAGTCGCCAGCCGCTCTCATAAAAGTATGTTTATTAACTCAATAAAACGTTTTATATCCGTAGATTATGATTTCATATTCGCTCAACGAGATTATTGCAATTATTGATGGCCAGGTAACCGACCCGAATAATGCAATCAATCAATCAATCAGGTTTCTTTCATTCGATAGCCGCACGATTCTTTCAGGCAAAGAAACACTTTTTTTCGCATTGAAGAGTGACCGCAATGATGGTCACCGTTTTATTGAGGATGCGATAGCCCGTGAGGTAAATTCATTTGTTGTAGAAGATTTGCCGGCAAAAACTCATCTGAATGCAAACGTTCAGTTTATTGTTGTAAAAGATTCACTTGCAGCGCTTCAGGAATTGGCTGCTTTTCATCGCCAAAAATTTGCATATCCGGTTGTTGGAATTACAGGGAGCAATGGCAAAACAATTGTAAAAGAATGGCTGAGCGAGTTATTAAGTCCTGAGATGAAGGCTGTCAGGAGTCCGCGCAGCTATAATTCCCAGATTGGAAATCCGCTTTCTGTCTGGTTGATGGATCAAAGGTTCGATCTTGCAATTTTTGAAGCCGGAATTTCAAAACCTGGCGAGATGGAAAAGCTTGAGGCAATTTTGAAACCCGATCATGGAATTTTCACCCACCTTGGGAAAGCCCATCTCGAAAATTTTAGTTCAGTTGTAGCGTTGGTTGATGAAAAGATCAAATTATTTACAAATAGCTCCCTGATCGTTTATTGTAAAGATTTCAAGATATTGCATCAGGCAATTGAAAAGGCAGTATTTACAAACAGTCCACGATTTTTTTGCTGGTCAGTAAACGATCCCTCGGCTGATCTGTTAATTGTCAATAAAACGAAGCGCCTCGAATCTACGGTGATTGAAGGGATCTTTCAATCGGCAAAAATCGATATTACAATTCCTTTTACCGACGATGCCAGTATCGAAAATGCGATTCATTGCTGGGCGTATTTACTGGCAACAGATTTTAATACCGAATCTTTAAAAGATAAATTTTTAAAGATTACCCCCGTTGCGATGCGGCTCGAACTGAAAAAAGGGATCAATGGTTGCATCCTAATTAACGATTCGTACAACTCCGATACGGCATCACTTGTAAATGCGCTTGATTTTATCGATCAGCAATCGGACAACCGGAAAAAGCGCTGCACAGTTATTATTTCCGATATCCTTCAATCGGGAGAAAACCCTGAAATCCTGTATCGCGAAATTGCCGATTACATTCAAATGCGTCATATTGATAAACTTATAGGGATTGGTCCTGAAATAAGCCGTTTTAATTCCATGTTCCCGACGCCCGAAAAGCTCTTTTTCCCTTCATCTGACGAATTTCTACTCCATTTTAAGGAGAGCGACTTCAGTCAGGAAGTAATTCTATTGAAAGGAGCCCGGCAATTCCGCTTCGACAGAATATCGGCTGTCCTTCAGCTGAAAGCCCACCAGACAGTAATGGAAATCGATCTTGACGCGATGGTTTATAATCTGAATTTCTATCGAGAAAAGCTGAGGCCGACCACAAAGGTGATGGCGATGGTAAAGGCTTTTTCGTATGGAACCGGATCGGTTGAAGTTGCGAAAGCGCTACAATACAGAAGGATCGATTACCTCGCCGTTGCTATAGCAGATGAAGGTATCGAACTGAGAAATAATGGAATTGACGTTCCAATCCTTGTGATGAATCCCGAAGAACATGGTTTTGACGCGATGATTGAGAATCGCCTTGAACCAAATATTTACCGTTTCGAATTGCTTCAAAAGTTTGATGAAGCATTGAAGCGGAATGCTGTCAATAATTTTCCGGTTCATCTGAAGGTTGATACCGGAATGAAACGGCTTGGTTTCGATCATCCGGAAGCAATGAACAAAGTGGCCGAATACATCAGGATGCACGACACGATGTATATTCGTTCAGTGTTCTCTCATCTTGCGGTAAGTGATGATCCCGGAAATGATCAGTTTACGCAATTGCAGTTCAAACGGTTCAGGGAATACTGCGACATCATCACGAATCAATTCGACTATAAGATATTAAGACATATTTTAAATTCATCGGGTATTGAGCGTTTTCCTGAAATGCAATTCGATATGGTTCGGCTTGGGATTGGCCTGTATGGTGTAAGTACTGTTTGCCAGAAAGAATTGCGAAATGTAGCCACGCTTAAAACCACCATATCACAAATCAGAACGGTTGAAGCCGGTGAGACAATTGGTTACGGCAGAAGAGGGTTCGCCATTACCCCGTTGTCAATCGCCATTTTGCCAATTGGTTATGCTGACGGACTCGACAGAAGATTAAGCAATGGCGTTGGAAAGGTTTTGATCGGTGGGGTAAAGGCTCCGATTATTGGAACCATTTGCATGGATATGTGTATGGTTGACATCACCGGGATTGCAGCGCGTGAAGGTGATCGTGCTATTATATTTGGGGAAGATTTGCCGGTAGGTGAAGTTGCCGATACGTTGGGAACAATCTCCTACGAAATTCTCACCTCTATCGGCCAGCGTGTTAAAAGAGTGTATTTCAAGGAATAAGGTAGATATTTGTAGGAACGCCGCTGTTAGTGGTCATTGCAGAGCCCCACAAATCAAAATAATTAAAATGGAAAAATCAAAATCAGTTGCAGCCATAGTTGGACCGACATTAATAGTAATGGTCTTGTCGGAATTGAAATTTTGGAATCCAACGCTTTACGACACACAAATTGTTCCACTTGTTTATCTATCTGGTGTACTAATGTTTATAGCTGGTCTGACAATTGTTCGCAAGCACAACCTTTGGGTTTGGGGTTGGCAAACTACAATAACGGTCATTGGTTGGCTTGGTATTTCATTTGGGCTTTTACGTATGTTCTTCCCTCAAATGTATACGACGCAATTTAAGAATGACAATTTTGCGCTAATTGTAGAAATATCACTCATCCTAATCGGAATAGTCTTAACATTCAAAGCATATTCACCAATGAAAAGACGAGGTGAAGAAAAATAGGGTGAAACTTAATTAATTCTTGTAATATGAATATTATTAAGCATTTAAATAGATGCCGCCACTACGTGGCTTACTTTTTCAATTCTATTTATTTCTACAAAGATTAAGCTGCTACGCAGCATCTTTTTTGTAACGTAGTTGCTATATCTTTGTAGATAAATGTATTATAGAATTGAAAAAGCAACGTAGTTGCGACATCTTAGTTTGTTAATATTTTAACCGGACAATAGTGAAAGTAAATATTAACGACAAATACTAAACCACGAACCGCTTACAAACCAATTAAAACGGAGAACCTTCGGTCAATTGATCACCAGGTTTTCCAAAACCTGAGGTTGGTAATTTGACACCTGCGGAGGCAAATTCGTCATTCATTTTCGAACGGTAAATCGCTTCTTTCTTCCCTTCACCCAGATCATCAGGCATTGTTCCCTGTGAAACTTCTTCAAGATCGGTGAATTTTGCAAGTGAAGCCTTAAAGGCAAGCTGGACATCGCCCACTGAACCGTTACGATGCTTCGCAATGATAATTTCGGCAACACCCATCAGTGAGTTTCCATCGGCATCCTGCGTGATTCCGTAATACTCGGGTCGGTGAATAAACATGACCATGTCGGCATCCTGCTCAATAGCACCCGACTCACGTAAGTCGGAAAGCTGCGGACGTTTTCCGTCGCGTGACTCAACCGAACGGTTCAACTGCGAAAGTGCAATAATTGGCACATTTATCTCTTTGGCAATGGCTTTCAGGTTTCGCGAAATTGTACTGACTTCCTGCTCACGGTTTCCTTTTACGTCGCTGCCGGCTGTCATTAACTGAAGGTAATCGACAACAACGATTCCAATGTTGTGCTGCATTTTCAATCTCCGGCATTTGGCCCTGAATTCGAAAACAGACAAAGCCGGGGTATCGTCGATGAAGAGCGGGGCGTTTTCCAGGTTCTTAATTCTGCGGTTAAAAAGTTCCCACTCCCAATCTTCAAGTTTCCCGCTTTTAATTTTCTCTGATCCAAGTTCCGTTTCTGCGGCAATCAACCTGTTAACTAACTGTATGGAAGACATTTCCAATGAGAAAAAAGCAACCGGAACATTTTTAAGTACGGCCATATTTCGGGCCATTGATAGTACGAAAGCCGTTTTTCCCATCGCCGGTCGTGCTGCAATGATCATTAAGTCAGTATTCTGCCAGCCCGATGTGATTTTATCGAGATTCGTAAATCCCGATGCGATTCCGCTCAATCCATCTGGTTTCTTCGCATTTTCCTCAATTCTTTCGATGGCTTCGCGAAGCAATGGTTTTATAGGTTGCGACTCTTTCGAGATATTTCCTTCCGTAACTTTGAAAAGTGATGCTTCCGCGTAATCGATCAGATCGTCCAATTCCATGGAGTCGTCATACGATTTAACCTGAATTTCGGATGCAATCCTGATCAATTCGCGCTGAATAAATTTCTGCGCGATGATCCGGGCATGGAATTCGATATGTGCGGCCGAAGCGACTCTGCTGGTTAATTGCGTAATATAAATTGGACCACCAACTACATCCAGTTCCTCCCTGTTTTTCAACTCCTGGGTAACCATCAAAAGGTCAACCGGTTTTTCATTGGCAACCAAATGCTGAATAACCTTGAAAATTTTCTGGTGCTCTTCCTTATAAAAACTTTCAGACTTAAGTATAGCAGCGACAGAAACATACGCGTCTCTTTCGAGCATCAATGCTCCAAGTACGGCTTCCTCCACTTCAGGTGCCTGCGGTGGTATTTTTCCATATTGAGCATTCAGCTGCTCAATGGTCATTTTAGATTTTGTCTTGTTACGGAAATTATTTGTTTCGGCAGGCATAACGAATGTTTAGCAAAAAAATATTTTTAATTATTTTGTAATAATTAATTGAAATAGTGTGTGATAGATTAATATTTAAAGCAACCATCAATCACCGTATTTCTTGGATGAATGATGGTCTTATCCCTTCAAAAATACCATTCAATTCCGGATTTTGAAACCTGAAAATGAGTGTAGAAAAAGGTATCAGTACCCAAATCAGGCGCTTGAGCTTCGCATAATAATTGTGAACACCTGAACGAACATGGTTATTCACAAAATGTTGAAATCTTTCGAAGATTGCAAGTGCCTGAAAAGCTGTTCTCTGCCAATATCAGTTTTTCAATCCTGACTGAATGATATCGGTTAATAAATCGGTCAGATTCAATCCCATTGCCTTGATTTGTTGTGGAATAAAACTGGTTTCGGTCATTCCCGGAACGGTGTTTACCTCCAGGAAATAGAAAATTCCGTCTTTTAGGATATAATCAATTCGCACAATGCCGCTACAACTGCAAAGGTCGTATATTCGGGAAGAGAGTGCCTGAACTTTTAGGGTTAATTCTTCAGAAATTCTGGCAGGCGTAATTTCGTCGGCCATCCCAGGGATGTATTTCGATTCGTAATTGAAGAATTCGTTTTTTGGAATTACTTCAGTTACCGGCAATACTAATTTTCGCTGACCGGTTTTGAGTACACCGACAGTAAATTCTTTTCCATCAATGAATTGTTCTATAATTGCTTCGGGACTTTCGTCGAGTGCCTTGTTCACTGCCTCAACTAATTCACTTGCTTCCTTCACTTTGGTTACACCAAAACTTGAACCTCCTGCACTTGGCTTTACAAATAAAGGAAGACCTAAAGAGGCGATAATCTGCTCGGAACTGTATTTCTCGCCGGTGATCAGGCGTACTGACTGTGCCATTGGAATGTCAAAGCTCCTTAAGTAATTGTTGCAGAAAAATTTATTGAATGTTAGCGAGGAAGATTGTACATCGCACGAGGAATAGGGTACATGCAGCATTTCGAAATAGCCCTGCAATAAACCATCTTCTCCGGGAGTCCCGTGAATGATGATATAGGCATAGTCAAGTTTGCATTTTTGTCCGTTCACCGTAAATGAAAAGTCGGACTTGTCAATGTCGGAAAGCTTGTTTTCTCCATCAAGAACAATCCATTCTTCACCTTTAACTCTTACTAACCATGGTGTGAATAATTCCTGGTTAATAGCCTTTAATACATTGGCTCCGCTTCTGACCGATACGACATACTCTGATGAGTCGCCTCCTGCCACGATCGCAATATTTTTCTTACTCATTGTTTATATTTGTTGATCTGATTCTCTGTTTGATATATAGTTGCGCCATTTATCAACCAAACGACCTAAATTTTCGGGCAATTCGGAATCGAAAAGCATCTCTTCCTTGGTTACCGGATGGACAAAGCCAAGAATCTTGGCATGAAGTGCTTGTCCGGGAATCATTGAGAAGCAATTTTCGACAAACTGCTTATATTTTGCAAATGTTGTTCCTTTCAAAATGCGGTTTCCGCCATATACATCATCATTAAAAAGTGGGTGGCCGATGTACTTCATATGAACCCGAATCTGGTGTGTCCGTCCTGTTTCCAAAACGCATTCCACAAGATTTACGTATCCAAGCCGTTCAATCACGCGATAATGCGTGACAGCCGGTTTTCCTGTTAATCCATCAGGGTAAACGGTGAAAATCTGACGATTATTGGTGCTACGGCCTATGTTTCCCTCAATGGTTCCATGGTCAGAAGCCAGATTACCCCATACCAGGGCAACATATTTTCGTTTTGTGGTTTTATTGAAAAACTGAAGCGAAAGGTTGATCTTTGCCAATTCTGTTTTGGCAACAACCAATAATCCGGAGGTGTTTTTGTCAATACGGTGAACCAAGCCTGGCCGGGGATCATTACCTCCATACAATTCAAGGTCCTGATATTTGTAAACCAGTCCGTTAACAAGTGTTCCACTGTAATTCCCGTGTCCGGGATGAACCACGAGACCAGCCGGTTTATTAATGATTATGAGTTCATTATCTTCGTAAACGATGTTCAGTGGAATATTTTCGGGAAGAACTTTTAGTTCGCGCCGTGGATAGTCAAGCATTACAGTCACCTCTTCGCCAGGCTTCACGCGATAGTTTCCTTTGACAGAAACGCCATTTACAAAAATACTTCCTGCTTGTGCCGCTAACTGGATCCGGTTTCGCGATATACCTTCAATCCGGTTGGTCAAAAACTTATCGATGCGTAATAATCCCTGACCTGGATCAGCTATAAAACGGTAATGTTCAAATTGTTCAATCTCTTCTCCGGCATCATCCAATTCATCCGGGTCAATATCCTCTG
>Ga0209511_1004259_pt1 | contig 10490 bp, 10 predicted proteins | sample SSSSmetaG_FD_184141 | JGI IMG/M metagenome (GOLD analysis project Ga0209511, IMG submission 184141) | Glacier valley bacterial and archeal communities from Borup Fiord, Nunavut, Canada, to study Microbial Dark Matter (Phase II) - ​SSSS... | ecosystem: Environmental > Aquatic > Freshwater > Ice >... | reverse complement strand
CTCTTAGCGCGGCGGCTTCAGTCCCGCGCAATCTAATTCCTGCCCTTTTACGAATTTTTTTGTTAATTTCCATCAGGTCGCCCTGCTTTTTGCTATTCATTCCTCATCCTTCATCCCTCCGGGAAGGGGGTTAGGTCAAATTTACCTGAAATTGTGTTTCGTAATGTTCTCGTAATGTTCAGCTTGATAAAATAATATAAATAATTTAACAGGGTTTACTTAGGGGCTTTTCTTAGCAATATTCAGGAGAAGGGCTATGCCGGTAAACGAAACTGAAAATACAGTTGGAGCTATTCAGGACTGGTTAAATCTTAAAGAAGCCGCTCAATTCCTCAGTGTAACTATCAGCATGGTTATGGCTCTAGTGGAGCGGGGCGCGCTTGATACCCTCGGTCATGGGCGTTTCACCCAGATTAGCAAAAAAAGTTTAGACGCAATCAAGACTTATCAGGTGCAGGGAAATGTAGCGGTAGAAGATAGTCCCGCTAAATATAGCCTCGTAGCCGAAGTTCGTCCGCTAATTTCCCCAGAACAAGCTTTACGGGCTAAAGGTAAAACCGATTTACTAAAACAAATAAATCGTTTACAGGCGCAACGGCTGGAAGACCAACGCCAGGTAGGGCTACTCGATACCCAGCTTCAAATTCTGAAACAGGAGGTTGAGATTTTGGAGTTGCAGCACGAAAATCTTCGACTGATGCGCGAGAATTTGCAACACCTTCAAAATAACCCGCCCGCTAAAAAACGTTGGTGGCGGTAGGTCATATTTCCTCTTGTGGGGCCTTGACGTGGAGGTATCGGGCATATTCGTAGACCGCCCGCTCCTGACTTTTTACCTCAAGTGAACCGGGACGCGCCCGCCGTACTTCCGCAATTGCCTGAGATGCACTCATACCCCGATACACCAGATAACAGGCTAATAGTGTACCTGTCCGCCCATATCCAGCCCGACAATGAAGTAGCACAGGTTCAGCGTGGACTATTCGTTTCTCAATAAAGTGGACGGCCTTTTCGATTTGTTCGAGGGTTGGCGACGAAAAATCCTCAATCGGAATATGTTTGTGCAACATCTGGTATTTTTGCAACAATTCTGGTTGGGGGGTGCGTTCACACAACGAAACGATGGCCCGGATGCCCTGTTGTTGCAGAAAAAGCAGGTCTTCCTCCTCGCGTCCGGCTCCACCCGGCAAGGCACTGCCCGCTAATTTCCCCTCGATTAACCAGCCCCAATTGACAATCATAGATTTCTCCGCTAAGTTGATTTATCGCCCTATTATAGCGGGGTGGTATATGCACTGGCAAGGACAATGCGACAAAAAACCCTAGTCTTCTAGAAAAGGAAATTTAAGATTGGAAGGTTTATCTTCGCCGTTAGTAACAACTAGCTGGCTGTTTGGTCAGAAAGACCCTCAACTGCGGATATTGGATGCGCGTTGGCGGGGTGATGGCACTTCCAGCCGGGAGTTATATCGTCAAGGTCATATTTCAGGGGCGGTTCATCTGGATTGGCAGCTAGATTTAGGCTGGACGGATGAGCGGGGAGTGCGAGACCTTATCTTGCCGCCTGAGCAGCTTGCCGAGGTAATGCAGGGGGTGGGTATTGGCGACGAAACGCTGGTAGTGGCCTATGCCGATAGCGACTATTCGGGGGCGGCCCGATTGTGGTGGGCTTTGCGCTATTATGGGCATGAAAAGGTAGTGGTGCTAGATGGGGGTTGGGATAGCTGGCTGACGGAGGACAAGCCCGTCACTAAGGGTGAGTACCGCCCTCCTGACCTTCCAAATGTCCAGTTTACTCCCAGCCCCCAGGCCCGCTTGTTGGCTACTCAGGCTGAGATAATCGAAAGCCTTGAGCAAAAAAATACATCTACAAGATTGGTAGATACCCGCCCGCCGGAGCAATATCGGGGAAAAGCGGTCTGGACTCCATCTGGTAGCCTGTATCTCGACGAGAATGCTCAAACTATTGAGATAGGTGGACGCGGACAGATGCGGGCTGGTCATATTCCCGGCGCGGTTAATCTACATGCCTCGCCGACCTTTCTTGACCAACAAAATTGGACTTACCTCGCACCTCAACTAATCCGCCAAAAGGTTGAAGCGGCGGGTTTGTACCCGGAACAACGCATTATTACCTATTGCGGTGTGGGAATTTCCGCCTCGCTAGGTTTATTTGGCTTATTTCTGGCTGGCTATAACGATTTGGCTCTTTATGATGCCTCCTGGGAGGAATGGGGCACTGACCCAGGCTGCCCGATAGAAGGCTAAGGAACTAACTGGTAAAAATCTGCACCTAATTCTTCATTTATTAGGCAGGTAGCTAGTTCTTTAGTATTGAGCTATTTCAACTAAAAATATTCACTATAAAGGACATAAAGAAAACTTGAAAAATCTTGGTGTCTTAGTGTTTGGTGGTTCAATTCAAAATAAATAACACCTTAGCCTATTAGCTACTCGGCTCGAATCCACAGGGGTTGGACGTTGGCGATAGGCTGGTCGAAAAGTCCTGCCTGTCCCGATAAGCGGAAAAGTTGCTCAAAATCTTCCGGGGCGAAGGCTTTCTTGAGGCGCGAGACATAGGTGGTTTGAAAGACGTTCAAATAATGCTCTACATCGTATTTTGGTAATACTCCAATTTTTGTTTCAGTAGGGTGTGAATCCCCAGACCGCGAAAACTCGCTCTCCGCCACATTCGGCAACCATATTTCCCGCCCATCCGCCGCCCGATAGAAACGAATCCGCTCTCCCACCCGCCAGTTAGTACGCCCCGCTATGAGAAGGGCTTCGTAAGGAGCTTCGCGCCGCCGTTTGCGTGAATCAGCATAATCCTCATGACTTTTCATTAGCCTTACCTCTCTGGCAACCTGACTCAGGCTAAAACGCCGCTGCCGTAAACTTGCTACCGTATCCAGATACGCCTGGTACACCCCCACAATGTTGCCCAGAAGGGTGCAGCGCAAAGCCACTTTCAAGAAGTCCTCGCCAAAAGACTCGCTCCGGCTGGAATGGAAGGAGTTACCCCGCAAAATAAGCTGACCATCATAGCTGAGCAAGGCATAGTTTTTGACTTCGTGGCTGAGCATAGCCTGATAACGCCCCTCGTATTCCAGCTTTAGGCCCTTCGGCAAAGTGGCGGCAATGTCCCTGACACATTCGCGTTCGTGGTTTTCTGTCCAGCTTTCCGGCACGCCAAAGAAAACTCCGTCAGTGTCAGCTTCGAGCAACACCAACCCTCGCTCCCGTAACCTGTCTACCACCTTCCCCAGAATTTCCCGACCTAGCCGAGTAACTTCGTCCGCCGCCTTTCGGTCAGCAAAAAGAGCCATCTGACCCGCCGCCATATAACCATAAGCCGAATTCACCACAATCTTCATAGCCGCCTGTAGGGCATTATGTTGGTGGGCGGCGGCAGATTGAGACTCGGCTCTGGCGGCTTCGCGTTTATGTTCCAGCCGCAAATCGGTTAAGCGACTTACCAGATAAAGTAACACTTTTAGGGAGTCACAACTCGGCCCAATCTGAAAAGTTCGCATAATCGAAGGATACATTGAGGCTATATCGGCCTTCACCACCTGACGAGCCACTCCCGCCGAATAAAGAATGGTAGCCCCACCCTGATGTGGTGCAAGGGCTGCATCCGCTCCCGCAGCATTACGCGGCAACCCTACCCCGGCCCGCCGATAAGCCCGCACCATTAATGGTTCAAGTACCCCAGTGGCGGGGCCCGCCGAGGCCAGTCGTTCGTAACTGCGGGGAGCCATACCCGCCAGCGCAAAGGCCGCCCCCATCAAACGCTGCGACAGGCCATCTACCTCCAGCACGTCATCCAGGGCGTACTGTCGCACCTGCTCAGGGTTATGTTGATAGGTTGCAAAAACCTCCGAACCCGGCAAATAAGTACGGTCAGGGCTTGCCAACCCAAAGTAACGGGCTGCTGCTTTTAGACCATGCCCGGACATATCGCGAACCGAGAAATCGTGGCGACGAACTGCGTCCAGGGTATCAATTAACTCTCGTCCGGGGATTGTGTAGCGGGTTTGTCTTCCGCGTCCGTAAGACGGGGGAGCTTCATAGCGTTCCAGCGCACGCAGCCCGTCCTTTCGCCCCAGGTGAAGGGGCACACCCAGCATAGCGGCCCGTCGCTCCAGAAAAGGCAGGTCAAAGCCAAAAATATTGTGATTTTCAATCACATCGGGGTCACGTTCTCGAATTAGTTGGCAAAGTTTTGTAATTAGTCGCCCTTCGTCGGCCTCGGTGGGGGCTTCCAGCACGGTTTCCAGCCCCTGACTATCCCGCACTGCCACCATAAAAATTCGGCTTTTCTGAGGCGAAAGTCCAGTGGTTTCCAGGTCAAATTGCAAGCGGTGCAGGTCGGAATAGGCCATCTCGCCGAAATAGACCCGCCCGCTTACCATCAAATATTGCTCAACCGAGCCAACACTGTAGTAATCAGCCCCTAATTGGCGAAAAGTGGAGATTTCCAACCCTAATCGTTTTTGCGCTGCTTTCAAAATTATTCGTCGTAGTGTTTGCCCGTCTTGGGCCGAAAGCAGATAGCGCAAGGTGTCAGTAGGGCCAGCCAATTCTTGATAGGTAAAGGGGGCGGTGCCAGTTCTATCCTCGGCAGCGTTCACCAGTTTGGAGCCAAGTTCTTTCAAGTCCAGCAGATTTGCCGCAAAAAGCCAGGGCCTAAAACGGTCTTCCAGACAGCGCACCCCTGCCTTAGTTCGTTGCCAAACTAACGCCCGCCCCTGCCGGTTGGCCCAGACCGACACGACTCCCGGCAGTTTATCCCAGCCAAAAAGCCAATCATCACTGGGAGATGAACTATCCATTTGCATCACTGTTGCTCCTGCCTGTAACTAAGCAGTTATTGGTAAAAAAGGGCGGCCCACCGGGTCGCCCCTACGAAATCAGGTTCTAATATTTATGAATATACCTGTATCCAGTTTATTTTAACAGAAGGCCGAGGGAACTGTAACTACCAAAGGGGCAGGCGCACATTTGCCGAGGGGCGATAATTTACCGGTTTGCTTAGATTCCAGGGTACTATATCTAACCTAAGCAATTCTTCTATTGCCGCCATTGCTATTTCCAGAGTTAGAGCTTCACCTGGACAGGCATGCGGGCCTGCCCCAAAACTGAAAATCCGGCGGTTTGTTCTCAAAAGGTCAAAGTTTTCAGGGTTTGGGTTGGCGGCTGGGTTTAGATTGGCGGCGGCTAATAAAACCAGAATTACATCCCCAACTTCCATCGCCTGACCCGCCACCATTCCGGCCTTAGCCAGGAAACGACGAGTGTTTTGAACGGGTGGGTCATAACGTAGAACTTCCAAAAGCACCTGACGAAGTGTACCAGGAACGGCGGTCACTGCTTCGCGAATATTGGGATGCGCCGCCAGAGCCAGAAGGGTATTGCTAATCAAAGCGGCGGTTGCTTCGTAAGCTTGAACTAGAAAACCAATTCCGTTGGCAACAATAATATCAGCATTTTCACCCCCGGCCCGTTTCAGCTCTTGCGTGAGAGAAAGCAGCAGACTTTCGGTTTGCCCAGTCGTTTGTTCAACCAGGCTGGTACGAAAGGTATTTATCAAATGTCCTGCCGCTATCTTGCCGCGTTCAACTTGCTCGGTGCTGCTCCCTGGCGCAAGGCAACCTACAAAATCGCCCAGCCATAAAACAACCTGCGCTAAACTGTCCTCCTGAAGACCCAACAGGCTTCCAATTACATAAACTGGCAGTTGAAAGGCCAATTCTGTCAAATTATGGGGGAAATCTGAAGGCTCAAGAGATGCTAAAAGTAACTCTGCCCGTTGTTTAGCCACTTTAGCCACTAACTCGTTGTCCAAGGCGGTCAACGCGCCTGATACCGCCTGTTTTAAGGGGCAATGAAGGGGTTGGTCGTTCATCCGCACAAGTTGTTGGAAAATAATGGCGGCAGGCGAACCAAGTAGAGCTTTGGGGATTGGCTCGTTAGTGGGGCGTACCCCACAAATGTTGCTGGTTAAAACCGCCGTTACCGCTGCCGCGCTTGAGGCAACCCACATTCCGAGTTCAGTATCATAATAGACAGGTTTTTCGGCTACCAGTGTGGCATAATAGGGATAGGGGTTGGGGTGGGTTACTGCTACAATCGGGTTGACTGGCTGCGTCATAAATCTCCTTTTTGTTTCAACTTAATCCTGTTTGAATTTAGGTCGCTTTACCATAACAAGGTTTCCGGGTTTGACTTTAGCGGGGGATAATATTGGGGAGATTCGCGGCGGTCATACATTCCATAAGCCCGAATTACCCGTACTTCCCGATAACGCTCGGGGTCAAGCTGTTCTGTTGCCTTTTCCTCTCGCCCCGCGCTAACAGCCGCCCGCTCCTCCCAGGCCGATAACCTGAGCCTTTTCCCAACATTGTAAATACTCTCGAACAACTCACTTTCTACCAATCCCGGCCTGCTCTGTTCCAGTTGGCTAATTTCTGACAAATCATTTGGATGTAGCTCGGTTATTGTTATAGTTTTGGCTCTACTTACCTCGGTTTCATCGAAGCGTTGTCCCCGCTCTGGTTGACCTGGTAGCGAGGTCGTATCAAAACTAACCTCACCTATCCTCAAGCGGTAATTCAGAAAGACCAGAAAGCGGCCTTTCACTTGCACTTTGTGATGCACCGCCAGAGTTCGCCAACGAATAAGAGCCTTTTCGTCCCGCCAACTTGATAACGAGAGAATCCGTTCGGGGTGAGTAGTGCTGCGGAATCGTTCGTTATCAATAAAACCGTCAATCTGTTCTAATTCTGGTCGCAAAAGTCGGGCGAGTTCAAGATATTTTTCAAATTGCTCAGTTTTAGGCTGCACTTCAAAAATAACTACAAACATTGCCCGTCCTCTTTCTTTATCCAGTTTTATTCTTGTCTATCAAATTTGCCAAAGGAATCTCAGGCATGGGAGCTTTACAGATTGACAATAGCGCGGTAGAATACATTACATATATCAAACCATTCTGATGTATATAATGTATCATATTATTCTGATATGTGTCAATGGGTATTTAAAAATGGAAAATGACAAAAGCGATGCGCCGCAAGTTGTGTCTAACAACCGCCTATTTGAACTGGCTCAGGCCCTTGCAGACCCGTTAAGATTAATAATTCTGCAACATTTAATGAGTGGGGCCGCCACTGTTTCTGAGTTGGTAGCTCTGACGGGGGAGGCCCAATCAAAAGTATCCAATCATTTGGCTTTATTGCGGGAGCGAGAATTGGTCATAGCCACTCGGCAGGGGCGGCAAATGGTCTATGAGCTAAAAGATTTGGCGGTAGGGCAACTGGTTGAATCTCTTACCTTAGTAGCCGGAACGGTTCCAGCCCAAATCTGGAAATCGCAAGCCTTAATCAAAGCCCGCACTTGCTACGACCACCTGGCGGGGCGGTTAGGAGTAACAATACTGAAAGGTTTGGTAAGCAAGAAAGCTCTTTTAGTTCAGGAGGATGGTCAAATGCTTGAACTTGGGCCTGCCGCCCCGGAACTATTCGGCGAAATAGGGATTAACCTTAGAGAAGTAGCGCGGGAGAAGCGTAAATTTGCCTATAATTGCCTGGATTGGACTGAAAGGCAACCCCATCTAGGTGGTGGATTGGGGGCGGCGATATGGGTGCGGTTTATGGAACAAGGTTGGGTACTAAGACAACCCGGTAGTCGGGCATTGGTATTAAGTCCGGCTGGTCAGCAAGGTGTAGAGAGTTGGTTAGGGTTCAAACCTGAATAGGACGAACACAGGGTTCGCCCTATATTTAAATTCCCTTTAACTCTTTATTCTTGCATCAGGTACAGCGAATTGCCATCGGGCGATTTAACCTGGAAAATAGTACCAAAGGGCATCTTCATAATTGAACTAGCCTCAACGCCATTAGCCAGCACCGCCGTACGCGCCTCTTCGATGTCACTAACCTTGTAATAAAGCTCGATAGTTCCAGCTGGGGGGGTTTGTGCTTTCACCTCTGACAAGCCAAAATCGAGACTACCCGCCTTGCCCCGCAACTGGCAAAAGCCTGGGCCACCCTCGCCCGGCAAATTTACAAAGCCAAGTTTCACAAAGAAATCTAAAGACTTCTCAAGGTCAGCCACATAATAAATCGTGAAATCATAGCCCGGTTGGTTGCTCATAACTTGCTCCTTTTTCCAATGAATTTTCTTTGGGTCACTCATTAGTATTTTAGAGTAAGCTAGTGACAACCTTATGTCAGTAGCGTTTGGGGAATTTTATAATTTTCCTGAATTTGTCTGGATTCTTCCAGAATATGCTGGCGGAGCACTTCAGGCTCAAGCACTGTTGCATTTTTGCCCCAGCTTAATATCCAGGCCAGGGCATCGGTTTCCTTGCGGACGGTAAGAGTCACCAGCAAACCCTCGTCGGTTTCTTCTTCCTCGCTGATAAAAAAGTAGCGGGATTCCCTGACCCAGCGTGCTACTAACTGACTAAATAATACCTTAACAGTTACCGCGCGGTCATTATTACTGGAACTTTCTCCCAGTTTAAAATCGGGCTGACGTTGGAAGTTCTTCGCCGTGAATTTGAGCTGGCTAATCCGTTCCAGCCGAAAGCGACGCATCCCCCGGCGCAAATAGCAGTAGGCCGAAAGATACCAGGCTCCATCAATAAAAATGAGGGCGTAGGGTTCTACCTCGCGGGCGAGAGGTTCGTCCGAATTTCCGCTCCGGGCGTGATATTCAAAAGTAACCACCTGATTTTCAATCACCGCCCGCCGCAAAACTTTCAAGTTAGCGGGCTGATTGTCGGTCATATTTATTAACTTGATACGCTCCTGCCGTTGCTGCACCTCAGTTACCAGTTTTTCGGGCAATACTCCTAAAATTTTTCTACAGGCCGAAAGAGCCGCCGTTTGATATTCCTGGTCGAAATTATCCGCCACGTAATTAGTACCCAACAACAGCATTACCGCTTCATCGGCGTTAAAGGTAAGGGGCGGCAGGAAGTAGCCCTCGGATAATTTATAGCCGAGACCAGGGATTGCTACCACTGGCACCCCCGCTTCGCAGAGAGCCTGAATGTCCCGATAAATGGTGCGCTTGCTGGTTTCAAAAATAGCCGCCAGGTCTTCAGCCCGACAGTTTTTCCTACCCTGTAGCTCCAGCACAATCGCCAACAAACGGTCAGTGCGGTTCATCCTAACTTCCTATCGAACGCTAGTTGCTTCCTTGTTGGCAAATTTTCCGGCCCGGTAATCGGCAAAAGCCTGTCGGATTTCGGCCTCGGTATTCATTACAAACGGCCCATAGGCGACCACTGGCTCGCGCACGGGCTCTCCGGCAAATAATAGCACCCGTAGCTTTTCTTTGGCTATTATCTCAATTTCGCTATCGCCTGTGCCGCCTTCACCAAGCCATAAGACCTGATTTTTGACCCCCTCGGTTTTATTTACCCCGAAAGTTCCCTGTCCCTCCAAAATATAGATAAAGCCGTTATAGCTGCCCGGAATGGTCTGACTGATACTGGCTCCCGCTTCCAGCAATACCTCTACCATTGTAACAGGCACATGATTTTTGGTATCAGCCGTAATATCGCCCGACCTGCCGGAAAATACCCTCACAGTCGCGCCCTTTTCCTGGCGAATTGGCAGTTCGTTACTCAGCAAATTTTGATAACGCGGCTCGGTCATTTTATCCGCACTTCTGAGGTTAACCCATAGTTGCAGACTATGAGTGATTACGCCTGGTGGTGGGGTCTCTTTGTGAATAACGCCACGCCCAGCCGTCATCCATTGGGCATCTCCGGTGGTAATCTGGCCGTCCCCCGCCATATTATCGTAATGCTTTATTGAGCCTTCAATCACAAAAGTCACGGTCTCAATGCCGCGATGGGGGTGGAAATCAAAGACCCCTTCCTGAAACCAATCTTCTGCCATCATCAAGAAAGGGTCAAACTCTGCCCAATTACCCGGCTCAAGCACAATCCCAACTTTATGAATAGGGCTATTCTGAACAGGTTTAACCGTCCATACCTTCGTTATATTTCTTGGTTGCATGATTTCAAACTCCTTTATTTAGCAAAACGTAGGAGGCTGCTCCGTCAGCCGCGCCCAAGTCTGTTATAACTTACATAAAATAAGTAACTTACTATATATAAGTATATTTCCAAACAGCTATTAAAGCAAGCCCTATAAATATAACATGATTTTCCCATGAAGCTGCCATTTGCCAAAAAAGGTTTATGGCTCTGGACAGCTAAAAAACAAAAGAGTACAATATTTACAATTACCCAACACCTCAACCATTCAAACGAATATCTCCTAACAAAAATAATAACCAGAGGGCAAAAGCGATGAGTTCAGGTCAATACTTGTGGTGGCAATCCGGCACAATTTATCAGATTTACCCCCGCAGCTTCAAGGATAGCAACGCTGACGGTATCGGCGACCTTGCCGGGATTATCGAGAAGCTGGATTATTTAGAATGGCTGGGGGTAGATTGTATCTGGCTAT
>Ga0209511_1004257_pt1 | contig 10495 bp, 9 predicted proteins | sample SSSSmetaG_FD_184141 | JGI IMG/M metagenome (GOLD analysis project Ga0209511, IMG submission 184141) | Glacier valley bacterial and archeal communities from Borup Fiord, Nunavut, Canada, to study Microbial Dark Matter (Phase II) - ​SSSS... | ecosystem: Environmental > Aquatic > Freshwater > Ice >... | reverse complement strand
TGCATAAAGGCGTTGGACGCGGTTACGAAATGCAGGGTGGAATGGTTGTGCGTACAGCAAAAGAAGACTCGATTTTTAGTAACAATATGGGTAAGGTTAGAGTGACTTTCGAATGGTTCAATCCTGTCATTGAACAATCCCTGCCCGAACTGGCCGATAAACTGGCCGAAATAAATGCCGATGCTGCGGTAAATGCAACCAGGATGTTGATCAGATAGTTATTTCTGTTAAGTTTGTGGGATAAACCAATCATCAAAATTATTATGAAAAAACTATTACTGCTGTTTGTATTTTGTCTGATCAGCTCCGTGATGTTTGCACAACAGACTAAAAAAGAAAGATTCAAAGTTCTGGATGATGCTTATATAAGTCTGGATCAATCATCGGCAAAAAAAGCCAAGAAGGTATATGCAAGAGGTGAAATGGATCAAACTAAATGGATTATTGAAAGTCTTGACAAATACCGGAAAGAAAGACTTACTGCATTACTTGTAGGAATTGCTGGTGTTGGTATTGCCGGTGGTTCATTTGCTATTCAAAATGATCCAGACATACAAGTATCTGCTCAAATAGTTGGAGGGGCTCTGGTATTTATTAGTTATATAGCGACTATTGCAGCTGAACGACATTTGAGTAAGAAGAATCTCACCTTTACCGGAAACGGATTGGCATTAAGATTTTAAAATTCTTCATATAAAACAGAAAACCCCGGTCATTCGCCGGGGTTTTCTGTTTCTTTCTTCTCTTCCAGATACAACTTCAAAATCGTTTCCAGAAAATTGCTTAGAGTTCTATTCTCTTTTGCTGCCTGGAGTTTTGCTGCCTCCCAAATTTCATCATCAATAGTGATTCCTCGTGCTGTTTTGGTCATATTTAAAATGTTTATGCGACAAATATATAATATTTAAAAATAAAATACAATTATATGATATAGCATGTTATTATATATTATATATTTGTAGGATTATTAATTAATACTTTATAGTATGAATATTCAAAAATTTAAGTTTGGTGATGTTGAGATCGAATTTGATCTCCGTCAAGGTAAAAACATGATGGTAAATGCTACCGAAATGGCAAAAGCTTACGGCAAGGATTTATTTCAGTTTACTAAAAGTGATAGTGCAAAAGCATTTATTGATTCTTGTTTAAAACCTGCATTTGCAGGTTTATTGGGAGTGCAAACAGAGGAAGATTTGATCATTTCAAAACAAAGATCTGGCACATGGATGCATCGTGTTTTGGCTTTAAAATTTGCCGCATGGTTAAATTCTGATTTCGAAGTTTGGGTTTATATAACAATTGATAAACTTCTTTATGAATTTGCCCGTGAAATTGAAGATTCAATTAATGAAACCGTGATGCTGTCTCGCAAAAAGGATGATCTAAAAAACAAACTTGCCAAACGCGATCCAGAATGTATGGAATACTTCGCCATTGAGCAAAAACTGATCAATGCCCGTACTCGTCGTAGTAATGCCACTAAAAATAAATTCAGAGAAAAATTTGACGATTTATTTTCAAGTAGAATAAACGATACTGAAGAGTAAGGCAGTTGTGGGGCTCAGCCCCACAACTAATACAAAAAAACCCCGGAAGTGTTTGCGCACTAACCGGGGTCAAGTTTAAATTTTAACAGATCAAAAATTAAACAGTTCAAAAGTATGAAAAATACAGAAACAAAACACCATATAGAGGTTGAAGGTGTAATTCTTACCGAAAAAGCGATCATGCAATTGAAAGCATTTCAGGACGGTAATAACGAAGATCTAAAGTTTCAGCTCGAAAATATTGCCAATGCTATTTGTTATATTGCAAGTCGTATGTATGACAAAGAAGATGAAGAATTGAAAGATGCTGCCATGGTCATCAGCAATCTAAGTTGTGTACGCGATAATATTGTCAATCTCAAAAAACCATGAAAGAAGACGACGAAAAAGAGCCCAGGCCATCATTTTCCGAAAAGCTTTTTGACGCATTGATGGCTTTTTATGTTCCTGCAGAAAACCCTGCATCGGCAGATGAAATGAAAAGCACCCAGGAGTTGTTTGAAGAAATGGAACAGATCCTGCCTTCCATTTCAACAGCTGATATCAATACCGCAATGGAATCCAACGGCTTTAAACTCCATTATACCGGTTCAGGATATGTCTGGCTCTTAAGAGTTTTGTGAATTTAGAGAACTTATCTTAAATTTTAATCGCAAATAAACCGGACACAGTTCCGGTTTATTTGCGTCCATACATCCGTGTAATTCGTTATAATTCGCGTAATTCGTTTGTTTTTCTGTCCTTTCCCTCTCCTCTTCCCTCCGGTAACTTAGCCAAAAATCAAAAGAAATGGCAAGTTACGACCGCAGGATCAATCTTTACATTAACGGCCAACAGGTTAGTAATGATGTGCGAAGCATACGCGCAGAAATGACAAAACTTATTAACCAACAGTCCAGAATGACAATCGGTAGCCGCGAATACATTGCAGCTGCAAGTCAAATCCGCACTTTACGCGGAATTCTGGCACAGCACAATCAACAGATTGCTGCCATAGGAAACTCATGGAGTTTCAGGGGCATGGCAGATGGCTTTAACAGGTATCTTGGATTGGTAACTGCTTTTCTTGCATCGTTTACAGGACTCGCTTTAACTGTAAAATCAGCCGTCAAAGCTTATGCCGAATTTGATGATAAACTGGCAGATGTTCGGAAAACAACAGGGCTCACAAAGGATCAGGTATTTGCACTAAACGATGAGCTTCGAAAAATTGATACGCGTACCGGTCAAAAAGAATTACTCGATCTTGCCCGTGTGGCCGGTAAACTTGGTCTTTCCGATCCGGAAGAAATACTCGGTTTTGTAAGGGCTGCCGATAAAATAGCCGTTGCACTTACCGAAGATTTAGGGGGTAATGTTGAAGAATCAGTTAATGAAATAGGAAAGTTGGTAGACATTTTCAAACTGAAAGATGAGTTTGGAATGGAACAATCATTGATAAAAGTTGGTTCTGCGATAAATTCCCTTGGTGCTGCCGGTACTGCAAACGAAGGTTACCTAGTCGATTTTGCCAAACGGGTTGCCGGTATTGCCCCTTCTGCAAAAATCAGCATACAAAATGTTTTAGGATTGGGAACTACCCTCGACGAACTTGGCCAGACAGCCGAGGTTTCGGGCACAGTCTACAATTCGGTTATTGCTGCTATGTTTAAGAGTACACCAATGTATGCAAACATGGCAAGAATGTCAGTTGCCGATTTCACAACATTATTAAATACCGATGCGAACGAGGCATTTATACAAGTACTTGCAGGTGCAAAAGGATCCGGAAAAGGATTTTCTGAAATGGCAGTCAATCTTGATCAATTGGGACTCGACGGTGCACGTTCAACCTCTGTATTAGCAGTACTAGCAAATAACATCGATAAACTGAGAGAGAAGCAGTCATATAGTAATCAGGAGTTTGAAAAAGGCACATCACTGCAAAAAGAATTTGACATTAAAAACAATACCGTTCAGGCCAATCTCGACAAGGCAAAAAAAGGATTCGACGAGCTGGCCCGTAAGCTTGGTAAAGAACTTACACCAGCTTACTCATCTGTAATCAGCAAAAGTTCATTGCTGTTAAACGGTATCAGCATAATGGTTGCCTTCCTGTATAAATACTCCGGAGCTATTATTGCGGTAACGGCAACAATTGCGGCTTATGCGATCGCTGTAAAAGTTTCATCGTATTGGGATAGTATCCATTATGGTTTTCTGGTTGCAAAATCTGCTGTTACGACAGCATACACGTACGTTGTAGGCATACTGACAGGCAGGATAACGCTGGCAACCGTAGCACAGAATGCCTGGAATCTGGCACAAAAACTGAATCCTATCGGATTGGTCATTGGTTTACTCGTTGCTGCAGGTGCTGCATTATACCTGTATTCAAAAAGATTAACTGCTGCCGAGGTTGCTCAAAGAGCGCTGAACGATATCAACATGAAGGCAAAGCAAAGTATTAGCGACGAAAAGGTTGAAATGGATCAATTATTAAGGGTTGCCCAAAACGAAGTGCTTTCAAAAGCCATGCGTCTGGCTGCGATTGAAAAGTTGAATAAACTTTCACCTCAATATCTTGGCGGGTTAACCCTCGAAACGATAAACACCGATGCCGCTAAAGTGGCAACCGATAAATACATAGACAGTTTACTTAAAAAGGCTGAATTAGAGGCGGCTACAGAAAATTTAAAAGAGGTCAATAAAGAGATAGGCAAGCTTGAGGCTGGTGACGTTGATCCAGGCTTCGCATCGAACGCGTTGGGCATAATTAAACACCCAACCATGTCATGGGAAGATGTGAAGGCAACAACGAAAAAAGAGAATATTGCCGAACAATTACCCATAAAAAACATACAAAAAAAAGTAATCCAGGATAAAATTGACGGGTTGGTTAAATCGGAATCTGCATCCGCAATTGTTACTCCAGCCACAGGCGGCGGAGGCGGTGGTGGCGGTGAAACCCCGGCTGAGAAAAAAGCCAGGGAAAAGGCAGAAAAGGAGGCAAAAAGAGTAAGCGATAAAGCAGCGAGAGATGCAAATAAGGCAGAAAAAACAGAACTCGAATCTCTTGATGCGGCAAACAATCATATCGTTGCATCAATCAATAAACGGCACCTGGAAGGGAAAACATCCGAAGATCAATATAATGCCGATCTGCTTGAGCAAGAGTTTATTTTTCTTCAATGCAAGATGGATCTCTACAAGGTAGGAAGCAAAGAATATGAAGATGCTCATGCTTTGTTCCTTGAAAAGCAGGTTAAAGCCGAACAAATCGTAAAAGACTTGCTTTTAAAAGCCGGGAAGGAATTGGAAGATTCGAAAATAGCCAATTTGAAAGAAGGCATTGAAAAGGAAAAGGCTATTGAAAAACAGCGTTGGGATGCTGAGTTGGCAGGATTAAAAACACAATTACTCGACAAAGAAACCTTATCTGCTGATGAGGCTGAGCTGAATGATACGATCAATCAAACCATAGAGCAAAAGCAGATTGCGCATGACGAAAAGATGGCAAAATTAACCATCGATGCGGAATTGGAAAAGAAAATGCTTAAAGCATTGACTGATATCACTGATGCCAAAACGGATGAGGAAAAATATGCTGCTGAACGTGAGATGGCCCAGGCTAACTATGAACAGGAATTAGCCGATGCTGAAGGACAGGCTATTAAAATAAAACAGGCAGAGAAAACACTTCAGGAAGAACTTGTAAAAATTGACAAGGAAGCTGAAGACAAAAAAAAGGATACCAGGGAATTAAATTTGAAGAAGTTGCAAGCGATCACATCTGCGATGACTGGCTTTGCAAATGCCCTGATGGATGGAGAACTTGCTGCTGCAGGCGACAATGAAGAGAAAAAACTAAAGATCAAAAAGAAATATGCCGATATGCAGATGGTGATCACGATCGCCAATATCATATCATCGACCGCAGAAGGCATCATGAAAACTTATGGTCAGATGGGTATTTTCGGAACCATTGCTGCAGTCTTAATTGGAGTAACAGGAGCCGTTCAGGTTGCTAATGCAGTGGCAGAAAGAAACAAAGTAAAATCATTGGCTGTCGGTGGTTACACAGGAGATGGTGGCAAGTACGAACCTGCCGGAATTGTGCATAAAGGGGAGTATGTTATACCACAGGAAGGTGTTAATAATCCACGTTTACAACCATATATAAATATTTTTGAAGCGGCCAGACGTAATAATAGTCTGTCAAGACTTGATTTGCGTCCGGATGCACAATCGCTGAACCGATCAGGTGGTTTTGCATCGGGTGGTTATGCCTCCGGAAATTCTCCCGGACAAATTACGATACTCCCTGCTGGTGGAACTGATGCGGAACTAAAGGCAGCAATCATCGAATTCAATAAGCTCATCAAAAAAGGGATCCCTGCATACATTCCAATGTTTGGAAATAATTCGCTGTCTGATGGAATCGACAGTGTGAATAAATTCAACTCAAAAGTCACCAAGAAATCATGAAGCTAAACATCGCAGGAAAGCCTGTTGCACTAAAGTTGGATGCAACGATCAGTATCACGCGTTCATCACCAGCCTTAAATGAAGATACCGGATCTTTCTCTTTTCCATTCCCGGTACCTACTTCTCCAAATCAGCAAAATTTAGGATGGCCCGGACGTTTGCAACGGGTAGGAGATATTGCCGATCAATCCTTTGTTCTCGAAGAACAGGGATTGCAGGTGATGCGTGGCATCGTCGATTACGATCAGGTTACAAAAGAAGAAATTGGTGTGATTCTGAAATCTGGTATTACGGAATTTAGGAATCACATGTCAGGAAAAAACCTTGCAGATATCGGATTTGGTTCCGAACCCTGGCTTCCCGCTCAATTCACAGATCAGCAAGTGGCTGCTAAGCTATTGGAATGGGATACTGCGAATACAACATCTAACGGAAAATATTTTGTTCCTCCATTTGCTATCAATGCTGCAATCACTATTCCACCTTTGGATTTTGTTAATGAAATCAATAAAACCACAGGGAAACTGGTTTACGATACCGGAGGCACACGCCAAAATACAAGTCTCTTTATGTTGCAGTTCCGAATCTATTTCCTACTGGAAAAAATATTTGAAAGTGCTGGTTATACTGTTCTGGCTGATGAACTGAAAACAAGTGAATTCAGTGGAGCCGTTATGTATTCGCGGATAATTAACATCCGCTATGCATCGGTTCGTTTTGGAATCCCTGGTCTTGATCAGACGGGAGATCTCTATTATTCACAGTTGATGCCAAATGTTACCGTTTTACAATTCGTTGACACCATGTCAAAAATGTTCTGTATGATGTTCGACATCGATGAGCGGAAGAAGACCGTGAAAATATTATTTAAGAAAAATATTTTTGCACCAGATAATGTCGATCCATTGGAAATAGTGGAACTAAAAGGATGGCAGCACAGCGAAGAAAGTCAGCCCGGAGGATTCTCAATTAAATATGCAGCACAGGATGATACGCTTGATACCAAATCTGATTACATACCAGACAGGGAAGTAAGCATATTGCCAACCCCAACCATTGAGGATGAGATTCTAAAAGTAACAATGCTGCAAAGTGATTACATCACTGTATTAAATGGTGAAGTATTTGAATGGAAGCAGATCGGACGTCTCAAAGAATATACAGAAGGAACCGGCTCTGAAAAGGTTGAACTGGAAGTGAAGATTCCGCGCATGATTGCGCATGCTGATGGATATCCAGTGCCAAAAGCTGAAATTACACCATTAAACAGATCGTATGCATTTGCGGCGATGACAGACATGATCATCGCAATTTATCATGGCCGGATGGATGTGAATGGAGTATTGATCCCCTATTCATCTGGCGACCGATGGGGTATTGCTGATGGTTGGTCAATTGGTTTGACAACTTACCTGGCACCCGAATATTTGTATTTGCAGTTATATAAGGATTTCCTTGAGTGGAAAGCATATCGGGCCCGTGCATTCACAAAGTATATTGAGTTATCGCTTCCTGAAGTTCTCAACCTGAGATTCGATAAAAAGTATGTGATCGACGGCATCGAGGTGATCCTTGATATAATAAATTTTGAATTACCTCATCGTGGTGTGGTGAAGATTGACGGGTTTACCTCTTAAAATTGTCCTTTCCCTCGTCCCTCCCCCATCCTATCTTTCGAAAAATTTAAAAATCATTGCTATGATACTAAATGACAAGAATGGAAAAAAAATTAACCCGGCAACGATAGAATCACAGTTAGATGCACGTGATGTGATTGCAACATTCAAACACACAATAACGCTGCCCGCCAACCAAAACATTTATGCGGCAGGTGATGTGATTGCAAATGCTGTATTAAGTAGTTTTCTGGATGTAGCCAAAGCGGCAGGTCGCCAGGTCATGATAATTGGTACCCGAATCCAAACCACCGAAGCGAGCGCATTGGCTAATAAAAATTTTAACCTGCATATTTACAACGCTGCCATTCCCGCAATTGCCGATAATGCCGCATTTGTAATTAATGATGCAAATACAGATATGCGCGAAGGCTATATCAATGTGCCAATGGGATCCGGAAACCGCGCAAAAGTTGGACAGAACAATACCGATCAGATAGCCCTGATACCTGTAACCAGCAATGTATATTGTATTCTCGAAACCGTCGAAGGGTTTACACCTTCTGCCGCTTCTCGTGTGATCAATATTTATCTGAAATGCCTAATTCAATAAGACTATGGACTTATTAATGAAAAAGGTTTTGGGGATCGGTGCATTTCGGAAAGGGGCATTGTTGAAACCTGCAAACATTGATTTTGCCATTGCAGGGCTTGCAACTGAAAAAACTAATTATACCATCCCGATCTATGTTCACAGGGGTAAGCAAGTGTCTGAATCTTTATCCTCAGACGTTTTTTTGGATGGAAAATGCAAGACTGATTTTTCAGATGTTTATTTCGAAGATGGAAACGGAAATAAATTAGATCATTATATCGCGAGCATCGGAAATCATGAATATAGATTGAGCGATAATAATCTTGGGTACATTAATTTGATTTGTAAAAACGGTGATATTTTATCAACCTCTGTTCCAAATTTAGGAACTCTTAATTATAGTTACTTATCAAAAAGTACAGATAATGGTGTAACATGGACAATGCTATATTATGCAACAGGTTCAATTATATGTCTATACGAAGATTCTCATGGCTATCTATATATCGGTGTAGGTTTTAAGGTGTATCGATCAATTGACTTAGGTGTTACATTTAGTCAAGTTCTTGATTTTACCGCTGTTTCTGGGAAGTTGATTTTGTCAAATATTACCGAAAATGTAAATGGGGATATCTATATTGGCAGATATCAAGCCGCAAACAACAATGTTGCAATATTTAAAAGTACAGACGGAGGTGCAACATTTAATTCCATATATGCCGAGGCTGTACATCAACACTGCCATGCAGTAAAATGCGATCCGGTTACCGGATATGTGTATGCTGGATTAGATGGAACAACATTTGCCGTTGTTCGATCGGTTGACAACGGAGCAAATTGGACAACGCTTAATGCCCCCGCTTCCGGTGCAAATCCTGATGCTATCTATTGCGGTAATGGGTATAGGCTTTTTGGGTCTGAGGATCAATCCCAGGCAAATACAATGTACAGAACTACCGATGATATAACATTTACAACCGTCTTAAAAACAGGCCACCTTATCACCTGTATCAATAAGATAAATGGTATATTATTTGCCGTTGGGCAATCATTACAAAGAAATTGCTATCCTGCTTTATTCACGTCAACAGATGAAGGTCTTACATGGAAAACCATAAGGGTTTTTGATTTCACCAAAACGGCATTTAGCGGTTACGATGTCAACAATGTCACGATGGGAATACCAAAGGGAGAAACATTACAACAGCTAATCTTAGGTAGATTCACAACGACAGATTTAAAAACAGCGAGACTAATTGGTAGTGGCAATAATTACGAGGCTTTATGCTATGTTAAAATTCCAACTCTCACAACATCTGGAATAACTATAAAAGTAAAAAGCGCAGGATTAAAACCTTCAACTACTGACGCTTTTGTTGATCCTGCTATATCAAATCTCATACTTTGGTACAAACTAAATGAGGGATCAGGAACTGTAATAAATGATAGTTCAGGCAACGGACATAATGGAGTTCTAACAATGGGACAAGGGTCATGGCTGACAAACAAAACTAGACGAATAGGATCTAATGTTCCTGAAATTAAACAGCCGGGATCATCATTAAGATGCGCAGGATCTGGATATACGGGAAAGAGTTCAATTGACGTTACCGGATCAAATACCGATCCTGCTTTTCAGCTTATTAAAAACTTCACTGTATTGGCTTGGATTAATCCGTTGGCATTAGATAATTATTCATTAATCGGTAATATCACAGGATTTTACGGATGGGGAATACAAATTGCCGGGGCCAATAAACTATATTTCAATATTGGAAATGGTACAAGTCACGAAATACATACAGCAATACAGGCAGGAATGAATTTTTATGCGATGGGTAATACTTTTATGGTTGGAGCAATTGTGACTAACGATACAATAGGAAAAATAAAATTTATAATGAACGGTAATGTAAGTGCGCCCTTAGCAAAAACAACAGAAATAGCACTGAATAACTGCTTAATAACTGTATGCGACAAGGCGATTGCTTCTTATAAATATTCAGGCGATCTTGATGATGTCCGAATATATAACAGGGAGCTTACAGAATTGGAAATACGGTCAATTTACGAAATGCGGAACCTGTAAAAAGGTTCGCATATAGGAACGAAGTGAGCCTTTATTGAAACAATTTTATCAAAAAAAAACGACTAATTTAACATGTAAATTGGTCGTTTTTTCGTAATTTAGAGGTGCTAAAAATTTCGAAAAAAACAAAATTAATCCTTAAATTTGGGGCGTAGCCCTGAGTGTTCCGTGACAGTGA
>Ga0209511_1004256_pt1 | contig 10495 bp, 12 predicted proteins | sample SSSSmetaG_FD_184141 | JGI IMG/M metagenome (GOLD analysis project Ga0209511, IMG submission 184141) | Glacier valley bacterial and archeal communities from Borup Fiord, Nunavut, Canada, to study Microbial Dark Matter (Phase II) - ​SSSS... | ecosystem: Environmental > Aquatic > Freshwater > Ice >... | reverse complement strand
CATGAGCCCTCATTCGCTTCAAACCGCCTGTCACCAGGGTGGTGACAACCCGGAGACCATTTGCGTTCTGGGTATTGGTAACGTCCTGTGGGCCGATGAAGGCTTTGGCGTGCGATGTATCCAGACAATGCAAAGTCGCTACGAATTTGCACCCCACGTCCGGTTGATTGATGGTGGCACACAAGGCCTGTATTTGATTCAGCATGTGCAGGAAGCCACCCACCTGCTTATCTTTGATGCCATCGACTACGGACTTGTCCCTGGCACACTGAAAGTCATTGAGGACGATGAAGTTCCCCGCTTCATGGGCGCAAAAAAAATGAGCTTGCACCAGACTGGCTTTCAGGAAGTACTCATGCTGGCGCAACTGACCGAAAAATTTCCAAGACAAGTCATGCTGATCGGTTGCCAGCCCGAAGAGCTGGATGACTACGGCGGCAGTCTGCGGCCTCGCGTCAAGCAAGCCATGGAAGACGCGCTGGCCTTGGGCGTGCATGCCCTGCGCAACTGGGGTGCCCAACCCGTGGCCCGGACCCGTCCACTGACTGAGCTTGAGGCGGTGACCTTCGCCCAGCTTGATCTGGCGACCTATGAGGGCCAACGGCCCGACGAAGATCTGGCTTGCCGCATGGGCGACGAGCGGTTCTTTCCTACTGCTGTAACGAGCTGAGGCCACCCACCATGTGTATTGGTATTCCCATGCAAGTTGTCACCGTTGAGCCCGGCCATGCCCGGTGCCAGGGACGCGGTGAATATCGACGCGTCAACACCGCCCTGGTCGGCGCGGTCATCACGGGTGAATGGCTGCTGATCTTCATCGACAGCGCACAGGAGCGGATCAGCGTTGAGCGGGCCCAGGAAATCAATGCCACGCTGGATCTGATGGAAGCGGCACTACAGGGCAACAGTCACGATCTCAGCGTGGGATTCAGTCTGCCATCCGCCATAAGCCGGGAGCAGCTCTTGCTGCTGTCGGGTTCGATTCAACAACAACCTCTGGAGAAATATCTTGAGCACTGAAACCATGGCTGCGTCAAGCAGCGAAGCTTTTGTCAAACTACCGGTTCAAGCCCCTCGCGCCGTGCCTGAGACCTCTCCTCTGATCGAGCGACTGGTCAGTGTGCATGGCGCTACGTGGGTCGATGAAAAAACCATTGACGCCTGGGCCGCCGAGGGCGGCGACCGGGTGGTCTTGTTTGCCGGTGACGCGGTGCAGTTTCCGGAAGGCCAGGATGTCGCCGTGGTGTTGCCTGAATTGCAACGCTGCTTTCCGGGCCGTTTCAAGGTGGCCGTTGTACCACGTGAAATCGAACAGGACCTGGCCAAACGCTACGGCTCTCAACGCTGGCCCACGCTGCTATTTCTGCGAGATGGCCAGTACGTCACCACGCTATGCGGCATGCACGACTGGGACGAGTACGTGCAGGAAATGGCCCGCGCGCTGGCCATGCCGATTTCGCGCGCCCCGACGATTGGCATCCCTGTGGTCAGCGCCACCGCGTCTGGCACGTCCTGCCACTGAAGCTGTTATTAAAAAGGTATATCGAGATGAAAGACTTTCCCATTCCCGTCGTCAGCATCGGTCCCGGCAGCCAACTCGAGGATGAGGTGCTGGACTACATGCCCATGCCGCAGGGCATGGAAACATTCCGCCCGCCGGTGTTGCCGGAACCGGAAGAAATTGCAGCGCGTGTTGGTGCGCACATCGCCTTGCGCGAGGCTTTGGCGCAGCTGGAAGAGGTACGCCACGGCGGCCACAACCGCAGCGTGGACCTGCGCCATCTGTCAATGCCCGATTTGAAACTGATCAACCAGGTGCTGGGTGAAGGCGAAGTCAGCGCACTGGTCAAAAGCGCGGGCGATGCGCAGGTCGAGTTGAACATTCAGGAATCGGTGTTTGCCGGCGTCTGGCGCGTCATTCAGTCGGTCAATGGCGCGGTGGTGTCGGACACACTGGAGCTGGGCGCTGTGCCGGCGGTACTCAAGACCACGGCCAGGCAAGACGTCTGGCCCACCGTGCCGCGCTGGGAAGGAGCATTGCCACCCAATGTGCAGAATGCGCCTTCATTGCTGGCTGAAATCGAGGACCAATGGCGCACCTGGCAACCCGGCCAGCCGGCGCATGTGGTGAACCTCACTTTACTGCCCATGTCCAACGAAGACATCGGTTTTCTCGATCACCATCTGGGCACGGGCCGCGTCCTGATTCTCTCGCGCGGTTATGGCAACTGCCGCATCACCAACACCTGCACGCCGCATTGCTGGCGCGTGGTGTATTACAACTCGCAAGATCTGGTAATCCTCAACACGGTCGAGGTCACCGAGATCCCGGAAGTGGCACTGGCGGCGCCGGAAGACCTGAATGACTCCTATGAGCGCCTCAAGGAAGTGCTCGAATGGGTGGAGCAGGCATGATTTCCTCCAGCGCCCCCCGCTTTGAAGGCAGTTACCTCGGCAACAGTGCGCGCTTGCCGGCGACCGCGCGGCTGGAGTGCAAGATTTGCTGGTGGGTCTATGACCCGGCGTTAGGCGACCCGGTGTGGCAGGTGGAGCCGGGTACGGCATTCAGCGAACTCCCGAGCCACTGGCGATGCCCCGTGTGTGATGGCGAAGCCGAACAATTCATGGTACTGGTGGACGCGGCATAGGCCAGGATCAAGATGCGCAACCTGACCCTTCCATCATCACTCGCGGCCTCGCTACGCGCCCGTACTGAGGCGCTGGTCGAGCTGTTTGACAACGTGGCCAAGGCCCGCATGGCTGGCGTTCCTATTTTGAACCCGGCGCTGCGCGTCGAAGCCCTTGGGTTTGAGCTGTGTGAAGGTGATGGCGCCGAAGCGGGCGGCACACACGGTGCCGTGGGCGTGCTGGTGACGCCGTGGTTCATGAATCTGGTCTGGTTTTCGCTGGAGCGTATCGATCAACCCGAGCGTGCAGGAAACAGCCGGGTCCATCAGGTTGGGACCGAAGGCTTTGATTTCATCGCCGGCCATGAATCCACTTTTGGCAGTTACGAAGCCTGTTCACTCTTTTCGCCCATGTTCGAGTTCCCTGATCAGGCGGCGGCGTCCGCCACCGGCGCGGCTGTTCTGGCGACGCTACGCCAGCCACCGGCGCCTGCGCCAGTCGCCACACCCGCACTCGCCGTTCAAGGACCTGCCGCGCCAGGCAAAGCTGCCGACCTGGCTGCGCGCCGGGCCTTCCTGTTCGGTCGCCGGTCGGTTGCAGGAGAGGCGACATGAGTCTGCGACGGCCCGACGACCTGGCCGGGGTGCTGCGTGTGGCGCCAGGTCAAGCCTGCCCCCACAACCTGGTGAGCAGCCGCCGCGACTGGGCGGCTTTGCTCACGCGCGGCGTGTCCGCCGCCTCCTTGCCGAGCCGGCTAGGCAGCCTTTTCAGTCTGTGTGCTCATGCGCATCGCCTCTGTGCAAACCTGGCCGTCACGGCGGCGCTCGGGCGTTCAGAGCCCTCCGGCTTGATCGCGGCGCAGGACCTGCAACAGGAAACCCTGCGCGAGCATGTGCGCCGCATCGGTCTGGACTGGCCCGAGCAGCTGGCTTCGGGGCGGGCGTCCGATCAGGCGAGGCAGCAAGCCCATGCCGCCCTGCAACAGTGCCCGCTGTTTACTTCTGTGGCGTTGGACCGGTCCAACGGCCAACTCAACGAGCCCTGTCCCGGCCTGCAGCAGTGGCTGGAAAAACATCTGCTGGGTATGCCGACGCAGGCCTGGCTGAGCCAGTGGGAACAGGACCCCGCCGCCTGGTTGCGCGCATGGACCGAAGACAGCTCCGGCTGGCTGGCCGGCTTGTTGCGCCAGGCCCGGCCGCTGGCTGACCGGACAGCGCCCGCGGCCCCGTTTTTGCGCGTACACGCCAGCGAGGCCGGTTTGAGGGTATTGGCCGACTGCCTGGTTCGCCAGCCCGGCTTCACGCGCCAACCCTTGTGGCGCGGTCAGTGTGCCGAAACCGGGCCCTGGACGCGTCTGCGCCAGGCCACGCCAGAAGTGATCAACACGCCGTGGCTGCGCCTCGGTTCACGTCTGGCCGAGCTGGTGCGCCTGGCGTTGCCCGAAGAAGCAGGTCGCAGCGGCGCGTCCTGGCTGACCATGGGCAGCATGGCAACGGCCCGGCGCGAAGGCCTGGCCTGGGTCGAAATGGCGCGCGGCCTGCTGGTGCACCATGTCCAGCTCGACGGTACTGGGGACGATTCGCGGGTGGCATCGTGCCAGGTGCTGGCGCCCACGGAATGGAATTTTCATCCGCAAGGCGCGGTCGCGCAGGCGCTGGAACAGCTGCCGACCCCAAGCATGTCAGGGGTTTGCCGGGAGGTTGATCTGCTCTTCAGCGCGTACGATCCCTGTGTGAAACATGAAATTTTGACGGAGGCCTGCCATGCATGAAGCCAGTCTGGCAGGGGGCATTCTCAAGCTGGTGGAAGACGCGGCGCTGCGCGAAGGGTTTCGCCGTGTCACCCTGCTTCGCCTCGAAGCCGGCCAACTCGCTGGCGTTGAAGCACGCGCCTTGCGATTTGCACTGGAAGCATTGGCACCGGGCACCTGCCTGCAGGATGCCCGCTTTGACATTGACGAGCCGCCCGGCCAGGCCTGGTGCCTGCCCTGCAGCGCATCGGTCACGATTCAGCAGCGCGGCGACGCCTGTCCGATCTGTGGCCACTACCAGCTGCAAGCCACCGGCGGCACCGAACTGCGTGTGGTTGACATGCTGGTGGAAGATAACTGATATGACAACGAAGGAGACAACAACATGTGTGTAGTTTGCGGCTGCGCTGACACGGGTAGATCAGCGGCTGTGCCGAGGGTGCAAGAGCACCCTCACAGCCATACCCACGGCCACGAGGGGGATCATTCCCATGATGCTGTGCACGAGCACGGCCATGTCCACATCAACCCCCATAGTGGTGACCTGCATTTTGGCGCCGGCGAAGCACGGGTTTCCGTGCCCGGCATGAGCCAGTCGCGCGCCATCAAGCTGGAGATCGACATACTGGGCGCCAACAACCGCATCGCCAGCCAGAACCGTCACCATTTTGAGGCCCATGGCGTCACGGCCCTGAATCTGGTGTCCAGTCCGGGCTCGGGCAAAACCACCTTGCTGTGCGCCACCATCAACGCCCTCAAGCGGCGCGAGCCGGGTTTGCATGTGGCGGTGATCGAAGGCGACCAGCAAACCAGTTTTGACGCCGACCGCATCCGGGCCACCGGCGCACCGGCCGTGCAAATCAACACCGGCAAGGGCTGCCACCTCGATGCGCCGATGGTGGCCCAGGCGTTTGCGCAATTGCACCAGCACCATGACGATGCGCATCACGATGCCCATCAGCACGACCACGGCCACGGCCACGGCCACGATCACCAGCACGGTCACGACCACACGCATGTGGACGCCCGCAGCCTGCTCTTCATCGAGAACGTGGGCAACCTGGTATGCCCCGCTGTCTGGGACCTGGGTGAAGCCGCCAAGGTGGCCATTTTGTCGGTGACCGAAGGCGAGGACAAGCCGCTCAAATACCCGGACATGTTCGCCGCGTCCAAGCTGATGATCCTCAACAAGATCGACCTGCTGCCCCATGTGCAATTCGATGTGCAACGCTGCATTGAACTCGCGCGCCGCGTCAACCCGGGCATCGAGATTCTGAAGCTGTCAGCCACCACCGGCGAGGGCATGGATGCCTGGCTGAACTGGCTCGGTTATGCCATGGAACCAGCATGAAGTCTGCCGATTTACCCACCGTGCTGGCCTGTGGCGCGTGGCTTAAGAATGCCGCGTGTTTGTTCACCTCGGGTCAGCCCCAGTGGTCAGCACTGCATGGAGATTTGAGCCACCCCGAAGCGTGCCGGGCATTGGAGGTGTCCGCGCGTGCACTGCTGCGTCAGGCGAAACACCCGGTGACGGCGGTAGCCCATGATCTGCATCCTGATTTTTACAGCACGCGCCTGGCCATTGAACTGGCGCAGGAACTGGGCGTACCCGCCATCGGCGTGCAGCACCATCATGCGCACATCGCCGCCGTCATGGCCGAATACGACGTACAAGGTCCGGTGGTGGGTCTGGCACTCGATGGTGTCGGCCTGGGTACGGACGGTACCGCCTGGGGTGGCGAGCTTCTTTGGGTCGATCAAAACGACTGGCGGCGTCTGGGCCATCTGTGGCCACTGGCGCTACCGGGCGGCGACGTGGCAGCACGCGAACCATGGCGCATGGCGGGCGCAGCGCTGCATGCGCTGGGCCGCACCGGCGAAGTGGGCCAACGGTTTGCCCCGGTGGTCGGGAAAACCGCCGCGGAAATGGTGCAGCGCATGCTGGAGCGTGGCATCAACTGCCCCACCACCAGCAGCACCGGGCGCTGGTTTGATGCCGCCGCCGGCGCCTTGGGGCTCAGCGTTCGACAAGCCCATGAGGCAGAAGCGGCGATGGCGCTGGAGCAACAGGCGCAAGCATGGCTTTCGCACGACGACACGCCTGAGGTCTTGCATGGCATTGATACGCAAGCCATGGAGCAACTCGATATCCGGCCTCTGGTGACACGACTTCTTGAAACCCCCTCCGGTGGCGAGGGTGTGCCCGCTGCGGCGGCCTGGTTTCATCTGGCTCTGGCCGATGCGCTGGCCGACTGGGCGGCCGAGGCCGCGCAACAGACGGGCACCCGCACGGTGTGTCTGGGCGGCGGCTGCTTTTTCAACCAACTGCTCACGGGCCGCGTCACGTCCAGGCTGCAACAACGCGGCCTGCGCGTCTTGCGGCCCCAGGCCGAATCGTGCGGCGATGCTGGGCTGGCGCGGGGCCAGGCCTGGGTGGTGGCACATCACATATCCACTATTAATTCAATAGCTGCTAGCGCATATTCCACGGGGGCTAGAGGCCAATTTAACCAAATTTTTTCACCTGAAACCGAAAGCCTGCCATGTGCCTAGCCATCCCCGCCAAACTCGTTGAGCTGCTGGCCAACGAGCAGGCCATTGTCAATCTGGGCGGTATCCGCAAAGAAATTTCCGTTGCCCTGGTGCCCGGCGTTGCGGTTGGTGATTACGTGATTGTTCACGTCGGTCACGCCATCGGGCGCATCGACCCGGAAGAAGCCGAACGCACACTGGCGCTGTTTGGCGAGATGGCGCAGTTTGATGCACAACAGGCGGAGCTGGCCCCATGAAATACATCGACGAATTCCGCGATGGCGACATCGCCCACAAGATTGCCGAGCGCCTGGCCGCCGAAGTGCAGCCCGGCCGGAACTACAGCTTCATGGAGTTCTGCGGCGGCCACACCCATGCCATTTCGCGCTACGGCATCGCCGAACTACTGCCAAAGAATGTACGCATGGTGCACGGACCGGGTTGCCCGGTCTGCGTGCTGCCGATTGGCCGCATCGACCTGGCGATCCAACTGGCGCTGGAGCGCAATGTCATCGTCTGCACCTATGGCGACACCATGCGCGTGCCGGCGTCTAACGGACTATCGCTGGTAAAGGCCAAGGCGCGCGGTGGCGATATCCGCATGGTGTATTCCGCCGCCGACGCTTTGACCATTGCGCGACAGAACCCGGAGCGCGAGGTGGTGTTTTTTGCCATCGGCTTCGAGACCACCACGCCACCCACGGCTTTGGCGATTCGTGATGCGCAGCGCCAGGGTTTGAAAAATTTCAGCGTGTTGAGCTGCCATGTGCTGACGCCCTCGGCCATCACACACATCCTGGAATCACCGGAAGTGCGGCAATACGGCACGGTGCCGATTGACGGCTTCATCGGCCCGGCGCATGTGAGCATCATCATCGGCTCCGGACCCTATGAGCATTTTGCCGAAGAGTACCGCAAGCCGGTGGTGATTGCCGGGTTTGAACCCCTCGATGTGATGCAGGCGGTGCTGATGCTGGTGCGTCAGGTCAACGAGGGTCGCTGTGAAGTTGAAAACGAATTTTCGCGCGCCGTTGACCGCGATGGCAACCTCAGCGCCCAGGCACTGGTCTCCGAGGTGTTTGAGCTGCGCACCAGTTTCGAGTGGCGTGGCCTGGGCGAGGTGCCCTACAGCGCACTGAAAATCCGCCCCGCCTTTGCCGAGTTCGATGCCGAGCGCAGGTTTGAGTTGGGCTACCGCCCGGTGGCCGACAACAAGGCTTGCGAGTGCGGCGCCATTCTGCGCGGTGTCAAGAAGCCGACGGATTGCAAAATTTTTGGCACGGTCTGCACGCCGGAAAACCCGGTCGGCTCCTGCATGGTTTCCAGCGAAGGGGCATGCGCCGCCCACTATTCCTATGGCCGCTTTCGTGACATCGCCATCGTGGCGGAAACCGCATGACCACCATGGCCAAGAAAAACTACCTCCGCCCGCTTGACATCAAACATGGCCGCATCGACATGGGCCATGGCGCCGGCGGCCGTGCTGCCTCCCAGTTGATTGAAGAGCTGTTCGTGACCGCGCTGGACAACCCCTATTTGCGCCAGGGCGACGACGGCGCCTCGTTTGCCATTCCCGTGGGAGGGCGCATGGTGATGGCAACCGATGGCCATGTGGTGTCGCCGCTTTTTTTCCCGGGCGGCGACATAGGCTGTCTGAGCGTGCACGGCACCATCAACGACGTCGCCATGTCCGGGGCGCAGCCCTTGTACCTGGCGGCCAGCTTCATCATTGAAGAAGGTTTTCCGTTGAGCGAACTCAAGCGCATCGTGGACAGCATGGCCGCAGCCGCGCGGGAGGCCGGCGTGCCAGTCATCACCGGCGACACCAAAGTGGTGGAGCGCGGCAAAGGCGATGGTGTGTTCATCAGCACCACCGGCGTTGGCGTGGTGGCGCCCGGCGTTGACATCGCCGGCGTCAACGCCCGCCCGGGCGATGTCGTACTGCTGTCGGGCACGATTGGCGACCACGGCGTGGCGATCCTCTCGAAACGCGAGTCGCTGGAGTTCGAGACCACGATTGAGTCCGATACCGCCGCCCTGCACACGCTGGTGGCGGCCATGCTGCAGGCCGCGCCCGGCGGTGTGCGCGTGCTGCGCGACCCGACCCGCGGCGGCCTGGCCACTACGCTCAACGAAATCGCCGGCCAATCCGGCGTGGGCATGGTGCTGGAAGAGGCCGCGATTCCGGTGCTGCCGCAGGTTGACGCGGCCTGCGAGCTGCTGGGCCTGGACCCCTTGTACATCGCCAACGAAGGCAAGCTGATTGCGATTTGCCGCCCCGAGAGCGTCGAGGCCCTGTTGCTCGCCATGCGCGCCCACCCGCTAGGCGCGCAAGCGGTACGGATCGGAAGCGTGACCGAAGACCCGCACCACTTTGTGCAGATGAACACCCGCTTTGGCGGCCGCCGCGTGGTGGACTGGCTCAGCGGCGAGCAACTACCGCGAATCTGTTGACGCTATGCGCATTCTCTTGCTCTGCCACAGCTTCAACAGCCTGTCACAACGGCTGTTTGCGGCCCTGAAATCACTGGGGCACCAGCTGTCCGTGGAGCTGGACATTTCGGATTCGGTCACCGAAGAAGCCTGCGCCCTGTTCCAGCCGGATGTGCTAATCGCACCGTTTCTCAAGCGACGCATTCCCGAGTCCGTCTGGCGCTCGGTGGTGTGCTTGGTGGTGCATCCCGGCCCGCCCGGGGATCGCGGGCCGGCGGCACTGGACTGGGCGGTGCTGGAGCAGGCGCCGCAATGGGGCGTCACCGTGTTGCAGGCCACGGCCGATTTCGATGCCGGCCCGGTGTGGGCCCACGCCAGTTTCGATATGCGCTCGGCCAGCAAGGGCAGTCTCTACCGGTCGGAAGTGACCCAGGCGGCCGTGGTGGCGGTGCTGCGCGCCGTGCAGCGCTTGGACGACAACGACCCGCTAGTGGCACCGACGGCGGGGGTCGAGGCCGGCCCGGACTCGGTTGGCAGCACTTGGCGGCCCGTCATGCCGCAGACCGCGCGTCGCATCGACTGGCTGAGCAGCAGCACCGCCGAAATTCTGGCCCGCCTGCGCAGCGCCGACGGCCAGCCGGGTGTCCAGGACGAGCTGTTTGGTCACCCCTGCCATTTGTTTGACGCCCACCCGGCCACCGGAACGGCTCTGCAGGCACTGGCAGGCACTGCAGCAGGTGCGGTGGTGGCCCAACGCGACGGTGCCCTGTTGCGGCGCACCGTGGATGGCGGCGTCTGGATCGGACAGGTCCGCCTGGCCCGCGCCTGCGGCGACGAAACAGCCTTCAAGCTGCCGGCGACGCTGGCCTTTGCGCCGGAGGCGGCGACGCTGCCAGTGTGGTCCGTGCCGCTCGAACGCGAAGACGACGAATGGGCCGAGCTGCGTTATTGGGAGCGGGGGCCGGCGGGCGCTCGCGTGGGCTGTCTCTCGTTTGACTTCTACAACGGCGCCATGTCCACCGAGCAGTGCGAGCGCTTGCTGGCCGCGCTCAAACAAGTCAAGCAACGCGACACCCGCGTGCTGCTGCTGCTCGGCGGGCGCGACTTCTTCAGCAATGGCATCCACCTGAACTGCATCGAAGCGGCCGCGCA
>Ga0209511_1004255_pt1 | contig 10496 bp, 8 predicted proteins | sample SSSSmetaG_FD_184141 | JGI IMG/M metagenome (GOLD analysis project Ga0209511, IMG submission 184141) | Glacier valley bacterial and archeal communities from Borup Fiord, Nunavut, Canada, to study Microbial Dark Matter (Phase II) - ​SSSS... | ecosystem: Environmental > Aquatic > Freshwater > Ice >... | reverse complement strand
TTCGCCGTTTTGATACACGATGGAGCCAGCGACGATCGTGACGAGCGCGCGGCGGGCAAACGTCCAACCATCGAACGGCGTACTCTTGCCTTTGGAATGAAACGTCCGGGCATCGACCCTCCAGGATCGTTCGCCGAAGATCGTGATATCGGCCGGCGCGCCGATGCGTAGCGTTCCGCCCGGCAGATGCAGAATGCGCGCCGGGTTCGTCGAGAAACACGCGATGAAGCGGTCCAGCGGCAAGTCGGGCAGCGCGTGGGCGTAGGCGCCGAGCGCAATCTCTAGTCCGGTAAACCCGACGGGCGCGGCGCCAAGCAATTGTGCTTTTTCTTCGATTCCATGCGGAGCGTGATCCGTTGCAAAAACATCGATGGAGCCGTCGCAGACGCCCGCACGCAGCGCGGCCGAATCGTTCGTATCGCGAAGCGGTGGATTGACTTTTCCGTCCGCCCGGTAGTCATCGAAGAGGTCGTCGTGCAGCAGCAGATGGTGCGGCGTGACCTCGCAGGTAACCGCGACACCGCGCGAACGCGACCAACGGACGAGATCGAGCCCCGTTGCGGTGCTCAGATGCGCGATATGCCATGGTTTTTTCGTTTCGGCGGCGATCAACAAATCGCGCGCCACGACGATCTCCTCGGCAAGGTCGGGCGAGCCTTCGAGTCCGAGTCGCGCCGATGCGACGCCTTCGTTCATGACGGCGCTGCCTTTGAGTTGGGCGTCCTCGCAATGCGAGATGAACGGCTGCTCCAAGTCGCTTGCGTAGAGCGCAGCCTGCCGCAGCACGCGCGGATTTTCAACCGTGTTGCCATCGTCGCTAAATGCGACGGCGCCGGCGTCGGAGAGCAGGTGGTACGGCGCAAGCTCGATTCCGGCGCGATCTTTCGTTATCGCCGCGATGGCGTACACGCGCGCGAGCCCTGCGGCCGCGGCACGGCGCGCGACTTCAGCTAGCGTCGCCGGTGAGTCGAGCGCCGGGGTCGTGTTGGGCATCGCGCAAACGGCCGTAAATCCGCCCGCAACCGCCGCCGCGCTTCCGCTCGCAATCGTTTCTTTGTGCGTTTGGCCGGGATCGCGCAGATGGACGTGCATATCGATGAAGCCGGGCGCAACGACGGCATTGCTTGCATCGACGACCGTCGCGTCGCCCGCCTCGATGCGCTCGCCGATTTCTGCGATTCGGCCATCGCGCACGAGCACGTCGCAAACGGCATCGAGTCCTTGGGCCGGATCGATCACGCGACCGCCGCGAATCAGCAGCGTCACGCCGGCACCGCCGCGCCGTTGACGAGATGATCGAGCACGGCCATGCGCACGAAGACTCCGTTTTCCACTTGCGCTTTGTAGCGCGAGCGTGGGTCGGCGAGCGCATCATCGGTGAGTTCGATGCCGCGGTTATACGGGCCGGGATGGAGGATCACGGATTTCGCTTTGAGCGCGCGTAGTCGCGAGCGGTTGAGCTGATAGTTGCGCGTGTAGTCATCGAGTGCCGGCAGCAGACTCGAATCGATTCGTTCGTGCTGGATGCGCAGCATCATCACGGCGTCGACTTCAGGCAGTACGGCATCGAGATCGCGCGAGACGCGCACGCCTTCGCGTGCCATCGCCGCGGGAAGCAACGTCGGCGGCCCAACGAGCGTGACGTCGATGCCGAGCATCGTCATGCCGACGATGTTCGAGCGGGCCACACGCGAGTGGCGGATATCGCCGACGATGGCAACGCGCAGTCCATCGAAGCCGCCGAATTCGTCGCGCAGAGTCATCAGATCGAGCAACGCCTGTGTCGGATGCGCGTGCGCGCCATCGCCCGCATTGATCACGTGACCCTCGAACGCATCGGCCAAACGTCGCGCGAAGCCCGATTCGGGATGGCGCACGACGATGACCCGCACGCCGATGCCGTGTAAGGTAAGCGCGGTATCGGCGATCGTCTCCCCTTTGCCAAGACTCGACGTACCGGGCGCAAATGAAATGATGTCGGCGCCGACGCGCTGTTCGGCAAGCGTAAAGGACGTAGCCGTGCGCGTGCTCGCCTCGAAGAACAAGTTCAGGACCGGAATGCCCGCCAGTAACGAGCGCGTAGCACCGTCGCGTTTGAAAGCGGCGGCACGATCGAGGAGAGCGGAGAGTTCGGTGCGCGTGACGTCATCGACGTCGAGCAGATTACGTGCCGACACGGTCCTCATCGGCGATCACGACGACCTCGTCACGCTCGGATCGCTGCGGCGAGAGCGCGACATCGATGCGCTCCATCCGGCTCGTCGGAATCAGTTTGCCGACGTATTCGGCCTGGATCGGCAACTCGCGCAGACCACGGTCGACCAGGACCGCGAGTCGAATCGCCCGCGGGCGTCCCAAATCCGTTACGGCGTCGAGCGCCGCACGCACCGTGCGGCCGGTGTAGAGGACATCATCGACCATGACGACCGTCCGCCCGGTGATCTCACCGCGAATCTCCGATTCCGGAAGCTCGCGCGCCACGTCGTCATCGCGGTAGAGATTGATGTTGAGAAATCCAAGCGTCGGCGTACCGCCGCGAATTTCGGCAATTTTTGATGCGAGTCGTCGGGCGAGAGATTCGCCGCCGCGTCGAATGCCGATCAGCATGAGGCTCTCTTGCGCATCATCCGGCTCGACGATTTGATGCGCCATCCGCGCGATCGCGCGGTCGATCTCATCTGAGGACATGAGGGTGCGGCGTTTGCCGAGCAGCGGGCTAGTCACGATTCCGCACAAATTACGGCTCCCGGCTGCCGCTGGCCTTTTCGTTCAACCAAGCTTGGCCAGCTCGTCGCGGACGCGAACGAGGTCGCGCCGGTAGCCCTCGAGCTTCTCGCGCTCCTTGGCAACGACGTCGGGATTGGCTTTGGCGATGAACGATTCGTTCGCGAGCTTCTTCTCGCCGCGGGCGATCTCGTCGTCGAGTTTGGCGCGTTCGCGCGAATACCGCTCGCGTAGCAGCCCGGTCGGCGCTTGCGCCGTGATGGTCGCAAGTTTCTCCGCAAGTGTGGGACCGGCGACGCGCGCTTCATCGACGACGAGTTCGGCTTTTGCGTGGACGGCAAATTGCTCGGCGACCCATGCCGGTAAACCCGACGGCACGTCGAGCGTGAGCCGATCTTTTGGACCGAGTCCCATTTCGGCTTTCACATTACGAATGTGGCCGGCGCTAACGATGAACGCTTCAAACTCGCTTCGCGCTTGCTCGAAGCTGCCGCTTTCGCCGTCGTAGTACGCGAGATCTTGCTGCGGGTCGGGCCACGAAGCGGTCACGATCGTCGCACCGTCGTGCGGTAGCCGCTGCCAGATTTCTTCGGTAATGAACGGCGCGACCGGATGCATCAACCGCACGAAGGCGTTGAACACGTAAGAAAGCACGGCGGAACGCGTCGCGCGCTCGCCCGGCGCCTTCGATGCCTCGAGATACCAATCGCAAAACGTGAACCAGCCGAAATCGAGTAGTTCGTCGGCGGCGATACCGAATTCAAATCCGTCGAGGGCGGCGGTGATGCGAATGACGCTCGTGCGAAGGCGCGTGAGAATCCATTTGTCGGCAACCGTCAGATCCGTCGAAGCCGGCAAGCGTGAGGCGGTCGGGAGACCTTCTTCGAGCGAACAGATGAACCGCAGCGCGTTCCAGAGTTTCGTATTGAAGCGCCGAGCATCGTCGCACGCCCGCTCGTCGAAACGCATTTCCTGCGATTCGATTCGCATTTGTTTGATGATGCCGAAGCGCGTCGCATCCGCGCCGTACTCCGCAATGAGGTCGAGCGGATCGATTCCGTTACCGAGGGATTTCGACATCTTGCGCCCGTGTTTGTCGAACACCAGCGGCGCGACAAAAACCGTATGGAATGGAATGTCGCCGACAACGTGCAGTCCGAGCATTACCATGCGCGAGATCCAGAGAAAAATGATTTCGCGTCCGGTGATCATCACTTGGTTGGGATACCAGTGCGCAAGTTCCGGCGTCTCGTCGGGCCAGCCAAGAATCGAGAACGGCCAAAGACCGCTCGAGAACCAGGTATCGAGCGTATCGGGATCGCGGCGCAGTTCGCTCGTCCCGAAATCGCGCTGCGCGATCGCCAGCGCTTCGGCTTCGGTCTCGGCGACCACCACGTCGTCGGATGGCGTATACCAGACCGGGATCTGATGACCCCACCACACCTGACGCGAAATATTCCAATCGCGCACGTTGTCGAACCCGTTTTCGAACGTGCGACCGAAACGCTCGGGGACGAATCGGATCTTGCCGCTGCGATACGCTTCGACGGCGGGTTTTGCAAGCGATGCCATCGAGCAGAACCATTGCAAGGAGAGGAGTGGCTCGATCACTTCGCCAGAACGCGAACTGATGGAGACTTTTTGCAAATAGTCTTTTTCGCTCACGAGCGCGCCGCTCGCGCGCAGATCATCGACGATCGCGCGGCGCGCGTCGAGTCGGTCCATGCCTTCGTAGCGGCCGACGTCGCCCGACATCGTCCCGTCGAGCGCGATGACCGTTGGCATCGGCAAGCCGTGACGCTGCCCGATTTCGTAGTCCGAGGGATCGTGCGCCGGTGTGACTTTCACGGCGCCCGTCCCAAAATCGCTGAGCACCGATGCATCGGCGATCACCGGAATCGGTCGATTCATCAGCGGCAATACGACGGTTTTTCCGATCAGCTCCGCGTATCGTGCATCGCCGGGATGCACGGCGATCGCCGTATCACCGAGCATCGTTTCGGGGCGCGTCGTCGCAACGACGATACTCGCGGCTCCATCCTGCGTCGTGTAGCGGATTTCCCAAATCTTCGCGTTGCGTTCTTCGTACTCGACTTCGGCATCGGATAAGGTCGACTTCGCCTTGATGTCCCAATTGATGAGCCGCGTTCCGCGATAGATCAAACCCTCGCGATACAGTTGGACGAAGACGCGCGTGACGGCGGCCGAGAGACCCGGGTCCATCGTGAAGCGCGCGCGATCCCAATCGGGTCCGAAGCCGAGCATCTGGAATTGCGAATCGATCGTGTTGCCGTACTGTTCGCGCCATTCCCAGGCACGCGCGAGATAGGCTTCGCGGCCGAGCCCATCGCGGGTGAGGCCTTCCTTCGCGAGCTCGCGCACGAGCACGGATTCCGTTGCGATCGCGGCATGGTCTTGCCCCGGTAGCCAATCGGCGTTTTCGCCGAGCATCCGATGGTAGCGCGTGAGAATATCCATCGGCGTATAGGTCGAGCCGTGCCCCAGATGCGCGCGCCCGGTGATATTCGGCGGCGGCATCGAGATGATGAAGGCGGGACGTGCCGGGTCGGGGTCTTCATGAAAGACCCCGGCGGCGAGCGACTCGGCGTAGCGGCGCGGCTCGACCTCGGAGGGCTCGTAGGTTTTGGGAAGCTCGGGGCCGCGGTCGGGTTGCATCGGTCCCCCCATTTAGCGGAGGAGCCGGAAGCGCCCTACCCTTCGGGACGCAGCCCGTCGCCCGAGTCGGCGTCGGCGAGCGATTCGGCGGTCAGATCGTTCTGGTCTTCCTCGCCAGGATCGTGCGCATCGCCGCGCACGGTTTCGAGGCGGTTGCTATCGAGTTCGGTTTCGGGCTTCGTGCGGGGCGGGTCTTGATTCATGGCATCTCCCTGAAAGCACGCGAGATGGGTGTGTTCTTCCCCAACCGGCGTGATGCAACGCACGCGCCTTCATCCAAGCTTAAGCGGAGCCTCATCGTCCCTTCAAGACCGGCGACAGACGGCTCGCTAGCATAGAGGCATGATCGCAACAGCAGCGGCGAGCCTCGCAACCCTCGGAACGCGTTACGCGTGGACGATCGTCGTTGCCCGCACGGCACTCACGATCGTCGCCCTCGCGCAGCCGCCGGCCTACGCGTCGGCGCGCGTCTCCGCACTTCCGGCAGCACGCTGCCAAATGGCAAACGACGCGCGCGCCTGCGCGACCAGCATATCGATGCCATCGAGCACGTCGGCTCGTCCGATGCTGCTCGCCAGCGTCGCGCGGCTGCCGTAATTCGCATCGAGCACAAGAGAGGATCGCGTTATCATATGAATGAGTTCATCGCTCAACTCCGCATCGGGCGGCAACGTCGAGAGCACCGCGTCATACGCATGCTCAAAGTCTACCGCATCGATCGAAAATTTCGCGCGTAGATCCGCCGCGCGCGATTCGGTCCGATTCCAAAGCGCGACGCGCGCACCGCGTCGCAGCGCCTCATCGATCGCCGCGCGCGCCGTTGGTCCCGCGCCGAGGACGGCGATCGACGCGCCCACAAAGTGCGGCAAACGCTTGGCTAATGCATCGCACGCACCGATGCCGTCGGTCGTCGTGCCGATGATTTCCTCGCCGAGGAACGTCAACGTATTCACCGACCCCACCACCCGTGCGCGCTCATCGACCTGCGTGCAGTTCGCGTAGGCTTCTTCTTTTAACGGCGTGGTGACGTTCAAGCCGAGATAACCGATTTCGCGAACGAGCCGAATCGCCATCGCAACGTTTCCGGCATGGACGAGAATCGCATCGTAGCTACCGACGATGCCGGCCTGACTCAGAAATTCGCGATGCAACGAGGGGCTCTGACTGTGTGCGATCGGATCGCCGATGACGCCCAGTTTCATTCGGAATCGATGACGGCGATCAGCTGATCGAGATCGGTGATCGTGCGCTCCGGCCGACGCGAACCCGACGCACCGCGATTGCACCAAATCGAGCGAAAGCCGATACGGGCGGCACCCGATGCATCCCAATCGTTGGACGAGACGAAAACGATGTCGGCGGGCGCGCAGCGATAGTAATCGAGCGCCATACGGTAAACCGATTCGTCCGGTTTGTAGCCCTCGACGGTGTCGGCGGTAAGCACGACATCGAGTGCGTTCAAAATGCCGGCGTGATCGAGTGCCATGCGTGCCGAACGCGCCGTGCCGTTGGTGAGCACGGCGGTATGGAATCCACGCTTCGTGAGCGCGGCGATGGTGGGCTCTACATCGCTGTAGAAGGCCGACTCGGTCCAACCGTCGAGCAGGTGGGCCCGAGCCGCCACTTCGAGGGCGACGTGCAGACGATCGGCGGTTTCGTCGAGTGCGCGAGCGGTCAGTTCGTCAAAATCTTCATACGTTTTGGTGTGGCTGGCGCCGAATGCGAGGGCCAGCTGACGGTCGCGCCAGAGTTGGACGAATCGTTCGGAATGTGCGGTGTATGGAGCGACGCGCTCGCGCAGACACGTGATGTCGAGCAGCGTTCCATACAGGTCGAAGACCACGGCGACCGGGTTCACGCGAGCGTTGCCAAGATCGGTGCAAGCTCGGTGAGCGCACGAATTTCTGCAATTGGCGCGACGCCGATGCGTTCGGACGGCGCGGCCGTACGATTACACCAGATGACGCGAAAGCCAAAGGAAGCCGCCCCCGTCGCATCCCAACCGTTCGAGGAGACGAAGACGATGTCGTTTGGTTCGCACTGCAGATGCGCGGTCGCGACCCGATACGCTTCGGGCGCCGGTTTGTACACGCGATTGGTGCCGACGGAAAGCACCTCATCGATGCGCGAGCCGATACCGCCTGCGGCAAGTGCCTGGTGCGCGGATTCCGGTACGCCGTTGGTCAACACAATCCGCCGATGGCCGGCGGCGGCAACGGCGTCGAGTGCTGCGGAAACATCGATATGTGGCGGCAACTCGAGCCATCCGTCGAGCAGTTCGCGCGTAGCAACGGCGTCGAGTTTCAGCTTGAAGTGCTCGGCGACAAACGAAAGCGACCGTTCCGTGAGCACATCGAAATTCTCATAGCGACCGACAAGCGAGGTCGTAAAGGCATATTCGAGTTGTTTTCGGCGCCACGCGAGTACGAAGGCATGCGGCGGATCGATGTAGCGCTTGGCGCGATCACCGAGCCGATCGATGTCGAGGAGCGTTCCGTAGAGATCGAAGACGACCGCACGTATGGTCATGCGCGCGGCTTTCGCGAAAAGATCACCCGCTCCAGCAATCGCAGGACGCGGGTCAGCGGGAAATCGCCCGCGACGATCGGTTCGGTGAGAACGGCATGCAGTCCGATCAGCTTTGCACCGAGCACGTCCGTGAAGAGTTGGTCGCCGATAACGACGGTTTGCGAACGCTTCGTGCCCAAAATGCTGAGCGCGCGCAAAAAACTCGGCGGCAGCGGCTTGAGCGCATTGGGCACGGTCGGCACATCGAGCTTCGCGCCGATCGCGGCGACCCGTTCGGGGAAGTTATTTGAGAGCAAAACGACGGCAAAACCGCGTTCTCGCGCTTCGATCACCCAGTCGCGGACGCCCGGAATCAAGTGCGATTCATGATAGCCAACGACGGTATTATCGAGGTCGACGATCAGCCCGCGGAAGCCCCGCTCCCACAGACTCGCAAGGGAAACGTCCGTGATGGTATGCGCGTGGGCGTCGGGACGGAACACCCCGCGCCATGCGCCCCCCAATCCTCGCTATCCTCGGAATTCTCCACAAGCCATCCGCCGGGGGAGGGGCTCCTCCACCGGTCTATGCACGGAAATCGTGAGATATGCACCAGGTGGCCCATCACATCCCCAAGGGACCGGACAACGATATCTTGTATTCGATCCGTCCTCGGAGTACAATATCTAGTACACACGACGCGAACCTGACCGCCTGTATCGAACAGGTGTTCGATCGTCGTCCTCCGAAAGAATGAGCCTGGAGGCACCATGAAATTCCGCCGCACCTATTCCACGGTCGAGGATCCTTACGCCGGCGTTGCGTTCGAACCGCGTACCTCGCGGATCGTCAATACCAACGGCTCCGTCGTGTTCGAAGCAAAGGACGTCATGGTCCCGGCCGGCTGGAGCCAGGTCGCAGTCGACGTGCTCGCACAGAAATATTTCCGCAAGGCCGGTGTGCCGAAGGCGCTCAAACGCGTACCGGAACCCGGCTTGCCCGATTGGCTGTGGCGCTCGATCGCCGACGATGGCGCGCTTGCCGCGTTGCCGCGCGAAGAGCAATTCGGCGCCGAGGGCGATAGCCGCGAGGTCTTCAACCGCCTCGCCGGCACGTGGACGTACTGGGGCTTCAAGCACGGCTACTTCCATAAAGAGACCGATGCGGGCATCTTCTATGATGAGATGCGCGCCATGCTCGCGCGCCAGATCGGCGCCCCGAACTCCCCGCAGTGGTTCAACACGGGGCTCAACTGGGCGTACGGAATCGAGGGCCCCGCACAAGGCCACTATTTCGTCGATGCCAAGTCAGGCGAACTGACCCGCTCGGTCAACGCCTACGAGCACCCAGCCCCACACGCTTGCTTTATCCAATCCGTCTCGGACGATTTGGTCAACGAAGGCGGCATCATGGACCTGTGGGTTCGTGAAGCGCGTATCTTCAAATTTGGTTCGGGCACGGGCTCGAATTTCTCGCAGATTCGTGGTGATGGTGAGAAGCTTTCCGGTGGCGGCACGTCATCGGGTCTCATGTCGTTCCTGCGCGTTGGCGATCGCGCAGCGGGTGCCATCAAATCCGGCGGCACGACGCGTCGCGCGGCGAAGATGGTTTGTCTTGATCTCGATCATCCGGACATCGAGGACTTCGTGCTCTGGAAAGTGCGCGAAGAACAGAAAGTCTCGGATCTGGTCATCGGATCGATCGCCGCGAAGAAGCATCTCAATGCGATCCTCGGTGCGGCGCACGATTCGCGCGTTCCCGAGGCCGGTCGTCTCGATCCCGCAATGAACCCGCACCTGCGCAAAGCGATGCGCGAAGCGCTCACGGCGGGCATTCCGCAGGCAAACGTGCAGTACGCGCTCGATTTTGCAAAACAGGGTTATCGCGAACTCGACATCGAGACGTACGACGTCAACTGGGATTCGAAAGCGTACGCTACAGTCTCGGGTCAAAACTCGAACAACTCGGTGCGTATCCCGAACCACTTCTTCTCAAAGCTCGATAATAACGAGAATTGGGATCTGATCCGTCGTACCGATGGACGCGCCGCGCGTACGATGGAAGCATCGGAACTTTGGGAAAAAATCGCGCTTGCCGCCTGGCAGTGCGCCGATCCCGGCGTGCAGTTCGACACGACGATCAACGAATGGCACACCTGCCCGGCCGATGGTCGAATCAATGCATCCAACCCCTGCGTTACGGCAGACACGCTCGTCGCAACCGCCGACGGTCCGCAGCGAATCGGCGAACTCGTCGGAAAATCGGCCTTCGTTACGGGCAGCGACGGCGAACTGCATTTCGTCAACCGCATCTTCCCGACCGGAACGAAACCCGTCTTCCGCATGCGCACGAAGAGCGGCTACTCGGTCCGCTTGACGGCCGATCACCGCGTGCTTACCGCAAATCGCGGCGACGTCGCCGCAAGCGACCTGCGCGGTGGCGATCACGTTCAGTTGATCGCCTCACCCTTTGGTCCAAAGCAGCTCGATGCCAAATTCGCCGAACTGATCGGTCTTGCACTCGGCGACGGCTGCATCTCGGCCGATGGCGCGTTCTCGCTCACGATGTCCGATGCGGAAAACGCGATC
>Ga0209511_1004252_pt1 | contig 10504 bp, 9 predicted proteins | sample SSSSmetaG_FD_184141 | JGI IMG/M metagenome (GOLD analysis project Ga0209511, IMG submission 184141) | Glacier valley bacterial and archeal communities from Borup Fiord, Nunavut, Canada, to study Microbial Dark Matter (Phase II) - ​SSSS... | ecosystem: Environmental > Aquatic > Freshwater > Ice >... | reverse complement strand
CCAACGAGTATATTTTTTAAGTTTACTTCATTGCTTCCTTTTACAGCTAATTGAAATGGTCCACCTGCATTTTCTGCAGCTAAAAATAGTTGCCATTTACCAGCTTTATCTGCAACGGTATTTTTTGTTTGCTTATTGAATTGCACACTTACTTTTTCGTTAGGTGCAGCGGAGCCCCAAATGCTGATGGGCTTGTTGCGTTGCAACACCATGTTATCGCCAAATATTGTTGGCAGAGTGATATTAGCGATGGCCGCAGAAATAAAAAGTACACAGGTTAATAATAAAGCGATCGTTTTTTTCATATTAAAGACGTTGTAGTATGGCATAATTTTTTGTAATGCTAAAGTAGGTAAAAACAAGGTAACGGCAGTGAATGGTTCTCAACATTTTAATGTGCCGGAAACACTTTCTATTTTTCGCAGAGATAAAAAAGGAACAATGAATAAAGGCGTATAATCACTGGTGATTGCCTGGTCTCAATCAATATTTTTCCACCAGGCAATAGATAAAGGTAGGTTTTGCAGGTTGACTGCTTCGCCAATCATTGGCGTAATCATCTTGATATTTTTTTTATTGGCTTCTGTTGTAACCCTTTTCACTGGCTCATCCCAGGCGTGTAACGATAAAGAAAACTTAGCCCAGTGTACTGGAAAAAGTACTTTGGTTTGCAGGTCGATACCACCCTGTACTACTTCTTCTGGCATCATATGAATGTATTTCCAATAGCGGTTGTATTGGCCGCATTCTAAAATTGCAAGATCAAAGGGGCCATACACATCGCCGATGGTTTTAAAGTGGCTGTCGTATCCTGAATCGCCACCGATAAATATTTTCATAGTGGGCGTAGTTAATACGAATGACATCCACAAAGCAAGATTTCTTTTTATTCCACGGCCGGAGAAATGTCTTCCGGGTGTGGTGTTTACAGTAAAGCCATTTTCTAACTGTATGGTTTCGTTCCAATCTTTTTCTATAATATCGTTGGTATCAAATCCCCAATGCTCCAGATGGGCGCCGGTACCCAAGCCGGTAATAATTTTTTTAATCTTCGGCTTTAGTTTTAGTATAGTTGAATGATCCAGATGGTCCCAGTGATCGTGTGTGATGAACAGGTAATCAATGGCAGGGAAATCAGCTGGTATGTACACATCACTACCTTCGTAACTGGTGGTAGTAAAACGGATGGGAGATGCACTGCCGCTTAACACGGGATCAACTAAAATGCATTTGCCATCTACCTGCATAAAATACGAGGAGTGGCCGAACCAAACAAATACATTTTCATCTGTGGCAAGGTTTAATAAATTAGTTTTTTGTGAAGGCAGTGGGCTGGCTGGTTTGCTTCTTTTGCTTTTGCCAAAAAAGAATTCTTTCATCACCGTAAAATATCCAACACCTTCAGCAAGGTCAGGTGTATGGCTTAAATTTTGAAATTGCCCATTCTTATAATTGGGTGATTGTTTAATTTTTTCTAAGCGTTCACCGCTGGATTTTTTTCCGAATTTTGGCTGTTGTAAAAAAAGATATACAGTACTAATAAAAAGAAAAATAATTGTAATCAATAGAAGCATCAGGTTAATTATTTTCGGGTACAAATAATAAAATATTATTATACCCGTGACGTATTAGTGAAAGAAAAATTTTAAAAAATAGAGAACTTATTTTAAAAAGATTTTTATTCAGCTTCTTTCATTACCAAGACTTATAATTTAACTATAAAGCTGCGGGAATTTTTTGCACCGGAACATCGCGGTCAAATGCCTTTACAAATTTTCCACTTTTATTGTAGAGAAAAATAGCGGGTACAGAACCGATGGTAAAGAAATTACCTATCATGTACCTATGATCCATACCCATAGTAATGCCTGGATATTTAGCCATATTAAATTCCCTATAAAAACGGTTGATATAATCATATCCGAGATTAGAAACCATTACAATCTGTATATTTTTAAACAATTTAATATTGGCCTGTATTTCTTTTACTTTATGCTGGCAATGGTCGCAATCAGGGCTAAACACCATGATCATAACGGCTTTATTTTTTTGAAGATTGGACTTTTCAAACCTGCTGCTATCCGGCACTTTGGTGATGCTAAAAGAAGGAAGATTTACCTGCCTTGCGGTTATCAGGGAACCCTTTGTTTGCGCAATCGCAAAGTTTCCTGATAAGCAGAAAAAAATATATAAAACGATTTTATTCATCAATTCAAATTTAGATAAAGCTAAGAGAAAATGATGATAATAATTTGTTAACCGCACTTTAAAAATATTCAATGGTACTTCTACTTTTTTTTATTTTATAAAACTGTGTGCATCTATAAAAAATAATTTCATCTATTTTAAAATCAACCCTTAATTTTAATCATCAAAGGAAATGGTGTCTTCCTACTTAACCGCTCCGATCCTTATCGGAACTAATGGCGCCTACAAATGGTAATTATTTTATTACAGGTAAACTATTTGTAGGATGAACAACGCAAAATATTTTCAGGATCAAATTAATATTGCCAAACAATTGCTTTGCTGGTCAGCAATTATTTTTCCAGTTTCAATTTCAATTGGTTTACTAGTAGCATTTTTTTTATGGCTGTTAGATGTAGTTACGGTTATGCGCTGGCAACATTTATGGCTCATCTTTTTGCTGCCTCTGGCAGGTATCTTAATTGTTTGGTTATACAGCAGGTTTGGTAAAAAAAGTGCAGCCGGTAATAATCTTATCATTGAAGAGGTGCATGAACCGGCAGGGGGTATACCATTGGGTATGACACCACTTATTTTATTTACTACAGTTATCACCCATTTATTTGGAGGTTCCGCAGGTAGAGAAGGTACAGCAGTGCAAATGGGCGGCAGTGTAGCGGCGCAATTTAGCAGGTGGTTTAAACTGGATAAGCAGCAGCAACAAATTTTATTGATGTGTGGCATGTCTGCAGGTTTTGCTGCTGTATTTGGTACGCCAGTTGCAGGTGCTATTTTTGCTTTGGAAGTATTGTACATTGGACGAATTAAATACTATGCATTGATACCCTGTTTAATTGCCGGCATCATTGCGCATATTACCTGCGTTTCCTGTGGCATTCACCACACACAATACATTATTGCATATAAGGGCAGTAGTGATTCCTTTTTTCCACATATTTCATTTGATCTTTTTTTATTGTTGAAAGTGATTGTTGCAGGTGTACTGTTTGGCTTTGCAGGTTTTTTCTTTTCTCAGCTATCACATTTTATAAAAATCAGGAGCAGCGCAATTATAACCAATCAATTGCTGGTACCTGTTGTGGGTGCTGTATTGGTAGTAGGCATCAGTTATTTGTTGGGCACCTTTGATTATCTGGGATTAGGTATTACCAGCCCCAATAAATATGGGGTTAGTATTGTAACTGCGTTTAAAAATGGGGGAGCAGGAAATTTTAGCTGGTTTTGGAAATTGCTTTTAACCGCCATTACTTTGGGTATGGGGTTTAAAGGCGGTGAAGTAACGCCATTGTTTTTTATTGGGGCCACATTAGGAAACCAGATCGCCACAATTACCGGTGCTCCTGTTGATCTGTTAGCTGGTATTGGTTTTATCGCCGTATTTGCCGGTGCAGCCAATACCCCAATCGCCTGTATTTTTATGGGTGTTGAATTGTTTGGTTCCGAAAATATTATCTACTATGCGGCGGCTTGTTTTACTGCTTATTATTTTAGCGGACATTCGGGTATTTATCAGTCGCAGCGATTGCCAGTTGCTAAACTTTCGGTTGCACTTAATAAAAAACCAATAAGTACCAACTTATAAAAAAGCAATCCGGCGCCATAACGCTTAAATAATCTGTTCAACAATTGTAGTCTTAAAATAGTAATTTAAATAAAAACGAGCTGATATAATAAAAAGTCATCATGATATAAACACGATGCCTTTTCTTGCAAAATTTTCAGTTCAAAAACAGCGTGAGTGTGTTAAAATTAAGCCCTTATTTTAAGATGTATCCAATAAAAAAGTAACCAGAATACTACCTCTAATACTGTAACAATAGCTATTCCAATCCACAAAGTCTTATCTTCCTGCTGTACATTTTTTTTTTGCTGATACATTAATTTTTTATTTTAAAAGCGTATGATAAATTAGTAAAAAAAGTAACCTAAAAAGGGTCAGTGTAAAATGAATGCTTTAATGAATCTTAAAAAATGGGGCAGATTAAAAATTACTATAAATTTCAAATAAGAGCAACCCTGTTTTATATCACTTTATATAATTAAAGGCAATTAATCTTTCTCTGCCATATCCGGAATATCCACTGCTTTATATTCACCGGCATCTAATTTTTTCTTGGTGGCTTCAAATGCATTTAGTGTTATTTCAATATCATCCTCCGTATGTACAGCAGTGGGAATCAAGCGATAAATAATATCTCCTTTTGGTATCACCGGATATACTACAATGGAACAAAAAATATGATAATTTTCCCGAAGGTCCATCACCATTTGGGTGGCTTCTGGCACATCGCCTTTCATAAAAACTGGCGTTACCGGACTGTTGGTGTTACCAATATCAAAGCCACGTTCTTTTAAACCGTTTTGTAACAGCGCAACATTGCGCCAGAGTTTTGTTCTTAATTCGGGCATGGTAGTAACCATTTCCATTCGTTTTAACATGCCATCCACAATTAACAGAGGCAGGCTTTTCGCAAATATCTGAGAACGGGTGTTGTACCGTAAATATTTCAATACTGCTTTGGGTCCGCTAATAAAAGCTCCGATGCTACCCATACTTTTTACAAAAGTGCTGAAGTATAAATCAATGCCTTCCTGGCAACCTTGCGCTTCATCTGCACCAGCACCAGTTGGGCCCATATAACCAAAGCCATGTGCATCGTCTATTAAAATCCTGAATTCGTACTGCTTTTTTAGTGCAACAATCTCTTTTAAAATACCCTGCTCGCCATCCATGCCAAATACACCTTCTGTAATTACCAGGATACCACCACCTTGTTTGCCAGCCAATTCAGTGGCACGTTGCAACTGTTTTTCACAATCTTCAATATCATTATGTTTAAAAGCATAGCGATGACCCATGTGAAGTCTAACCCCATCTACAATGCAGGCATGAGCTTCGGCATCGTACACAATCACATCCCTGCGGTTTACCAGTGCGTCTATACAACTCATAATACCCTGGTATCCAAAATTCAATAACATCGTATCTTCCCTGCCAACAAACCCGCTGATCACTTTTTCCAATTCATCATGCATGTCGCTATTGCCACTCATCATCCTTGCACCCATCGGGTTGCCCATTCCATATTTAGCAGCAGCTACCGCATCTATTTTTCTTATTTCTGGGTGATTCACCAAACCGAGGTAATTGTTCAAACTCCAAACAATCATTTCTTTGCCCCTAAATTGCATTCTCGGTCCCAATTCACCTTCTAATTTTGGGAACGCAAAATAGCCATGTGCCCTGTCCATATGCTGACCAATCGGGCCACCATCTTTTACTAATTTTTCAAAAACATCTGCCATAAAAAGTGATCTTTTAAATATTTTTTTTCCAGGCTTCTCTTCCCTTACTTAACATTATTGCTACTTGTCAACATGGAGGATAGCCCACTTATACTAAAAACAAAATGGCAGCATAGTATTCAATACATACTGCTATTAATTTTAATGTAACAAGTATTAAGGGTATTAAAGTTTGAAGTGCAAATTTAAGGCTTTGGTTTCAAAAATATGTAAAGCAGTACAACATCGTCTTTCACACTTTTTTGCATCGCTTTAAAACTATATTTGTAAAAAAATAATTGTATGATTCGCAGAATATTTTTTCTTTTTTCTTTTACCGTATTTGGCCGAGTTATAGTAGTAGCACAATCAACAAATACACCTGTTGCCACCTCGGAAGCGGGCCAGCCTTTAAAACCAAAATTAGTAGTTGGTATTGTAGTTGATCAAATGCGTTGGGATTATTTGTACCGCTACAAGCAACTGTATAGTTATGCCGGTTTTAAACGTTTGTTGAACGAAGGCTTTAGTTGTGACAACACTTTTATACCTTATACGCCAACTTATACTGCACCCGGCCATACCTGTATTTACACAGGCAGTGTGCCAGCCATTCATGGAATAGTTGCAAATAACTGGTATGACAAATCGAGAAATGCAAACGTATATTGTACCGAAGATTCAACAGTAACAACCGTTGGTAATAAAAGTGACGCAGGAAAGATGAGTCCCGAAAATTTGTGGGCAACTACAATAACAGACGAACTAAGACTGAGTACTAATTTTAAAAGTAAAGTAATTGGTATTGCAATAAAAGACAGAGGGGCAATACTACCGGCAGGTCATAGTGCAAATGCAGCCTACTGGTATGATGATAAGGGAGGTAAATGGATCACCAGTACTTATTACATGCCCAGTCTTCCACAATGGGTAAAGGAGTTTAATCAAAAGGATATGGTAGCAGATTATATGAGTCAGGAGTGGAACACGTTACTACCTATCGAAAAATATGACCAGAGTTCAGTTGACAATAAGCTTTACGAAAATCCCATAGCAGGGGAAACAACAGTAACATTCCCACATAAATTAGGGATAAAAGGCATTGCTAAATATGCCTCTTTTAGAACAACACCTTATGCCAACACGTTTACATTTGATTTTGCTAAGAAGGCTATTGAAAACGAAAAGTTAGGGAGCAATAATGTAACCGATTTTTTAACAGTAAGTATATCTGCTACAGATTATATAGGCCATAGTTTTGGTCCCAATTCAATAGAAATAGAAGATACTTATTTAAGGTTGGACAAAGACATCGCTGATTTTTTACAATACCTTGATGAAAAATTAGGTAAGGGAAACTACCTTACTTTTTTAACGGCCGATCATGGTGTTGCACATGTGCCTGCTTTTTTAGCAGAATATAAAATACCCGGTGGAATATTTAGTGATGCCGATTTTGCCAAAGAAATAAACCTGGCACTTGAAACAAAATTTGGAATCAAAAACGTGGTACAGTCAGTACAGAATTACCAGGTGTATTTAAATTTTGCTGAAATAGAGAAACAGGAAAAAGATAAAGCAGCTATTGTTAATGAGGCTATTAAAATATTAAAGCAAAAGCCTTATGTGATAAATGCTTTTGAAACCGATAAGATAGCGGCAGCAACGCTTCCCGAGCCTCAAAAGCAAATGATGACCAATGGTTATAATTCTAAACGAAGCGGGGATATACAGTTTACCTTTAGGCCCGGTTATTTTGATGGTTTTAATAAAGGCACCACACATGGGTTATGGAATCCCTATGATGCCCACATTCCATTATTGTTTTTTGGCTGGAATATAAAACAAGGAAATACCAAAAGAGAAACTTATATGACAGATATCGCTGCTACAATTGCGGCCCTGTTGCAAATACAAATGCCTAATGGTTGTGTAGGAAAAGTAATTACAGAAGTTATAAAATAATTTTATTGTATATTCAAATCCTTCCTGTCTTGAGAGCTTTTTGTTTCAGTTTATGATTCAAAAAAGGATTAAGTAATCAGTAAAGACTACCTTAACCTATTGAATTAATTAGCAACTAATGGAAGAACAATTTGATTTACTGATTAACAGTTATGTTGATAATAATGTGGGCATAGCTGACCATTTTTTATCAAAAAATTTATCTGATAACCTGCAGCAAAATATTTATGATTTGCAGCAGCAGGGAAAAATGAAATATGCAGGAATCGGTAATGAAAAAATAGCCGATACAAATCAACAAATGCGGGGCGATAAAATTTACTGGCTCGATAAAAAGAATAACAATATTAATGAACAGGAGTTTCTAGATAAAGTAGAGGATTTTATTGAGCATCTTAACCAGACCTGTTACACCGGAATAAATGATTACGAATTTCATTATGCTGTTTACGGGCAGGGTAGTGCATATAAAAAACATAGAGATCAGTTTAAGACTGATAATAACCGTAAATTTTCTTTAATCTGTTATTTAAACGATGATTGGGTTGCGGCAGATGGCGGACAATTGGTGATCTATCAACATGACAAGCCACAGACCATTTCGCCTACTGCACAGAAAGCAGTGTTTTTTAAAAGTGACGAAATGGAACATGAAGTATTGCTGGCAAATAAATGTCGTATGAGTATAACGGGTTGGTTAAAGCGTGTTTGATTAATTTCACAAACAGGCATCCCTTAACATTTTCATATATTGAATTCCTTTTTCTCTAGCAAAAAGAATATTGTTGTCTGGTATATTATCAGGATTAGGGTAGCGTTCCAGTGCTTCATCCATTTGGGCCTCTCTTAATAAATGAAGCATTGGATAAACCGATCTGTTGGTATAATTGGCGGCATCGTTAACAGGTACACCACCAAAAATATATTGTGGATGAAAACTGGCTACCTGGTATACACCTTCGTAATTATTTTGTATCAGGAAGTCTTCTGCATCTGCAAGCAAATCTAAAAAGTCATCAAATTGCTGAAAGCCATTAGGAAAAATCAGTAATGTGGTTACTATATCTTCATCTTCATCCAGTCGTTTACACTCCTGTAAAAAAGTATCTAAAGATGCAGCTTTATTATTGCTATTTTCTACCTGGTAGTGAACAGTTTGTTTTTTTATTTCCTTTGCAGCGAAGGGACAAAAATTACAACCAATCACCACATCGGTGATCCACTTTTTTGTTTGCACTATAATTTGTTCAGTTGTTTTCATTGTAATTATTGTTTCAGGCAGGCATAAAAAATCCCTCACATAAAGTGAAGGATTTAAATTTTTTATTGGAAACTAATTTGATTAATAATCTCTGTTGTAACCACCGCTGCCGCCGCTTCTGTTGCCACCGCCACCGCTTCCGCTTCCGCCGTAACCGCCGCTGCCGCCACTTCTTCCGCCGCCGCCGCCATAACCGCCGCCGCCACTTTTTTTATATCCACCACCACCGCCGCCGCCGTAACCGCCGCCGCCACTTGGACGTTTTTTAAATCCTCCTTCGCCTTCAGTACGTGGTTGAGATTCGTTAACGATTAATTTGCGACCTTGTATTTCGCTTTCGTTTAAACTTGCAATGGCAGTTTTAGCTGCTTCTGCGTCGTCCATTTCAACAAAACCAAAACCTTTGCTGCGGCCGTTCATTTTGTCTTTCAAAATTTTAGCACTTGTAACTGTACCAAATTGAGTGAAGAGACTGCTTAGATCTTCGTCGGTCATTGTCCAACTGAGATTTCCTACGTAAATGTTCATTGTAAAAACTTTTTAAAATTAAATAATAACTTTAATGACTTAGCGGTACAATGAACTGTAAACGGACTTCGAAAAAGACATCTATCAGCTAACGACGAAATACTAAAACCATTAATGCAACACAAATGTAGCTATTTATTTAAAAAAACAATAATTTTCAAAAAAAATCACAAACCCGGATTTTCCAATATCATTTTGGCTAAACGGCTGTCTCTTTTGTACACATCGTTCCTTAAATTAAGTTTTCCCTGCCTGTCAACCCATGCAGTAAAATAGGCAATGAATACAGGAACGGTAGCTTTAAGTGTTACATATTGTTCCACTTTTTTATTCATTGCTGCAGTAATTTTTGTTTCATTCCAGTTGGGATCGTTCCTTAAAAGATATTGTGCCAGTTTTTTTGGTTCAGCCAAACGGATACATCCATGACTGAATGCTCTTTTATCTTCGTTAAATAATGACTTGGCGGGCGAATCATGCAGGTAAATGCTGTGGGTATTTGGGAACAGAAATTTCACCAGGCCTAAAGAATTATTTGGCCCTGGTTTTTGCCTTACATTCCCTCCATTCCATTCCATATTATGTTGAGCCAGGTAATTTGGATTGTGTTTAATAGCCGGTAATGTTTCTTTTTTTAAAATGCTTGCCGGAATATTCCAATAAGGACTAAACACTACGTACTTCATATCGCCATTAAAAATTACTGTTTGATTTTGGTCTTTACCAACCACCACATTCATTTTAAATGCCAAACTATCATGCTCATAAACATGTAGTTTATATTCCGGAATATTCACCAGCAGGTAATCACTCTTCAATTGAACCGGTACCCAACGGCTACGTTCCATATTCACCAATATCTGTTCAATTCTTTTATCTATCGGATAATTTAATTCGGTAAGTACATTGGCATTTACAATGCCACCTTCTTTGTAACCCAGGCGATGCTTAAAATTTTTTACTCCATCCTGCAAATCTTTATCAAATTTATTGGATTGATTATTTGCAGCAATGTCGCCCAATAAAAACAACCGTTCTCTGATTGCCCCAACAGTTTCTGACGAATCGTTCAATTGATATACTTTTTTATCGCCCTTAATAATTGCCAGGTTACCCTTTGATTTTATAAGATTGTACTTTTTCAAATAATCCTTTAGCAAAATATATTGTTTGAATACAGGAGAATTTTCCAGTAAATTTTTACCGCTTAGCATCGAGTCTAATAATTGCTGGCTGGTAATTTTTTTGCGTGGTAAA
>Ga0209511_1004251_pt1 | contig 10506 bp, 8 predicted proteins | sample SSSSmetaG_FD_184141 | JGI IMG/M metagenome (GOLD analysis project Ga0209511, IMG submission 184141) | Glacier valley bacterial and archeal communities from Borup Fiord, Nunavut, Canada, to study Microbial Dark Matter (Phase II) - ​SSSS... | ecosystem: Environmental > Aquatic > Freshwater > Ice >... | reverse complement strand
TGCACCTGAAGTAACACCCATTTCACAAAGCGAAGAACACCTCGTTGCAAGGGTTGCCGATTCTTCTGTTTATAAAACCGGCGATGTGTTGTATGGTGTACCTGTTCACATCTGCCCGACTGTAGCCTTGTATGAAAGGGCTGTTGTTATTGAAAATAGTATAGCAGCAGATGAATGGAAAGTGATTGCGAGGGATAGAAAGATAACTGTTTAACGGGATCTTGCCTGTTGGCAGGAAGGTTCTGTTTGATCGAAAGGATGTTTAGGGTGCTGCCAATTTTGCTGCCCTGATTTTTACCAGTCTTCTCCTGAAATTTATAATTGTCTGATTAGAAAAATATTAAAAGATGTTTACAATAGATGCTCATTTAGACCTTAGCATGAACGCAATGGAATGGAACCGTGACCTGCGTAAAACAGTTGCTGAAATCAGGGAAAGAGAGAAAGGAAAAACTGATAAAGTTGACAGGGCAAAAGGTACCGTTGCATTTCCAGAGCTTCGCAAAGGCAATGTCGGATTGGTAGTAGCTACGCAGATAGCAAGATACGTAGTACCCGGAAACTCGCTGCCCGGCTGGCATTCACCTGAGCAGGCATGGGCGCAAACACAGGCACAACTGGCCTGGTATAAAGCAATGGAAGCAGGTGGGGAAATGGTGATGATAAAAAATAAAAAAGAACTGGATGAACATGTTGCATTGTGGATGAATGATAAGGCGAATGATAAAAAGCCGATCGGATATATCCTTAGTTTAGAAGGTGCAGATTCAATGGTGACCCTTGATAATTTACACACCGCTCATGCTTACGGATTGCGTGCCCTTGGCCCTGCACACTACGGCCCTGGTCGCTATGCAAATGGTACAGATGCTACCGGCCATCTGAATGAACAGGGAATACAATTGCTGAAAGAAATGGACAGCCTGGATATGATTCTTGATGCCACCCATTTATGTGATGATGCGTTTTGGGATGCCATAGAAATATTCCGGGGATCTGTATGGGCAAGCCACAACAATTGCCGGGCTTTGGTAAATCACAACCGGCAATTCAGTGATGCTATGATAAAGGTGCTGATTGAACGGGGAGCCGTGATAGGTGCTGCATTCGATGCCTGGATGATAGTGCCGGACTGGATCCGAGGTACCTCTCTACCTGAACAAATGAACTGCTCAATTGAAAAAATAATTGATCATGTAGATCATATTTGTCAGCTTGCTGGCAACACCAATCATGTAGGGTTGGGTACCGACCTTGACGGAGGGTATGGCACGGAGCAATCTCCGTATGATTTGGATACGATTGCTGATCTGCAGAACATTCCTGCGATGCTTTTCAAGAGAGGATATACCAATGCAGATATTGAAAACATGATGCACGGTAACTGGTTGCGGTTTATAAAGAAGGCATGGAGTTAAAGATTCAGTACCAACCTATTGATAATTTTTTATGTCATCCTAACAGATCAATTTTAAACCCAGGTTGCTTTCTTTTTTTAGAAGCCTGCTCATAAGCATAGGCAATGCCCACCAATGCTGGTTCACTGTATGCCTCTCCAAAAAAAGAAATACCAACGGGTAGTTCATGCACAAAACCCATCGGCACGGTGATGTGCGGAAAACCAGCCATGGCAGCAGGTGTAGAGAAAGAGAAGCCTGTGTCATAATCACCATTAATAAGATCAATACAACAAGCCAATCCATTGGTTACGCCGCACAGGGCATCTAACTGTTGCTCTTTCAAGAGGTTGGTAATGATCGTTCTGGAACCCAATGATTTGGTCAATGCATCTGTATATTCTTTACTCTCCAGGTTACCTTTAGCTTGGCAGGAGATCAATGTTTCCTGTTTAAAAAAAGGCATGGCAATGCTTTCGTTTTGCTTGTTAAAAGCAATGATATCCTGTAACGATTTCATTTTACTATTGGCAGTCGCCAGGTATTTGTTCACGCCATCTTTAAACTCATATTGCAATACTGTAAACTCTGCATCGCCGAGTTCGTAAATACCTTTTAAAAGATCAACTTCTACAATCGTAGCACCCAGTTTCGTCATGAGTTCAATGGCCTGTTTTAACAACGAGACTACCAGTTCATTTCCTTTTAAATGCATTTTTTCAATGCCGATTCTTTTACCTTTTAAACTACCGGCATCTAAAAATTTAGTATAATCTTTTTGATACTTTCCCTCGCTTTGGGCAGTAACAGCATCTTTGCTGTCAACACCTGTTAGGGCACCTAATAAAATGGCAGCATCTCTTACAGTACGACCCATTGGTCCAGCCGTATCCTGGGTTGCAGAAATGGGAATGATGCCAGATCGGCTCCACAAACCAACCGTTGGTTTTATGCCCACCAATCCATTGATGGAAGAAGGGGAAACAATAGAGCCATCTGTTTCTGTTCCGATGGCAATGGCACAAAGATTGGCTGCTGCCGCAGCTCCCGAACCTGCACTGGAACCGGAAGGATTGCGGTCAAGAATATAAGGACATTTTGTTTGTCCGCCCCGGCTGCTCCATCCACTGGTACTTTTACTGCTCCTGAAATTAGCCCACTCACTCAAATTGGTTTTGCCCAGCAACACAGCGCCTGCTGCTCTTAACCGCTCCACAATAGATGCATCGGTGGCTGCAATATTTCCCTTCATTGCCAATGCTCCTGCGGTTGTCATCATCTCATCTCCTGTATTTATGTTGTCTTTTATTAAAACAGGGATGCCATGTAAAGGCCCTCTTATTGTACCTGCTTTTCTTTCTTTATCCATTGCGGCTGCTATTGATAAAGCGGCTTTATTGATTTCTATTACTGAATTTAGTGTTGGCCCTGCTTTATCAATGGCAGCAATGCGTTTAAGGTATAAACCGGTAATGGCAACAGCAGTAGTCTGGCCGGTCTGCATTTTTTGCTGCAATTCATCAATCGTAATTTCATCCAGTTCAAAATTACCTGGTAACTGATTTGCATTTACATCTTTGCTACCTGTTTGCTGATCAAACAATGTTAAGCCCGGGGTGGCCAAACCAAGAGAAGCAACAGACCCGCTGCGTAAAAAAAATCTTCTGTTCATAAAAATTATTTAGTTCAAATTAAGCATAAAAAATGTGATGTATAATTATTTGTTTATCGTTTAATAAAGTTTCGGATTTTAAATATAGGTAACCGGGTTTATTTTTAAATATAGGGCTGCATTGAGAAAGACAAGATAAATATTATTTTGTAATAGCAGGGATATAAATAACGGGTCGGCAGTCTTATGAGTTTATATTTTGTCAAAAAAGGAAACACAAAAAACCCCCTGTAAAAGGGGGCTTTTGTTATCCAAACAATCCATAAAAACAAAAGGTCTTAGCTTGTTAGAACACGACATTTTGATTATGTAATTTTAAAAGATTTAAAATTGAGGATAACGCATTGTTTATATTCTCCCTTTATAAAAATGGAGTGATATGTAATAGTTACATTTTGCAATTGTGTATCTAAAATAGTTTTTAATTGCAAATCATCTTCGGAAAGGCTTGCCAGGGACGGATTGCGTAAAGAAGCTGTTTCAAAAAGTTGTGGAAAATGGATGTACTGCGACATTGTCTGCAAGGTTGAGAGCAGCATAAGTATGCAACACAGTATAATGTGTACATCGTTTTTCATGGGTTCAGAATTAAGATTTCTTTGGTAGCATTTAAGTGCTTTTCTAAAACGTGCAATAATAAACTTTAGTATATGGTTGATAAATAAAATAGCTAAAATGAAAGCTTTTCTTTAAACAGCGTAATTGTATTACAAAACGATTATTGCCAAAATGGATAAACAAATTACACTTGTTATTGAGCCACAGTTGTGGATGATTACTGACAGAGATATCAATAGAATAAATTACTTAGAGGAACAATTATCATAATCTTCTCATATACAAAATTTTTGGTTCCGAAGAAGCGTAGGGAGCCAATTTTAAAACAGGAACATCTTTTTTGGTGAATTTCCAGTCGCCGTTTAAAAAGATAAATTCTGTGGGAATAGCAGGCGTAATAAGATTTATAACGAGTTTGCCGTAATCGCTATTAGTGCTCCAGGTACCTGAATAGGTAACACCATTTTTTGTACCGGTCATATTACCATTGTAATAGGAAGTTGTGTTTGTTAAAACAAAATCATAGCCTGTATATTGGCTGGTTATGTCGGTGCCGTTATTACTTGCAAAATCAACAACAAAAGTTCTGTTCAATACATTTTCTGCAAAATATTTCTCAATATCGCTTTGGCTGGCAGTAGCCAATGCCAGTTTTTTACAACTGCCCAGTATGCAAAGCAACATACAGCAAACAGCTGCTACCCGTAAACTTCTTTTAAAAATAATTGCTGACATTTTATTTAGTTTAGAAATTGTAAATATGTTGGTATTTTTTTGTGACATAATCAATAAAATATTTAGTATTCATTGGTTCATCTGTTATTTTTGTACACAGTTCCTGTGATGTGTACTGTCTTCCGTATTGATAAATATGGTCTCTTAACCAATTCAATATTATCGATGTATTGCCTTCCGCACCCTCTTTATTTACAGAGGCGTTTTCTTTCTCAATCGCTGCGTACAATTGCGCTGCCATAATACTTCCAAGGCTGTAGGTAGCGAAATAACCAAAACTTCCATGGCTCCAGTGAATATCCTGCAAACAACCTCTTTTATCATCGGGTACACTAACACCTAAATATTGCTTGTAATGCTCACTCCAATAAGCCGGAATATCTTTTGCAGAGATACTACCGTCAATCAGCATTTTTTCAATTTCATACCGAATCATTACGTGAAAATGATAGGTTAATTCATCCGCCTCAGTTCTTATCAAAGATGTCTCCACTCTATTAATTCCTTTATAAAAAGCATCTACTGAAATATTCTTAAACTGATCAGCGAACAACGTTTTTAACCCTGTATAATTGTGCAGCCAGAAAGGCAATCCACGCCCCACACTGTTTTCCCATAAACGGCTCTGGCTTTCATGTACACTCAAACTGCAATACTCCCCTAAAGGCAAACCATATTGTTCAGCTGGTAAACCCTGTTCGTATAAGGCATGGCCACCTTCGTGCATACAACTCCATGTCATGTTTCCAAAATCATTTTCATCAACCCTTGTAGTAACTCTTACATCTTGGTTATTAAAACTTGTAGTGAAGGGATGTACGCTCATATCCTGTCTGCCAGCTTCAAAATCAAAACCAATTTGTTGTAATAGTTGGATACCAAATTTCCATTGCACATCTTTATCAAAATGTTGATGCAGGAAAGAATTATCAACTTGTGGTTTATTTTTTATTGATGCCAGTAAAGTTAAAAGTTGCGGTTTTAAATCGCTGAAGATCCCATCTACAATTGCAACAGTAAGGCCTTTGTCGTAGTCATTCATCAAAGCATTGTAAGGATGACCCTGGTACCCCAGCATATCTGCTTCCTGTTTTTTTAATTCAATTATTTTCTCCAGCGGTTGTTGAAAACCGGTAAACGAATTGTCGTTACGTGCCTTTATCCATGCATGGTAGCTGCTAGTAATAGCTTCGCTCATCTTTCTTACAAAATCGCCGGGTACTTTTTTATTGCGTTTATAATCATACAGGCTGAGCTCAACATTTCTTTTTTCGCTGTCACTTAAACCCTCCTTGTTATTAAGCTCATTCAATAGTGCACCCATTGCCTGGGTAGTAAATTGTTCATGTGCTACTTCTGTAAGCGTAGCCAGTTGCCTTCCCCTGAAATCGTTGCCTTTTGGTGGCAGGTAGGTTTCCTGGTCCCATTGCAAAACTGCTGCTGCGTATTTTACATCAGCTATTTTTTGCATCTTTGTCTTGTACGCAGCATATAAATCAGCAGTACTCATTTTTATAATTTTTTATTATATGAAAATTCAGGCTATTACTTCTTTTTTAGAAACTATTGCTCCTGCAAGTTTACAGGAAAGTTATGATAACGCCGGTTTATTAACCGGTGATGCAGGTTGGAATTGTACAGGCGTACTGTCATCTTTGGATGTAACAGAAGCTGTGGTAAAAGAAGCAATTGAAAAAAAATGCAATCTCATTGTTGCGCATCATCCTGTTATTTTTAAGGGGTTAAAAAAAATTACGGGTAAAAACCATGTAGAAAAAACTATTATCACTGCTATAAAAAATGATATTGCTATTTATGCTATTCATACCAACCTTGATAACGTAATGGCAGGAGTAAATGGAAGAATGGCTGATCAGTTGGGATTGATAAACCGGCAAATATTACAACCCAAAAAAGGGATTTTAAAAAAACTAGTCACTTTTGTGCCAATAGACGAGGCGGAGAAAGTGCGCAATGCATTGTTTTTAGCCGGGGCAGGGGATATTGGCAATTATAGTGAATGCAGTTTTGCAACAACAGGAGAAGGCACTTTTACAGCCGGCCAGGGAACGAATCCATTTGTTGGTTTACAGGGACAACGCTACAATGAAAATGAATTGAGGATAGAAACAATATTTCCTGCCTGGGTTGAAACTGAAGTTGTAAAGGCGTTAAAATCAGCACATCCCTATGAGGAAGTTCCTTATGATATTTATTTAACAGATAATTACAATCAACAAATTGGGAGTGGGTTGGCAGGGGAATTACCTAAAGCCATTACAGGGGAAGATTTTTTGAAACAATTAAAAGAAGCTTTTGGGTTGGCAGTTATCAGGCATACTGCTTTGAGTAAAAATTTGGTTAAGAAAATTGCGCTTTGTGGAGGAGCTGGAAGTTTCCTTATTGGGGCTGCAGTAACAGCCGGGGCTGAATTTTATGTGACAAGTGACGTGAAATACCATGATTTTTTTGATGCGAATGAAAGGTTGGTGATAGCCGATATCGGCCATTTTGAAAGTGAACAGTATACGATTGACTTGTTATTTGATATTTTGAGGGAAAAATTCCCTAACTTCGCCGTCCTTAAAACAGAAGTGAAAACCAACCCTGTCAGTTACTTTGTTTAAAATGATAAATGATTTAAGGCAACTGTAACGTAAAGCAGGTAGCAAATTGAAGAGATGATTTACCAAGAGTTGCTGTATAAGGCTCGATTCGCTTGGGCTGAGAAGTAGGAAGGATGTTCAACACTGATAAAAATGCCGGTAACACAATTTTAAAAACAATAAATTCTAAACAATAATATGGCCGCAGTAAAAGATTTCTCCGTTGAAGAAAAATTAACATCGCTTGTTCATTTACAAAAAGTGGATTGCAAGTTGGATGAAATTCAAATTTTGAAAGGTGAATTACCAATTGAGGTAAAAGATCTGGAAGATGAAATTGAAGGCTTACATGCCCGTCAGACACGTGTTGAGGAAGAGATTAATGGAATGCAGGAATTTATAAACCAAAAGAGAGAAGCCATTAAGGAAGCTGAAGCATTGGTTAAAAAATACGAAAAGCAAAGTGAAAATGTAAAGAATAACCGGGAGTTTGAAGCCATTAACAAAGAAGTTGAAATGCAAACACTGGAAGTGAAACTTTGCGAAAAACATATCAAGGATGCTACCGAAGAAATTGGGGAGAAAGCTAAGCAACTCGAAACAGCGAAAAAAGCGGTTAGCATAAAAGAAGGCAACCTGAATGGTAAAAAGGGAGAATTAGAAAAAATTATTTCTGAAACAGAAAAGGAAGAAAAGCAATACAACAAACAAGCCACTGAAGCCAGAAGCCATGTTGACGAGCGTTTATTGTTAAGCTACGACCGCATCCGTAAAAATTATCGGAATGGTTTAGCGGTTGTTCCTGTTGAAAGAGACAGTTGCGGAGGTTGCTTTCATGCCATTCCTCCACAAAAACAAAGCGAAATTAAGTTGCGTAAAAAAGTAATTGTTTGCGAAAACTGCGGACGTATTTTGGTAGATGTAGATTTAAATGACAGCATTGAAATAAAATAATCGCCATACTGAATAAAAAAGAAAAAGCACTTCCATTTTGAAGTGCTTTTTCTTTTTGAAAGATATTTTAACCGCCTAAAATTTATGTAATTAGCAGAAAAAAAAACTAATTTGCTGATTCAATTATGCTTCAAAAATTACATATACAGAACTACGCCATCATTGATGAAATAGCCATTGATTTTTCAGGCAGTCTCAATATCATTACCGGTGAAACCGGTGCCGGTAAAAGTATTTTAATGGGTGCTCTCAGTCTTATTTTGGGCGAACGAGCAGAAAGTACTGCCCTGATGAACAAGGAAAAAAAATGTGTTGTTGAGGGTTTCTTTACCGCATTTGGAAACAAAGCTATAAAGCAGTTTTTAAAAGCCAATGAATTGGATGTGGAAGAGGAATTGGTGATTAGGAGAGAACTGGCAGTGAATGGTAAATCGAGGGCTTTTATAAATGATACGCCTGTTAACCTGGGACAGTTAAAAACGTTGAGCTCTCTGCTGGTTGATCTGCACCAGCAATTTGATACACTTGAATTGGGCGACAGCGATTTTCAAAGAGAAGTATTAGATGCCTTGGCGGGCAATGGAAATTTGTTACAAGAGTACATAACTGTTTTTACCGCATACAGCAAATCAAAAAAAGAATTGCAGGAGTTGCAGCAACAACAGGCTGCGGCCAATACGGCGTTGGATTATAACCAGTTTTTGTTTGATGAACTGGAAGAGGCTGGTCTAAAAGAAAATGAACTGGAAGAGCTGGATGCTGAGCTTAAATTACTCAGTAATTTGGAAAATGTAAAACAACAACTGAGTGCTATTTATTTTGAATTGAAAGATAGCGATCTCCCAATTGTACAGCAGTTAAAATCGCTTTGCAATAAATTACATTCATTGCAGCAATACCATGGATCAATAGAACAACTTACAAAACGGTTATTGGGAGCACAGGCCGAAATACTTGATATTGGGGAAGAATTGGAAAGCATCGATAATGGAGTGCATTACAGCCCTGAAAGAATACAGCAGGTGAATGATAAAATTTCGCTGGGTTATAAATTATTGAAAAAACATAATGTTAATACAACTGGGGAATTACTGGCTATTAAGAAATCGTTGCAACAAAAGCTAAATGATATTTTAAATATCAGCGAAGAGATTGTGATAAAAGCAAAGGCTACTGCCGAATTATTAAAAAATTGTGAGCAGCTTGCAGCAATTATTACTGCTAACCGCAATAAGGCAATTAAACCGTTTACTGAAAAGGTTAACACCTTACTGGCACAAGTTGGTATGCCCAATGCTGTTATAAAAATTCAGTTACAGAAAGTTGCTTTGCATGAGGAGGGAGCAGACACTATTGAATTTTTATTTGATGGCAATAAAAGCGGTCGTTTTGAACCGCTTCGCAAAGTTGCCAGCGGTGGTGAGTTAAGCCGTTTAATGCTTTGCATAAAATCGCTGGTAGCAAAAAAGTTACAACTCCCTACGTTAATATTTGATGAGATAGATACAGGCATCAGTGGAGAAGCTGCCAAACAGGTGGGTGTAATTATGAAGGAGTTGTCTGCTGGGCACCAATTGATTGCTATTACGCATCAGCCTCAAATAGCGGCCAGGGCCAACGCACACTATTTTGTTTACAAAAGTATTAAGGGGAATAAAATTAATACAGCTATCCGCCTGTTAAGTAACGATGAACGCATTACAGCCATAGCTCAAATGCTTAGTGGCGAAAAGCCTACGGCAGCAGCTTTGGAGAATGCCAGGGAAATGGTGCGGAATTAATTATAAAATGATTCAGGTTGTATAAAAAAATACTGCTGTTGGTTTTAGTAGTTGTGGCAATGTATGCCGCATGGCAATTACAACAATTTTTACAAATTAAAATGGGACCACGTAAATCAATGTACCGTTTTCTTTTATTCTTATTATTAAATTTAACAGGTCTTTTTCTGCTCATTTTTCTGTTGACTTTTACAATAATTCATCTTAAAGATTTTTTCTTTACACCATAAGAACCTTATTTTTACCCCTCAAATAAAATCATCTATGTCTTACAACTTACTTAAAGGAAAAAAGGGAATCATTTTTGGTGCCCTTGATGAAAAATCAATTGCATGGAAAACAGCTTTGCGGTGCCATGAGGAAGGAGCAGAAATTTTACTTACCAATGCCCCGGTAGCCATGCGTATGGGCGAGATTAATAAATTAGCAGCAATAATAAATGCTCCGGTAATTCCCTGCGATGTTAGCAGTAATGAAGATGTACTTAACCTGATCCTAAAAGCAAAAGAGCATTTTGGCGGCGGCGTGGATTTTATTTTACATTCTATCGGGATGAGTCTGAATGTACGTAAGGGCAAACATTACACAGAAATAGATTACGGCTTTAATGCCAAAACCCTTGATATATCTGCCATGAGTCTTCACAGGTTATTGGCAATTGCTATGAAAGAAGATGCCATTAACGAATGGGGTAGTGTGGTAGCCCTTACCTATATTGCATCACAGCGAGTGTTTCCAGACTATAATGAAATGGCAGATGCCAAATCGCTTCTTGAAAGCGTTGCAAGAAGTTTTGGTTATCA
>Ga0209511_1004248_pt1 | contig 10514 bp, 6 predicted proteins | sample SSSSmetaG_FD_184141 | JGI IMG/M metagenome (GOLD analysis project Ga0209511, IMG submission 184141) | Glacier valley bacterial and archeal communities from Borup Fiord, Nunavut, Canada, to study Microbial Dark Matter (Phase II) - ​SSSS... | ecosystem: Environmental > Aquatic > Freshwater > Ice >... | reverse complement strand
CACCTTTTTTTTTCCAGTTTAGCGGGAGAGAATCTCCCGCCTAGAACCCCCTTTCGGTATTCCCAGTTTTCTACCCGGATCTCACTTTTTTTTTTTCCAGTTTAGCGGGCAAAAAACTCGATCTAGCGTTTCGATAATTTTGGGTGGGGGAAGGGAGTGAGATATAGTTATATTTTTTTTTTCCGAGCTGAAGATTAATTGAGTTTTTTTTTGTCAAGTTGAGGTTGGCTTTGTGCTATAAGGGAGTTGAACCCTCGTTTCATATTAGACAAATATGTGTTCTACCGTTGTACTAATAGCACTGTTCGGGGACAGTTTATTTTTTATGGCGATCCTAAAAATTCGCTTTATCGGAAAGGGCTGTATCAAGAGGTCCGGTTAGAGGTACTAAGACTAAAAAGAAAGCGAAGTATGAGACAGTTAGAATTTGTCCTGTGACTACCCACGGTGCAGCTACATGACAAGCTCCGACGTAGAGAAGGTACACTACGGTTACAACTATTAGTCAGAAAGATAGTCGAAGTGAGGGATTAAACCGTGCCCCTCGACTTCGGTTTGTATCTGACACGGGAAGAACAAGTAGAATTAACAATCCTGCTAGTATAGCTAGGACTCCTAATAATTTGTTAGGCACAGAACGTAGTACAGCGTATCAGGGCAGTAGGTACCATTCCGGCACAATGGAGGAGGGTGTAACTAGGGCATTGGCCTCAACGTAATTATCACTGTGCCCAAGTCAGTTAGGCGCTCAACTTACCAATGCTATCAATGTCAACAGCAAAAATAGTGCTGTTACAGCGTCCTTAAACAAAAAGTAAGGACTTATGGGTAGTCGATCGTTTGACGCGTCTGCCCCTAAAGGGTTTCCACTTCCGTGTTTGTGGAGCGTAATTATGTGTACAGCCGCAAGGGCTGCTAAAATGAAAGGAAATAAAAAGTGCAGTGCGTAGAATCGATTAAGCGTAGCGTTGGAGACACTGAATCCCCCTCACACTAATTCCGTGAGATCCCCGCCCATTCAGGGAAGGGCACCCAATATGCTGGTAATCACCGTCGCTCCTCAGAGACTCATTTGTCCCATGACCAAGCAATAACCCAGAAAAGCGGTCAGGATCATAAAAACTAGAATCACTACTCCTACAGATCAAGGGGCGATACGGGGACTCTTATACGAACCATAATATACCCCTCGAGCTACGTGAGAATACACACAGGCGAAAAAGAGGCTGGCAATATTGGCATGAGCATAACGGATTATTCAACCTCCTGCTACATCCCGTATAATGTGTTCTACAGAAGTGAAAGCTAGGTCTATGTGGGGGCAATAGTGTATTGCCAGGATGACTCCGCTTACGATTTGTCCCACGAGACAAATGGCTAATAGTGAACCAAAATTTCATATATAGGAGAGTGTAGAAGGTTGAGGACTGTCAACGAGGTAGCCGTTAAACAATCCTCCCAGCGATGAACTTTTGAGTATTCGGGTCATTCACTATTAGATCAGCCTAGAGTCGAACTAGGATTTTAGCCATCACAAGGCTACGTGTTGCCACTACACTACTGTTCTCAATCTAAGGTACAGAGGACTCGAACCTCTGTTTTCACGGTGTAAACGTGGTGCTAAACCCCTCAGCTAGTACCTTTGAGTAAATTTATTTTGTTTGTTTTTGCGTCTGAAACCTAGACAAAATATAGTTCCGGGGGCCAAATGCACCTTATGCTAGACAGTGAGGTTGTATCGAAGTCTCTGACTATAAATTCAAGAGGGCGGGAATAACCAGAGAGAGAATAAAAACGGAAATTAGTAAGTGTAATCCCACCGAAAGGAAACCAAGGCTCGAGGAGTAGATGCTACTGGCAAGTCCCGTCGGACCAGCTAGTTCTACTATTCCCGAATCTTGATATTTGTGGGCACGGCGAGCGAGGTGGATAATCGGTCGTGAGATCAAGGTGTTTACAGTGTGTTCCCATCCGCCTAATGAGCGAGATGCACTGATTCACTGAGAGTTACTAGACTTGCCAGAATCTAGTAAGCCTGGGTCTCCAGTCCCGACAAACAGCCCAATAACTCCACATAGTAGAGGTAAGGTCAGACTGAATGAGGAGGTCTGGTATTCCAGGGCTCAGGTTACCGATGTGTGAGGAAAATCTGCAATAGAGGACAAGAGGCTCAGCTCAAAGGCTGTAGAACCGATGTAACCCCCTGCTGCAGAGCAAAAAACCAGAATGCTAAGGAGCGCACTTAGCCCAATTGGTAAGTCATGCTGAGGTGTAGGAGCGACTCCTCGGGGTTCTGCTATGAAGACGAGGCGTATTAACCGTCCCGTGTACGTTGCAGTTAATCCAGCCGCCATCACTGACACAATCCACATTGTGTTTTTACTGCTCATTTGAGTTCCAGCCGATAATTCAATGAGCACGTCTTTACTAAAATCTCCCGAAGTGTAGGGGCTCGCCCCCAGTGATAGCGAAGCCGCAATGAACATCACCTTAGTTGATGGGAGAAAAGCTCCTCCTGCCCCTAAAATTCGAACATCTTGGATATCTGCTGTCGCATGGATCACAGCTCCTGCACCTAGAAATAATAGCGCCTTGTAAAAAGCGTGAGTAAATAATATGAAAACACTCGTTTGGAATAGACCCAAACCACAGCCCAGAATTATATAGCCTACCTGACTTATGGTGCTAAAAGCGATAACTCGTTTAAAATCCGTTTGTGATAGTCCAATCAATCCTGCAAACACTATTGAGGTCCCTCCAATTAAGCATACATACCCCGCGCTCTCCGTTTTCATCAGGCTAGGGCCCAGACGTGCAATGAGATAAACTCCTGCGGTAACTAGAGTGGCAGCGTGAATGAGTGCAGAAACTGGGGTGGGCGCCTCTATGGCATTCGGAAGTCAAGCGTGTAGTCCTACTTGAGCTGATTTTCCTATTGCACCTCCCAGTAAAAGGCAAAGCCCCATTTCGAGATTTATTCCTTCGTCGAGCATACTCAGCTCTGACAGCAAGGGTAAACTTCATGAGCCCGTGGAGGTAACAAGGACTACTAGAGATAAGATCAAAAGCATATCGCCCATGCGATTAATTAGAAATGCTTGTATACCGGCCTGAATTGCAAGCCCTCGTGTAGACCAAAAAGATACCAGGAGAAAGGAGGTTACTCCGATTCCTTCTCAACCTAGAAACAAAATGGCCAGTGTGTTGGCCTGAACAAGTCAGATCATAAAATGCACGAATAGCAGGACCAAAGCCAGAAAACGCAGCACTCCAGGGTCGCGAGACATATATCAAGCGGAGTAGACAGCTACGAAGCTTCCAACTAGGGAGACTGCTATCAGTATCGTGAGAGTAAAGGAATCTATGCCCAGTGTCCAGAGTATATCTCCAGCCTCCAGGCTAAACCAGTTCGATATCCCTACTACTTCCTTGGGATTAAACTCCGAGCTAAATGCCATGAAGATAATCAAGGCCGTGGTAGTCAGGGACAGGGATGTCAGCAAGATTGCTCCTGCTTTTTGACCTAACATGCGGTTGCTTCCGGGAGCCAGTATACTCCCGATTAAATAGCTAATCGAAACTCAGAGTAGGATTAGCTCTGACCAGAGGGCTACCTCTCTAGGTTTTGGAGAGTCGGACTTGAAACCTAGTTTTAGGGCTGGATCATCAAATTTAGTGCTGATGCCCTCGACCCAGGTAACGTAATTCAGGCACTGCTGGACGAGCGTTCGCTTTATAGTGTTCTCGACATAAGTCGGAACCATACCTTTTAGGGTTCGCTCTGTGACAAACTTTTCGCGCTGATCCGCGATGAAAGAAAGACTCTGAATAGTAAGGAGAAGAGTCATTTGATCCGGCGTACAGTGTGAGAAATTGCGTTTAATATCATCTCGAACACCTTTCGGATTCTCCGGCAGAGGATAGTCAGGGGAATAGGTTGGTTTCAAACACCACCAGTTGCGAAGAGTCCCTCAAGACAGAGAGAATTTTCCTTTAGATAAAGCCTTTATGTCGAGAGTCAACTGGATCGAATCAGTTTCAAACTGGTCCAAATAGTGACTTTGAAGCGATAAAATAAGGTTTTGGAGGCCTCGGAGAATCAGGTGCGGAGGGAGATATTTAAGTTCAATGAGTCGGGGGCGAATATCTTGCATGGCTATTGGGGTTTGTTCTTTTCTAATGAAAAATCTAGTCTTTGGGGCCTGAAATTTATAGACTTTTAGGCGATGGTCTACCTTCTATGGCATGATGTTGTCTAACAGCCTGTGGCGGCATAGGTACGAGGACATCATCTTCTAGTCTTAGGAGATGTTTTATTTACTTTACCTTAACGTCTCGTTGCAAAGCCCGATTACAGCCTGTGGAACAGGCTGCCCTTAGTTAATAAGAAGGAAATTTGTTGTGCCATACTCACGTTAATCAGCTTTTAAAGTCAGTTATGTCGTCGGACGGACTGGCGGGCCCTACCCTTGGTGAGACATGATAGGGAAAGGTGCTTACTGTGTTAAGCCTATTTGTTCGGAGAGACAAAGACGTCTTCCTTAAAACGTCACTATTTAAGTTAAGTTGTCGAGCGTTTTAATAGTTTTCTATTTTTAGTTGCCGTTCCGCTGAAAACTTAATTTCTGACTGTTTATAGCGGAGGGTTCATCCGATACTAAGCTGATTTCCTGGGATTTCCCGAGGGTATTTTTTCATGTTTATTCATCCTCAGAGGTCAGACGTATAGCCCATGTTTCAGAAACATCCGACAAATCTATATCACAAGTAGAAATCCAATATAACTATATCTCACTCCCTTCCCCCACCTCAGAGGTCAGACGTATAGCCCATGTTTCAGAAACATCCGACAAATCTATATCACAAGTAGAAATCCCATATTGTAAATCTGCGCGAATAGTTGGTATACTATGTTAAGGGTTTGGTTTAATAATAAAAAAAAAATTTGCCCGGAAAATTAAATAAAAATTGCTCAGCTTAACGCTGTGTAAAGTTCTAGTGTCCCATATGGGAAGACTCCACACAAACCAACAAGAAAGAGGATGTAGGTCAGTGTAAAAGTCTCAACTAGCGATATGTCTAGTGCCGTGCGTAAGAGAGGACTTACATTTCCCTGAACGAGTCGGTTGTATAGTCAGATACTATAGACTGCGCCCAGGGTAATGCTAGAGGAGGATAAAAGACAAATTGCCTTGTTTTCGTAGGCTAAGGCTACGAGAACTAAAACCTCTGCGACCCAGTTAGGGGATAGAGGGGTGGCCATATTTGCAAGAGTGGCTAATAAAAAAGTCAAACCTATAAAAGGTGCCAGGACCCCTCCTCCTCGAAAAGGATAGATAAGCCGTGTTGCAAATGACTTGTAAATAAATCCTCCTGCGATTAAAAACAAGCAAGGGCTGACTAAACCGTGGGCTAATGCCAAAAGCCAGGCTCCAGCTATTCCATCTTCACGGAGAGAGAGGATACCCAGTGTTCCCATCCCTATGTGAGCCACGGAGCTAAGGGCGACAAACCCTTTCAGGTCTAGTTGTTGAAGTATTGCCAGTGAGGCAAGTAATAAAGAGCACAGGCCCAGAGTTAAAGTAAAAGTCATCGGTCCTAGACTTCCTGACCAAAGTAGTGTGAGGAGAATGGCACTGACACCAAAAATGGCTAATTTGAGCACGATTCCTGCCAGAATAATAGAGCCTTCGAGTGGCGCTTCGGCATGGGCATGAATAAGCCATACAAGAAAAGGGTACAGGGGTGTTTTTACGGCAAAACTTCCCCCAAAGGCTAGCCATAGTCCGGTAATTTCTCCCACTAGTAAACTAAGAGATACTATAGCCTCTATTCCTAAGCTTATTATATCCCCCTGGTCAGAGACCAAGAAAAGGGTTGCAATGAGTATAGGGGCAGATCCCCCGAGTGTGTAAGTGAAGAACAAGATGCCTGCGCGTAATCGCCCTCCCCCCGACCCTCCTTGGGCAATAAGAAGTGTAAGAGGGATTAAGACGGACTCATAAAAAATGAAGAAGGCTAGGAGACTTGCCGAAAAAAAGACCAGAATATGCAAGACCTCCGTTGTTAAAAGTGTTCCTCCACCTAAATTATCTGGGGCTTTGTTTTGAGTTTGGGCTAACAATAGTGAAATCTGGGTAATAAGTCACGTGAGCTGAGCAAGAGAGTGAGTCAGCGGCCCAGATAGATTGGCTGACAGTTTCTCTCCTAGGGCTAACCCTGTCAACCCTCCAATGACTAGTATCCCTCCCATACTGGCATGAACTAAGGGCAGAGTATGTAACATGGGTTAAGAGTGTTTTGGTTGTACTAAGTCTAGAGGGGCATATTTTAAGCTACCCCCCTGATCTACAGGTGAGTATAATAATTATACCTATGGTGGAAAGAGGAAGTAGCCCGTTTCAGCCCAGGGTAATTAACTGGCTGTAGCGTAGGCGAGGTAAGACGGCACGGGCTCAAATAGCGACAAAAACGAGAAATCCCTCTGTTGCTACTAGAGAAACACTTAGGCAGAACAACGTAGCTCCTAGGATGCTTAGTAAAACTAGTGAGCTATACTCCGCAAGAAAATACAGGACAAAGGGTGTGGCACTTAGTTCAGTTATAAACCCTGCCACAATCTCGCTTTCGGCTTCAGGAAGGTCGAAAGGGGTCCGGGCTGATTCTGCTAGGGCTGCTACGAGATATAAGGGAACAACAGGGGAAGTTCCTAAAAGGCCTCATTTGTCTTCGTTAAAATAGTGGATTTCAGCATAATTCAACGAGCCCAGATTCAGGCACACCAGTAGAAGGGATGTACTCAAGGTTAATTCGTAACTAACCATCTGGGCAACTGTGCGGACCCCTCCAATAAAAGAGAAACTGTTGGTGGCCCCTCAGGCCACGTATAGAACCCCATGAACACTTAAACCTAGTAGACCTAACGTTGCCAGTGAATGCAGGGAGGTATCTAGGGCTAAGCCTCCTTCGGCTATGGGGAGCAAAGAATAACCTGCGAGATTGCTACCCAGCGTGATCACGGGAAGCCCGACCGTTGTACTAGGGGTGGACAGAATAGGGTGCAGGAGCTCTTTCGTTATTAGTTTCAGAGCATCAGAGAAAGGTTGAAGAAACCCGACAACGCCCACGGTTTCGGGGCCAAGACGTCGTTGAAATATCGCCATTCCTTTTCGATCTGCTAGAGTTACGTAGGCTACGCCCAGGATTAAGGGGGCACTAATCAAGGCGGACATTAGACTTGTTTAATTGTCTCGACAAGGATTTCAAAAAGAAGAGACACGGCAACAAAATTAAAAAAGAGTAGCGCTAAATAGCTTCCCAGGGAGCTAATTTCTGAGTCAGTCACGGACAAAGGGAAAATTCATAGAAGTTCTAAGTCAAATAGCAGGAATAAAAGCCCCACTATGAAAAAAGAAACCATAAAGGGTTTTCAGACCTGGCCTTCCGTTACAACAAATCCGCATTCGTAGGGGGACGCACCGTCAGGCGTATCCCGCGACCCTCGTATGAGATACCCTGCGAGGATCAGAAACAGTGCGATTAGGGGTGCTAGTACTAGAATTAACATCCTTCTGCTACCAGTATGGCAGTTTCGTAGTTCAACCCTGCGAATCCTAAGGCGGCTGCGCTTGAGATAACAATCCCCTCCTTACACATAGGAGGAGAGATAGAAAAACTCTGAATAGTAGGTGTGCCCGTTCCCACGTTAGCTAGGGCTACGCGTAGGTAGCCAATTGCGCCAGGAAGACTAGCTACGAGGATTCAGACACTGGAAAAACCTGCACTCTGAGTTACTCAATGGTTAAGAAGCTCTGCTTTAGTATAAAACCCTGCGAAAGGAGGAATTCCTCCGAGGCTAGCCATCAGTAGACTGGCCGTTAAACCTAATGCTAGGTGAGTGCTGGTAAATCCCCGTCAATCTGAGAGCAGTTCATTCCCGAGTTTGGAGGTTCGAATAATCCCGATGAAGGAGACCAGGGTAAGTCCATAGAAAAGATTAAAGAGTGTGGCACCCAAGAAGGTAGTATTTAGTCCAAGTAAAGTAAAACCTAGCTGGGAGATCCCACTCAGGGCAATAAATCCGTGAGGTTTCACGGTCACTGCGGCACATACACTTCCAGCTACAACAGAGGCTCCTGCTACCCCTGCGAGCCCGGAAGTAGGTCAGTGGGCCGTATTATTTAAGAGAGAAAGAATTCCTAACTGCGGGAGCACAGCGACAGTGAGAAGAGGTAATAGCCCGGTCGTATTGTAGACAAGCGGTACTCATGCGTAAAAGGGGTAAACACCTAGTTTCAATATAAAACTGGGCGTAAGAATATAGGGGGAGAGACACTCTCCCAAATTTCGAGATTCAATCAGTATACCTCCCTCTAGGTCAGCAATTGCCCAACCAATAATTAACCCTGTTGTGGCTAGTCCGCTAACAACAAAATAGCTTAAAAACCCATGGTGCTGCTCGGTGTCTCCTATTTTGTTTGATATAGCCAGGTAGGTGGCATAGGATTGTAATTCCAGATAAGAGACACTAAGTGTAAAATCTTGGGCCACAATGACACCTATTCCTCCTAGAGCAATGGCGCAAAAGATTGCGGCCAGGGCCAAAAGACCTGTTTTCTGACTTGACAGGGCTAAGTACAGTACCGGAGTGATTAGACTCAGGAGACATAACTGAGCCGTTAGCCCTATCGTCGATAGCTCAACTCCCGCATTTCATGTGCTCGAGGGGTAAAAATTTTCGGCCAGTATTCCTCCGAGCAAAAAGACAGCCCCCCCTACCCCTTGCAGACCCAAAACTGCAGATTGAGGGCATTTGGGAGAGGGGAACGCGTGAAAAACGAAGAGGCTAATCCCAAGAATAATCACCATAGGCTAGTCTTAGCGGGAGAGAAAGAATCGAACTTTCTCTTAGAGGGCATGAGCCTCTCATGCACACATACACTATCTCCCGGGATTGATTTTTGACAGAGTAAGGGGTGAGTCGAACACCAATAATTCTTTTGCAAAGAATTCTCAGCCCAGCCGAAGCCTTACTCTAGCTCTTACTCGAATCGAACGAGTCCTGTCTCCACGAAAAAGAGAAGTGACTAACCTCTACACTAAAGAGCCTTGTTAACGACTGGTTTCGAACCAGTACCATCTGGGTCGAAACCAGATGCCCTGCCATTAGGCCACGTCAGCTTCGGGTAATGGCGGGAGTTGAACCCGCAAGAGTCACCTCACACCCATAGCAAGGGTGTCACCTCACCGTTAGAAGCATTACCCTCTGACCCATACTAGCACAGGACCCAGTATTACAAATAATAGGATAAACCCAACTGTAGCTATAACCTCCACTGCCCCTCCGAGAGAAAGGCTACTCAAAGTCAATAGTTCCTCTCCCCGGGGAGAGAAACTTTTCAACGGTGCATGGCCGAGCTTTGCCCCCTCGAAAAAAGCGGCGCCGCCGAAGACTAGGATTAGCCCTGCTATCGTCTTGTAGGGACTCAGTTGACTTCGAGGGGCGGTCGTATTTTTGCTGTTTATGACCAAAACAGCAAAAACAAAAACGATTGTGATAGCTCCCATGTAGACAACTGTATAGCCGAGTCCAATAAACAGCGTACCCTGCATCAAAAGACCGATCGCGATTAAGCCGAAAGAGCCAACGAACATAATAATGGACTGTAGTATACCAGTGCCCCCGCCCACTCCTGCGGCACAAAATCCAGCCATCAAGCTGATGACGGACATCTCACTGACAGAAGAGTTGTACGTGTAGCAGGATTCAAAGTGAAAGAGAGTCGAACTCTTATCTCGGAGCTTTGGAGGCTCGCGGGGCACCCTTCCCCCTCCACTTTAGAGAAGAGGGAGAGTCGAACTCCCCAGACTAAAATCAGCTGTGTTACAAACAGCCCTCCTACCACAGGAGATCCTTCTCACATTTTGTTGAGGCCACAGTGAGTCGAACACTGATAGGGACATTAAAAGTGCCCTGCTCTAACCATTGAGCTATAGCCCCTATAGTGAGGACGGGACTCGAACCCGTACGGGACGTTACCCAACTCCTCTTGAGGGAGTTCTGTCTACCATTCCAGCACACCACTTTCTGCGAGGTCAGACGTATAGCCCATGTTTCAGAAACATCCGACAAATCTATATCACAAGTAGAAATCCCATATAGAAATTTCTCTTCTCTTTCTTCACTAACGTTTTCTCAGTGATTTTTGCCGACGCCACTTTTTCTTGGGTACAAAATGAAAATCCAAAAATAAAATTTTTACATTCCTACACGCATAACGTCTTCGGAAAATCTATATCACAAGTAGAAATCCAATATAACTATATCTCACTCCCTTCCCCCACCCCAGAGGTCAGACGTATAGCCCATGTTTCAGAAACATCCGACAAATCTATATCACAAGTAGAAATCCAATATAACTATATCTCACTCCCTTCCCCCACCCCAGAGGTCAGACGTATAGCCCATGTTTCAGAAACATCCGACAAATCTATATCACAAGTAGAAATCCAAT
>Ga0209511_1004238_pt1 | contig 10530 bp, 9 predicted proteins | sample SSSSmetaG_FD_184141 | JGI IMG/M metagenome (GOLD analysis project Ga0209511, IMG submission 184141) | Glacier valley bacterial and archeal communities from Borup Fiord, Nunavut, Canada, to study Microbial Dark Matter (Phase II) - ​SSSS... | ecosystem: Environmental > Aquatic > Freshwater > Ice >... | reverse complement strand
TCTTATTATAGTCGATAAGAGGTAATTAGCCTATAATCAGATGAGATATGAAACGTTTAGACAATTATTCACAGCATAACCTCAGGGGTCAGGACTTTATTAAAGAGCTGATTGGACACACGAATATCAAGTCATCTGACATCGTGTACGACATTGGGGCGGGAACTGGAGCTATTTCGGCGGCGCTTGCCAGTAGAGTATTGCACGTCTATTCGATTGAGTTCGAGCCACTTGCGGCCGAAAAATTACGCGAAAATATGCGCGGCTATGAAAACGTGACAGTGAAGGAAGGTGACTTCCTCGAGATGAAACTGCCGAATGGTCACTACAAGATTTTTGCCAACATTCCATTCCACCTAAGTTCACCGATTATTCACAAGATAACCGAGGATATCAATCCGCCGTCAGCTGCCTATCTGATTGTCCAAAAGCAATTTGCCAACAAGCTCCTCCCGAACTCTGATCGATTTACGGGGCAACTGGGCATGATGATCGGTCCGACCTTTGGTGTCCGTATTCGTCGCCCGTTGAAGCGCAGTGACTATACACCACCGCCAGCTGTTGATACGGTCCTGATCGAAATCAAGAAACGTGATGAACCATTTATTCCCCTTAGTGAGATGGAAAAGTATCGTGGATTTATTGAAGGTTGTTTCTCTGACCCAAAGATTTTTGCAAAGACGCCACAAAAGAGGATCGGCTTGCCTGCGGGTATCAAGCCTTCCGAGATGCGCTTGCATCAGTGGGTTGAATTATTCAACGCGTATAAATTTAAGTAAGCCTTGGTGTTTGTCATGTCCGCTACTGATGGCGTAGGGGCGTGAAAATGGCCGCGTCGTAAAAACGCGGCCTCTTTCACCCTGGCTTGAAGACGGGAGCTGCCCGAAGGCTAGCGAGTACGGGGACATTTCTTGCATCGGCAGTGATTCCCGTTGTCGCATTCCACGCAACTCTCTGGACACGGGCATTCGATGTAGGTCTGCGGTGAGTCAGTGGTCATGTGTTTCCTGTCTTGTCGAGGGTGAAAGGTACACACGGATGTGTATACCGATGTTATACCACAATTGTATATTTAAATCAATTGAAGGATTTTGCCGGTGTTGCGGAACGATTCGCGAAAAAAGCAAAAGGAACGTTCAGTAAATAAGCTGATATACTAGCTAAGTAAAACAATTAAACACGTATCCAGAGTGCAGCGAGAGATCTAGCTCTATGACCTGCCGGCAACCAGCCTTCATATCTTTTATGGAGGCAACGGTGCCCCTTCTAGCCCTACGAAAAGGGAAGATAAGATGTTCACTCCTTCTATTCTTTCCTGCCGTCGGGTATGAAAGATACGTAGAAGGAGTATTTTTATGTCAATTTTTAAAACCGCCGAGAGCGTCTCGCCAAAACACCCCGACAAGATCTGTGACCAAATATCGGATGCAATATTGGATGCGCACCTCGCAGAAGATCCTGATGCACGAGTTGCCGTCGATGTCGCCGGTGGACACGGCAAGGTGTTCGTCACAGGCGAAGTGACCTCGAAAGCGAAACACGTTGACGTGCCGGCAATTGTCAAACGACTCGCGGGTGAGGTCGAGCTGATTGAACATATCGCCGCCCAAAGCCCAGAGATTGCGCAGGGTGTTGATACCGGCGGCGCTGGAGACCAAGGAATTATGGTCGGCTATGCAACCAGCGAGACAGTTGAATTATTGCCGCTAGAGTTTGTGCTGGCGCGGAAACTGAATCAGTATTTGTACAAACTCTGGCCGTACGATGGCAAGACACAGGTAACGACGAAGGACGGTAAGATCGTATCGATTGTGGCTAGTTTTCAACATGCACCACAAGCTGTTCTGACGGCGAACGTCCTCGACTGGGTACATCAGGAATCAGCCGCGATCATCGGTGCGGACGTCACGCTACACATTAATCCGGCAGGGGATTGGAGCGTCGGTGGGTTCGATGCTGATGCCGGCTTGACTGGTCGAAAGCTGATCGTTGATAATTATGGCCCCCGTATTCCTATTGGCGGCGGCGCATTTAGCGGCAAAGACCCTAGTAAGGTCGATCGATCGGCCGCCTATATGGCGAGAAAGATCGCCGTCGATTATTTGCAGGCCCGGAAGGCAACGGAGGTCTTTGTGTATCTGGCGTATGCGATCGGGTTTGATCAGCCGTTAGAAGCGACGGTGGTGATTGACGGTCGAGAAGAAAAAATCGAGGGCTATGACTTGTCGCCGAATGGGATTATTCGGGCGCTGGATTTGAAGCGACCTGTGTATGAAGCGACGGCACGGTGGGGGCATTTCGGGTATGAATATGCCCGCTAGGAGCTGATCTCGTTTTACTTTTTGGTATTTCTATATTGAACTGCGTGTATTCAATTGAAGAACTGAGCCAGAGCCTTCCTTTGAAGTGCGTCTCAATAATTTGTTTTGTGACATACAAGCCAATCCCTAGGCCGGCAGTTTTAGTGTTCTTTTGTGGTTCAAACAATGTCTTGCGCATAGTTTCTGGGATGCCTTTGCCAAAATCTTTGACGGAGATGGTTATATATGAGGCGTTGGAACTTACCTCGATAGATATTTCGTGATGCACCGCTCGCTTGGCCTGAACGGCATTTGTAACGAGTATTGTAATTGCTTGAAAGAGCCTCAGAGGGTCGCCGTAAATGACATATCGATTTGATCCACTGTCTTCTATGAAAAGCTTCAAGTTAGCGTCACTTAGCTTTTTACGGAGCTGCTCAATGGATTCTTTGGTTGTAGCGAGCGCATCGAATCTCCGGGTATTGTCACTCACTTTTATCTGGTTTCGTACTTGCTCAATAATTGTGTCGATATAAAATATACTTTCCTTGGCATGGTTGATCGCGACAGAGTTTTGGTGGCGCTCTTCGATGTCGTCAATATCTAATGTCAGGATACTAAGGTAGTTCGCTAACTCATGTAGGATTATCGTTGTGAGTTGACCGAGCTCTGCAAACTTGTAGAGCTGTTTTAACTCTTTTTGCTGTGCATCTCTGAGGCTCTTTGTTTGCTCTTCGACTCTCATCGCGAGAGCATCTCTTTCTTGCTGGAGGGTGTGTTCTGCTGTTACTGCTCTGGCGAGAGTGTCTTCCATTTTGCGTCGAGACAGCCAGGCGATAAGTGCGAAAATGCAGAATATAACAGCGTAACTAGTGACGTCGCCATAGGTCGAGTTATCATCAAGCATAGAACGATCAGGCTGGCTAAGCCCGATCATGCTGAAATGTTGCAGTAGGATAAGTGACAGGATGACTCCAGCCGTAACGGTAACGATCTGTTTCGCATCGAGCATGACGCTTGTAAGGGCAATAACGAAACCGAGAAGCAATATGCCAATCGGGGCATTAATGCCCCACGTATGGAGAATTGACAAACCGATGAACCCATAAAGGCTGACGAGCATCCACGCGCTAACACGTGCTTTCTTTTTCTGTATAAAGTAACCGACTAACAGCAGATATGCGAGCGCTAACACGCCGATACATACCCGACCTAGCACATACTGATTGTCGAGGACGAGAAAACTAAAGCACAAAAATGCGATGAGTAAAATATCCAACAAGAACGAACCAACGAGAATGATAAACGTCATATGCTCGGTTGAGCGACGAACTCGCAGGAGAAGCACCGCGTTATATATCCTCATAGAGGAAGCAACGAGGTGCCTTATGCCCATGCGTTACCCCTCATCAATCTTGTAGCCTAATCCGTAGGCTGTTTTTATGTAAGCATCTTCGAACGGTTTATCGACTTTGTCTCTGAGGTGTTTAATATGTACGTCTACAGTACTTGTCCAGCTATTAGTATGTGAACTCCAAACGTGATCCATAATCATATCGCGTGTCATAATCCGGCCTTTGTTGGTAATGAGGTATTCAAGGATATCAAATTCTTTTCGTCTGAGGGTTATTTCTGCACCGGCCCGCGAGACCTTGTGCTGGTCAATGTCCATAGTGAGCTCACGGTATGTAATGATTGATCTGATGTGACTACGTGTTTGACGACGTCCGACAGCTGCGATTCGTGCCCGTAATTCATCAGTGTTAAAGGGTTTGGTGACGTAATCGTCGGCGCCAGCATTAAGCAGTGCGACTCTGTCGGTCATATCTGCGTTCCCTGTAAGGACAAGGATAGGGTTATTTACTTTTAGACGACGTATATTTTTGCATACTTCAAGTCCGGACATTCCAGGGAGCCCGAGGTCGAGGAGAATGACGCCATATTCGATATTTTTTACTTTCTCGAGTGCATCTTCACCACTCTCTACGACGTCAACAACGTAAGATTTCCTAAGATGATAGGAGATTCTTTCGGAGAGACGCTGGTTGTCCTCAATAAGTAATAGCTTCATATGTCTGTGTAATATCTTTCATATTACTTAAGATTACGTCATTTTTATTAAATAATCTTTAACTTTTTTCACTGAACCCGTCGACAGATAGTAGTATTATATATACATGACCATCCTCCAACTCCTCGTCCACTTCATCGCTGATGGCGCCGTCATCCTCGTTGTTCTGATCGGTGCCTATGCTTTGCTTTTCAAGGTGCCAAAAGGTGGCCGCTTCCAGGCGTATACACGCATTCTGATGGCAGGACTGACGGCGTACTTGGTAGCGAAACTCGCCGCCTCTATCTATCAACCTTCATTTGAACGTCCGTTCGAGATCCTTGGCGTTGCCCCTGGTGCGCTGTATCTGAATAACCCTGGTTTCCCATCAGATCACGCCCTGTTTACGACGGCGATTACTGCCGCGGTGTGGTTCGAGACAAGGATGAAAAAGACGACGCTGCTGCTAGTGGTATTGGTTGGCCTGATATCTGTTGGTCGTGTGCTGGCACTGGTCCATACACCACTCGATGTGATCGGGGGTATTGTCATAGGACTAGTTGGTGCGGTATGGTATGTAAATAAGCTACCGGTGGGAGAAAAAGAGGTGAGTCATGGCGCAAGTAATCATCACAGACCAACGAGTCGTTAGCGCGGGTTGGGCTGCCTGGGGGCGAACGGTTGCGATCGGCGCCGTTACGGGTATTATTTTCTGGCTATTAACTCTTTTAATTGCCCACTATGTTGTCGAGCCGCTCACTTGTCGTCAGATTGTTGATGCGTCAATGTGTACTAACGCAACGCCGCTCGCGGGTACGATTGCGACGATTCTTGCTGCGGTGATTGCGATTGGCCTTATGATCCGCTTGCGCATTGCTCGGCCAATTATCACCGCTGTGGCGACTGCTGCCTTGCTGTGGAATCTTGCGAGCTGGACAGCAGGGTTATTTTGGCTCGAGGCACTTGGCTGGAGCGTCTTACTCTACCTGCTGACGTTCGCGCTCTTTGGCTGGATTACTCGCTACATTACGCTATGGGTCACGATTGTGTTGAGCCTCTTGATTGTTGTCGTTCTTCGTATTGCACTTATTCTTTAGAAACTGCTGTAAGCACAGCCTTTATGCTAGAATAACGACAGTAATATAATCCGAGGGTAGGGGTATGGTCACTAATAAGCTGAGTCGTCACGAAGCGTCTGTTCATAAACATGTCAAACTGAAGGCGCATCACGCCAAGCCATACCGAAAACGTCATGTTGGATTGTTGTTTGTCTCGATAGTTGCGCTGGTACTCCTCGGTCTCGCCCTTGTTCAATACCGTGATCAAATTATTAGCGGTTTTGCCAGTAGTCGCAGTTTTGTGGGTGACCTCTTTGTTCAAAACAAGGCGTATGACGTCAATGTTATGTCATCGTATGGTTTTCATGTCACGTACGATCAAAAAGCTTTTTATGCCAGTGCTATCAGTAATGATAACGGCGATCTTTATCTGGGTAGCGAACTTGGTCAGCGGCACGCCTACAATATCGTACGTATTGCGCCGAATTTTTCAGATAGTACCGGTAATGCAACGACGCCTTCTGCGTTGACGATGACATATCACCCTGATCACGATCAGGCAAACGCGGTCTCGGAACTCGTGGCTCTCAAAGACGGAGGGATCGATAGCGCAAAGGTGAGTCGTGTCTCGACAATCTTGACCGGAATCGGCGGCCAAGTGTTCAAGAAAACAACTTGGCAATCAAAAGAGACGAGTGCGATCACGCCGTCGCTTAGCGCTAAATTCGTCACCTACTCGGGAACCGTTCGTGATGACCTCGTGACAATCGCAATCACTTTGGGCGTCAGCGGTGTCAACGAATCAGTGTATGCACCGATACTGAATTCTATCTCGTTTGATAACAAGATCAGTTTTGTGGCCACACCAACGCATGATGTTATCGCAAAGGTTCAAGCGACACGTAGTGTCCTCGACACAGTTATGGGCACAAACATTGCTGCAGCCGCGGCGAACGGCGTTGACCTGACTGGATCCGAGAAGGTGGCTGCGCTCTATAGCCCGGCAGTGGTAAAGATCTATAACGCCTACTGTATGGATATTTCTATTGATGGTACGGCGTACCTAAATAATATCTGTGGTGCCGCCTCTGGATCTGGGTTCTTCGTGAGCCAAGATGGTTACCTGGGAACAAATGGTCACGTTGCTTCAACACAACCACTTGATCTGATTATCTCCGACGCCATCAGTTACTATTCGACGAAGGGTGATCCGCAGTACTTTAACTACCTCCTCAAGCTTTCGGGTCTGAAGGAAGCAGATATTCCTGCAAGTTCAACTGACGCGCAGACATTAGGTATCATGATTGATGCAATGTACAAGATTGACGCGTCGCGCATTACGGCGACGAAAGAAGTGAAAAACCTCTTGGTTCAGGTCACTCCGAAAAACCCGGACGTTACTGCGCTACTTCAAGACACAAAAGACCGCAAAACCTATACGGGCGACTCGAGCGTCTTAACGGCAAAGCTTGTTGCCGCCGACTACCGGGCGAATGATGGCTATGACGGCTTTAAGTCTTCCGATGTCGCGATCATCAAAGTAGAGGGATCTAATTTCCCTATCATGAAACTTGGAAGCATCGATTCGGTTACCCAAGGTTCTGGTCTTTCGATCCTTGGCTACCCAGGTAACGCGTCAGATAACGGCGTCGTCGACTCAACATCAAGTGAAGCGACACTTACGACTGGAAAAGTATCTTCAAAGAAGAGTGCGTCCGGTAGTGACAAGAAGCTTATCGAGACTGATACGACTATTGGCCACGGGAATAGTGGGGGTCCAGCCCTCGATGATATGGGCGGCGTTATTGGTATCGCTACCTATACTGCCGATGGATCGGGTGATGGTAACGGTATCTTTAATTACATCCGTGACATCAAAGACCTGACCGACTTAGCCTCAAGTTCACACATCACATTTGATACGACGAGTGCAACACAAACAGCCTGGGAAAAGGGAATTTCTGAGTTCTACACCTCTCACTACTCGAAGGCAGTCAAGAGTTTCCAAGTTGTGCAAACCTTGTACCCTAATGACTCACGCGTTGCCGAGTTTATCGCGGCCTCAGAAAAGCGTATTGCTAACGGCGAAGATGTGGTTGATTTCCCACTCGTCACTGTCTTGATAGTTGCGGGCGTGATCCTTCTTGGCGCGGGCGTTGCGGTCATCCTGATCGTTCGTCACCACAAAAAGCACATGATCTATACGGCTGGTGTCGCCCAAGGCAGCGTACAGCCTGCTGGCCCTGGTGTCGCAACGCAGCGAGTTATCGTTTCGCAGAATGGACCAACCGTCGGTGTTCCGTTAGTTTCAAACCCTGCGGCTCCTGTGACAGCACCTGAATCAGTACCTGGTCTACAACAAGTCGCAACTGTTCCACTAGATGTTCCACTGGCGCCAGTGCTCCCAACTCCAGAGCCAATAATTGAAGCGCCATTAGGGGGCGGTAGTGGCTACGGAGAGTCAACATACAATCCGACACCACCCGTGGCCGAAGCTCCGTCGACAACGGAACCGACAGAGGAACCACCTATCGCAGCAAACGCTTGGTTTAGTCCTGATACTCCACCAGACGATCAGCCAAAAGCTTAAGAAAGCCAATAACAATAAAGGACCTTACATCAGTGAGGTCCTTTATTGTTATGCTTTTGCTATACTGGTCATATGGATCAAATCTTGTTGGTGATGTTACTAGTGATTGTGTTGGGCCTGGGCGTTGCGTTATTCGTGATAAGTCAGCGTCTGCGCGATATGAAGCCGCGTGATAACTCGAGTGGCGTCGAGATGCTGAAGTCTGACGTGACGGAACTGAATCGTACGATTGCAAACCTTCAGACGACACTTGGCGACAAGTTAGAACGTAACGCGACAAACATGCAAAGTTCGATGCAGCGACAACTGACCGAGAGTGGCAAGCTAGTCAGCGACGTGACGCAGCGTTTGGCGAAACTTGATGAGACGAATCGTCGGGTAATCGATGTTGCTGACGAACTTAAAACGTTACAGAACGTACTGCAAAACCCAAAGCAACGCGGTGTATTTGGTGAGTATTACCTTGAGTCAGTCCTCGGAAATATCCTGCCAACTAAAAATTATCAGATGCAGTACAAATTCAAAGACGGCAATATCGCTGATGCCGTCGTCTTTCTTGATAAGGGTCTGATTCTTCCGATTGATAGTAAGTTTAGCCTCGAGAATTATAACCGGATGGTTTCTTCAACGACCAAAGCCGAGCGTGAAGAATGGCTCAAAAAAGTTCGTAATGACCTCAAGGGCCGTATCGACGAGACGAGCAAATACATATTGCCGGCAGAAAAAACGATGGACTTTGCCTTTATGTTTATCCCGAGTGAGTCATTGTATTATGATCTTTTGATCGGTGATGTTGGAACAGGTTCGTCAGCACGCGACTTGATCGAATATGCCTTCCGTGAAAAGCAAGTGATCATTGTGAGCCCGACTAGCTTTATGGCCTACCTTCAGACGGTTCTACAAGGCCTGCGCAGCCTTCAGATTGAAGAGCAGGCGAAAGATATTCAAATCCAAGTAGGGAAGCTAGGGCGTCATATTTCGGCCTTTGATAGCTTTATGGGCAAGCTCGGGAACTCGCTCGGGACGACAGTTAATCATTATAATAATGCCCATAAAGAATTAGCCAAGATCGATACGGACGTGACGAAGATTGCTGGTAACAACAAGAGCGTTGAAGCACTCTTGATCGATAAGCCACACACTGACGAATAGTCTATAAAAAAGCAGAGCCCGTTCCAAGACAAAGGAGCGAGCTCTACTTTCCTTAGGACGGGCTTTTTGCGGAAGGACTACACGACGCGGAACGTGGCGTTGAGAAGGATGACCGTGCCGGCATCCATGGTATCGCGCAAGTCGGTCCAGGTGACGACTAGGTCCTCAACCACGAGCCCTTCTTTATCGAACAGCTCGTCAAGAAGCCCTTGCACCTGCTGTTTTGTTTCATCCGAAACGAAAGTGTCGTACTCGGTCAGCCCGTCCGATATGGGCGGCCTCTGGTAGAGTGTGACGAACTTGTAGGCGACAAGCATCCCGTTCTCTTTTTCGAACTGATGCTTGTCACGAGCGATGCATCGTGCAAGCTTTTTTGTACGGCGAGGGTGAGCCAGCCTTGGCGGGTTGAGTGGTCTGAACGGCAGGCGGCCAGTTGTTTGCTGGGTTTGACCTGTTTCGGTGCCACCATTACGATCGGAGTTCATGTCATGTGTCCATTCTGTCAATGCTACGAGGCGGTCTCGCAGGGGTGCAACTTGCCACCATATGTCGGCGACATATCAAGTAGGACATTACTATAAACTATTTGATGACAAAAAAATACCTCGCCGGTCATTGGCGAGGTATTTTGTATTGGTCAGCTACTACTGATTATTCAGCAGTTTTGTCGCGGAGTAGGTCGTAAACGACGAACCCGAGGACAGCACCGACGACTGGGGCAATTGCGTAAATTGCAAATGGCCAGACACTAGCCCAGCTGTATGCGTGCAAAGCAATCGCAACAGCAGGGTTAATGATCGCGGTAGCACCGACGTAGCTTGCAGCACTAACGGCAATCATCAAAGCGATGAAGATACCGAAACCTGCAGTCAATGCACTAGTAACACGATCTTTAACGACACGTGTTGCGTATGCATACGCGAGTCCAAGAACGGCTGCACCAGTTAGTTCAGCGAAGAAGACGAACCATTCTTTGCCGGCTAGCTTGGTGATATCAACGGCTGCGTACAATGCGGGTGCCGCTTGTCCATAAGCCTGAGCTTGCGCGTTTACTGCGTCAGCACCGTTAATGAAGCCACTGAGTACGACGTACGCAAGGGCTGCACCAAGAGACTGGGCAATAATATATCCGATAGCTCGTAACCAACCGATGCGGCGAGTAACGAGAGCACCGATAGTGATCGCGGGGTTAACGTATGCACCTGAAATTCCACCAAGTATCATCACGATACCTGCGAGGGCGAACAGTACAAAAATTGGTTGTCCTTGTCCGGCGATGACCACGCCAGCAAGTAGAAACGTTCCAACGAGTTCAGCGCCAAGTGCGCGCCAAAGTGCTACTGAACGGAGTGATTGCTGAATGTGTGCAGCAAGCGCACC
>Ga0209511_1004233_pt1 | contig 10544 bp, 6 predicted proteins | sample SSSSmetaG_FD_184141 | JGI IMG/M metagenome (GOLD analysis project Ga0209511, IMG submission 184141) | Glacier valley bacterial and archeal communities from Borup Fiord, Nunavut, Canada, to study Microbial Dark Matter (Phase II) - ​SSSS... | ecosystem: Environmental > Aquatic > Freshwater > Ice >... | reverse complement strand
GGACGGTCGCTTCACGCGCACCGTACGCGTCGTTGGCTTCGGCTGACGACTTTGAGAGACACCTCCTCGTTGGCAGACGATCGCCAACGTGCATAGGCAAACGATGTTAGCTTCGGTTAGCATTTAGTAGCTTAAATGTGTCGGTACATGAAAGTTTCTTTTGCCCTACAACCGATAACTGAAGTGTTCAGCTTCCGGGTGTCTTGACGATCACTGCTGAAGTGGGCGCAGGCGTCGGCGCAGGTGCTTTGGTGAAGTTCCACGGCCCGCCTTCTGGACAGTTTTGCACGAAGTTATTGTCCAGCGGATAGACGTACCACTGATACAAACCCGCTTTAGGCAGGGTGCTCAGGTCGATCGAGTAATCCTGTCGCAGCTCGACCATGTATTCGGTTTTCGTGCCATCCGGCGCAAACACGCGGATCAAATCGCGTGGCACGCGGGGGCCGTACCAATGGAAGGTCAACTGTCCACTGCCAGCGAGCGTGACCGTGTTATTGATTGGCGTCAAAACTTGAATTGGGAAGCATTGCACGCTTGAGGTCGGCTGTGCCGCGCCAGGGACGTGTAAAATTTGCCCCTTATAAATTTTATTGGCGTCCGATAGGCAGTTGCCTTGCATGAGCTGAGTGGTGCTGATGTTGTACAGTTTGGCGATGTTGATCAGCGCATCGTTGAATTGTACGGTATACGTCAGCTTCCAGTCTTTGCGCACGATGCAGCCGGGCGTGCTGATGGGCGTATTCGTTTCCGCGCCGACTAGCCCCGGCACTTGCGCCAGGCCGATCGGCGTAAAAGTGATCGTTGCCGTCGGGATGGCGGACGGCAGCGGCGTATTGGTAGGCGGCTCAAAAGTCGGCGGTGGCAGCAGCGTTTTGGAAGGTGTGAAGCTGGCGAGCGGTGAGGGCGTCAGAGTGAGCGTTGGCGTGCGCGAGATGGCAGGCGAGGCTGTGAACGTCAATGAGGGTGTGAAGGTTGATCGGGCAGTGGCCGCGCTGCCTGTGACTTTGGCCGTTGCACTTTGTGTCGCGGCAAATGCGCCTGGATCAGAGCGAACGTTCAAGCGCAAACCGACAAAACCAAAAATGGCGACAATAGCGAGTAATGGAACGAAACTCAGACGCTTGATCACATCAGGACTCCTTCGGGTGCTGGCTGCGAACGGGGTTCAATAGCGGGAGCGGGCGCAGCAATGGCGCTGATAGTGGTATCGGTACGCTGAACGAGCTTACCGTCGTGCAAGTCATACGCTAGATCGACGGCTTCCGCCACCAGCGGATCATGCGAAACGATGACGAACGTAGTCCCTTGCTGAGCGGCGATCGATTTGAACAGCGACATAATGCGCTGCGTCGTGCGTGAGTCGAGGCCGCCCGTCGGTTCGTCTGCCAATAGCAAACGCGGACGCAATGCCAACGCGCGCGCAATGGCGATACGTTTACGCTGGCCGCCGCTCATCTCGTCCGGGACGTGATCCGCCCACTCGCCCAACCCAACCGCATCCAATGCTGTCAGCGCGCGGTGACGCCGTTCGCGAAAGCCCAAGTGTGGCAGGCGCAAGGCCAGATCGATATTTTCGAGCGCGGTGTACGTCGGCAGCAGTGCATAGGCTTGAAAGATGAAGCCGATCTGCTTACGACGCAGCGCAGACTTGCCACGTTCGCCAAGGCGTGACAAGTCTTTGCCGCACACGATCAGCGATCCGGCGGTGGGTTGATCGAGCGCGCCGATCAGGTTGAGCAGCGTTGTTTTACCGCTGCCTGACGGGCCATACAGCGCGACTAACTTACCTTCTTCAACCAACAGATCGACGCCTTTCAGGACGCGCACCGGCCCCGCCGTCGATTGATAGGTACGTACCAGACCGATGCAATCTACAATCGTGCTCATCAGTTTTTGACCTTTTCGCTGAGTTTGGCTTTGTCCTTGCCACGCCCGCGCCCGAACAAACCGCGCCGTCTGGACTCTGGCGCTGCATCGGACGGCAGCATATCGTTGAAGGCCAGTTCCGCGCTTTTATCTTCGGCGGTGTCCTGTTCGGCACGCAGCAGGATTCCTTCAGGACGAATTTCGACGGCTACGCGCGGCGCATTTGCCAATTGCGAGCGGACGGCTTCAGGCAGTTGGATACGCCCGTCGGCTTCCATGTGCGGCGATGCTTCGGCGTTGGCAGTCAGGTTTTGCCCTAACGCGCCATCGCGCAACGTCAGAATGCGATCGGCGTAGGCGGCTACGTCAGGATCATGGGTGACCATCAAAATCGTCAGGCCATAGCGTTCACGCAAATCTTGCAGCATATTGACGATGCTGATCGCTGATTTGGAGTCGAGTTCGCCAGTCGGTTCGTCCGCCAACAGCAGTTTGGGCTGATTTGCGAGCGCCACCGCCATTGCCACGCGCTGCTGTTGACCGCCCGATAGCAGCCCTGGCCGCTTGTACATCTGATCCTTCAAGCCGACCGCTTCCAACAGTTCTTTGGCACGCGGCGCACGTTTCCAGGGCGCAACACCCGCCAACATCATGGGCAGCGTGACATTGCGCAAGGCCGAACGCCCCGGTAACAAATTGCGGAGCGTTTGCTGCCACAAAAAGCCGACTTCCTTCAATCGATAATTGACCAGTGCCGCGCCGCGCAAGCTCAACAGATCGATTCCATCGACGGAAAGCTGTCCGGCGGTAGGTTTATCCAGTCCGCCGAGCAAGTTCAGCAGCGACGATTTGCCCGCGCCGCTGGGTCCGACAATGGCAACCCAATCGCCCTGATTCATTTCAAAATCGACTCCCCTCAGCGCAATCACTTCCCTTGTATCTATCTTGTAAGCCCGCACAACCTGTTTGCATACGATAAATTCACCCATTGACCGCTCCTGTACCTGTACATCTGATGATTGCCGTCAGCGCCAATCCCTCTCAAGGCGAGGGGCGCAAATCAATAGGAAGGCTACGGCCCTTCGACGATTTGGCCTTCCTGGACGCCGACAGTGATCTCATCGCGATCGGTGGTTTGCAGGCCGAGTGTCACGTCCACGCTGCGCGGGCCATCCGACGTATCGATCACCACGAACGTCCGGTTCTGGAAAGTTCGAATGGCGACAGGCGGCAGCCATAATACGTTGTGCGAGACTTTGCGGGGCAGCTTGATCTCAACCAACGTGCCAGACGCCACTTTCAAGGTAGCTGCAACGCGCGTAGTCTGATCGGAGTCTTTGGCGCTCAGCGGAACGCGCCGCACGATACATTGCACCGCTAAATCCGGCTGATTGAGCGGCTGCGCAATGCCTACCGTGCCGATGCTTAACTGTGAAGCGTCGCTGTACGCGATGTTGGCCACTACTTCGAGCGGCTCCGGCTTGCCGATGGTCACCACGATATCGAACGCTTTAACGCTGTCACCGGGCTTGATGGTAATATCCAGCACTTCGGCGTCGATCGGTGATTTCAGCGTGGATTGAGCGATCTGCTGCTGCAACTGCGCAACGTTCAATTGATCGTTTTGCACAGTTGCCAGCTTGTTCGGATCAACCTGCGTATTGGTCTGTGCGCTTTCCAGACTAACCTGCGACTGCACTACCTGATTTTGCGCGCTCTGCACATCGTATTTGTGCGAGTTGAACGTTTGTGCAGCGCTGTAGTAGCTGTTCTGTGCGTTCAGTAAATTGTTTTGCGCAGTACGCAAGTTGATACGCGCCTGATCGACGGTAGAAGCAGGTTGTTCCGGGTGACTGAGCGCGCTGTCCAGATTGCGCTGTGCATCATCAACCGCCGCCTGTGCGGAAATGACGCCGTTTTGCGCTGTGGACAACTGCGCCCACGGGCTGTTATCGATCGTCTGGCGCTGCTTGATCAGCGAATTTGCCAGCGATATTTGCGCATTCTGGACGTTTTGAAGCACTGTGTTGGTCTGATTCAAATCAGTGATAGCGGTGTTCAAATTAACCTGTGCGCTGGCGAGCTGATTTTCCAGCGTCGTAATCTGCAAATCAGCGAGCACCGTCCCGGCCTTGATGACCGCGCCGCGCTGCACATTCACATTGCGCACTTGCCCCGCCACCGGGAAAGAGAGCGTCAATTGATCGCGCGGCTGCCAACGTCCGCTTACGTCGAGAATGTCCTGCACATCGCCACGCTGCACCAGATACGTTGGGCGCGCCACAGCGGGCGCAGTCGGGATGGGCGTGGAAGTCGCGGGCGCAGCGGCAGCCGCATTCGATGCGCCGCCGGGCAGCGTGATCCCGTTGGCAGTGCCGCCGCACGCACTCGCCAACGCCAATAACGTAACGCCGATTACAGTGCCGATCGATTGCCTGACCTGTGATTGAAACCGTATCGTGAAGCCTGACATGAGATAACCCCACCTATTTGCCGAGTGATATAAAATTACAAGTCGGGGCACAGGTACTGCACCCCTATGAATGAAAACCGCGCTGAATGTGTGATACATTTGCTTACGCTGCATCGCCCAACTTGACAACGCTCGATAACCGTTGGCGACCTAGCAAAATCGTCATGAGCACCGTCACTGAGAGCAGAACGCCCGCGAATACCGCGTACACCGTGAAAATGTCGTTCCACGAGACGCGCACCAGATACGGTGGCAATCCGCCGCCAAAGTCGAGCAGTGGCAAAAAGAGCAGCGTGGTCAGTGCGCCGATCAGCGTACCCCCCGCAATGCCGCTGATCACTGATAGCCCTTGCGACAGGATCAGGTATTCCGCGACCGCGCCGCCGCCCAAACCCATCGCGCGCAGCGATCCCAACTGCGTCGATTGCGCTTGAAAGGACGCCGCCGACTGCACCACATTCCCGATCAACGTCAGCGCGATCGAGGCGATGAAGCCAACCGACAGGAAGCCGAGCACGCCGCGCCGATCCGGTGCAGTTTCGGCCTCATAAATGAGCTGATCGGTATCTTTCCAGAGTACGACCGGATAACCGCTGTCCCGTACCGCTTGCAAAATCGTATCGGGGTTCATGGTCGGGTCAAGCGCCAACCACACATCATATTGCAAGGGCGTTGTGGCTAGCTCGAAGATCGGATCAAGGTTCGTGATCAAAAATGGCTGCGTGCGCGGGTCAAGCGTCGGGAAGTAATCAATCACGTCCAGGATCGGCACTTTATCTTGCTGTCGCCATTGGCCGAACGCGTACACCTGATAGGTAATCAACTGATTGATCAGCAGGTGATTATCGTTGGCAAGTTGGCGGCTGATAATGACGCCCGTGCGATTGTTGCCTGCCAATTTGTTCAGGATGTCGGCTAGCGGCTCTTTAGAGTAATCCTCACGGTAGCGCGTGACTTCTGCCAGCGTATCCCGATCGACGCCGAGCGCCGTACCCTTCAGCGGACCTTTAGGCAGCATGATTTGCATATCGTAACGCCCGACGCGCGCCACGCCGATCACGCCTTTGATCCGTTGCAGCGGGTCGATCGGCGCAACGTTGTAGCCTGTTACCGTTTCGGTTGATTGTCCGGTGCTGGCGTCCGGTGTGCCAGCCGACGATTGTGTATCGGTAGCCGATACGATCACTGCATCCGCGCCGACGCTGTAGCCGATCTGGTCGCGCAAATGGCGATCGAGCGTGCTCGCCATGGACGCTGTAAAGCCGGTCAGGCTGAGCGTGAACGCCATCATCAGCAGTGCGCCGCGATAACGACTTATCGAGCGTGACAGTTCGCGCAATGCCATCATTGCTGCAATACCGCGCCCACGCGCTAAGATCGCCGCACCGATACGGATCAAAAACGGCCATATGCGCAAAAATAACAGCGTGTGGCCGAGCGCGAACAAAGTCGGCCCCAAAAAGGTAAGCGGATCAGCAAACGGATCGCTGCTGCCCAGGCTGCCTGCCTTATGTTTGGCTTGCAGCGAATACAGCACGTAATAGGCGGGCACCAACAGCATAATATCCAGATAGATGCGCTGCCACCACGCCGATCGCGCTCGCGCCGACTGGATTTTGAAGGACGTGATCGATTGTCCAGTGGCGCGCCATGCTGCGAATAAGCCAGAACTTGCTGCCAACAATGCTGTCACTATTCCGGCTAACAGCGCAGTTGGCGTGAACACGACCGCTAAGGACGGCGCGTTACTGTCAAACTGCAAAAACGAAGTGGTGCGCCCTACCAGATTCACGACGGCGGGCGAAAGTAAAATGCCCAACCCGAACGCGATCGCTGCCATGACGCCCCACATCATCGCGTGAATACCCACGATTCCGCGTCGGCTCATGCCCCGGCTGCCGAGCGTGATGTCTTCCTGGTTTTGTCGCCCGACTAACAAGCCCGCGATCAGCGCCACAAAATAGAGCACCAAGCCAGCGACGGGCAGCACGATGATCGTCAATTGCAGCGTCAACTGCTGCGCTGCTGTGTTGAATTGATTCAAGCCGTCAACAGGTGAAATGTCCGTTTTGACACCGGGCAATGCCGCATCAACTGCGCGCTGGCCGTCGGTGATACGCCCCAACAGGGGGTTAATATCCGCAGTGCGGACAGCGTGCCCATCGAAGGCAAAATACCAGGCCGCTTCTTCGACGGGTTTGGTCACGCTGTTGATCGTGCTCCAAAAGCTGCTGGAAGGGACGATCAACACGGCGTCAAATGCTTTGGGCGGATAAAAATTCCAGATTGGATCGTTCGGGTTGGTCGCGCTCCACAACGCCGCCACTTTCAGCTTGATCGGGTTGCCGGACGGCGGCTGCACCTGCAAAATATCGCCTACTTGCAAGCCCATCGAATACAGCATCGTATCCGGCGCGAGTGTGGGCAGCGGATCAGTGGCGGCGGTGCTGGTAGTGGCAGCGGGCGGCCATACCCCCGATGTAATTTTGAGGTACGGCGTCAGCCCTTCCAGCAAACCCAGGCTGCTGGCGTTGAGCGGTTTGTTATTGCGGGTGTTGGTGACGCGCCACGCACTCGTCCGCACATAGCGTACCTGGCTGGCGATGGGCAGCGCGACGGCGGGCGCAAATATCTGACTGGTGGTAGCGTCTTCGGCGACGACATCGGCCTGCGCGATATTCCCTTTTTGGCTGCCGATGTACCGAAAGCGGAAAGCATACGGCACAGCGTCCAGCTTGGAAGCCAGGATCGTTGTATTCACCGCATCCGAATACAAGGGCAAACTAAGCGCCAACGTAGTCGCCGCCGTCAGTCCGAGCAGCGCCCACAATACGAGCCAACGCTGCCGCCACAACCGTTCAAGCGCGAAAAAGAGATTATCAAACAGACGAAACATGGTACATTCCTGCTAATTCCCTGCTAGTCCGGGATTATGCCCGTTTCTACTCAATGATGGACGAGGCAAGCCCTGTTCCTACATCCTGCGATAGGTTATTTGTAGGAACATTGCCTGCCGTGTCCGCAAACCGAAAAATCAAACTGGCTGATTAGTTAGTTTCCGCCGCGCCCCACATTGCCCAACAGCGCTTTGAGGCGCGGATCGGCTTTGACGGCGCAATCGGTAAAGCCACGGATGTAATCATTGTATTTCTGCTGTGCCGGATCATAGGGTGGCACAGAAGCGGCACATTGCACATAGGCGCTGGCGAAAGTCTGTGCATCAGTCAGGCTGGTATCCAGGTCTTTGTTGTTCAGCACATAGTCGTCCCATGCCTGGAATAACCAATATTGCACCACAAAGCCGGAGATATTCGAGCCACCGTCAAACAACGATGGCACTTTGAGCGTGTTCGGATCGTCGAGCACTTTCGCTACATCACGATACACGGCGGCGAGCGCTTTTCCGCTGTTGATTTCCAAACTGGTATCCGCCAACTGCGCGCGGCTGGCTGGCATCAGGCTGAGCAGTTCAGGGTGCTGGCCGAAGGTGCTGATCCACTTGTAGCAAATATCTGGGTTTTGCGCCTTGGCGCTGATATATAACGTGCCGGAGCTGTACGAGAGCGCCTGATATTTTGTGCCTTTCGGAAAGGTCACCGCCTCGAATTTAGTCTGATCGGCCTGCGCATTGCCGCCGCCGAACAAGTTCAAACGGCCAAAACTGAGTCCGTTCAACTGTTCGCTGTACAGCGGATTGTTTTGCGATCCCGCCGATAAACTGATGCCAAAGTTGCTGCCCAACTGCTTATAGTCGATCAACTTGGCTTTGGCGAGATCGAGCACCTGACGCATGGCCGCTGCATTCGTCGGATCGGTGAAGGCGACGGTTGGCGGGGTAGTGCTCCAATCGATCGGCAAACCACCGTAGGACGCGATCAACATCAGCAAGCTGACGCCTTCGCCACCCGGCCCGGACATGTAGAACGGCGGTTGACCATCTTTGACGACAGGCTTAAGCGCGATCAGTGAGTCCTTGAAAGAATCCACACCCCAACCGAAAGCTGGTTTGGTCGCGCCTGCATTGGCATAGCTGAGTGGGTCGTACCACATGACGGTCGGCGCCAATCCCATTGGCAGCGCCCACACTTTGTTATCGCGCTGAACCTGCGTAATCGCGCCGCCCACATAATCCGCCGCGTTATAGGATTTGTCGGCGTTCAAGTACGGGTCAAGATTCAAAATCGTGCTCAGTGACGCGCTTGGTACGGCACTGTACGGCAAATAAAAGCAGTCGTACTTGTTGACGGCGGCATCGATGCTGTCGAAACCATTTTGAATATCGACCTTAGCGACGCCCGGCGTATTCTTGGCGAATCGATCGGCCAGCGCCTGAATTTCCGCTTTTTTAGGCAGCGACGTTGCGAACACGGTCACGCCGAATTTGAGCGTGATACCTTTATTGGCGTCAGCAGTCGGTACCGGCGTCCCGACGACGGCCACTTTAGCCGCATCGTTCTTGCGATCGAGGGCGGTTTGCTGTGCTTTGAGCGCGTTACCTTGCGCGTCGGCAATTGCGCCAGAGCCGTCCAGATTTTGGGTGACCATTTTTCCGGCAGACGTCGATAAAAAGTCGTAGAAGCGACGATCAGCAGGCGTCAAGCCATTGGTAACTGCCTGATCAACCAACTGCTTGAGTTCAGGTGTCAGGCGTATATTGAAATTGTTGCTGCTGCCCGTATCGGTTTGCCCAACGACGCTGACACGCGCTGGAACTGCCGAAAAGCGGTTGATCTCAGGGCGCGTGGTCATGAAGCGAGCCAGCGCGTAGGCTTGATCGGGATGTTGGGTAGCAGCGCTGACGGCAGCACCGCTCACGTCAAGGTAGGCATGACCACCGGGCAGCAAAACGCCTTTGCGCGGGGTAGCATTATTGCCAAGATTGAAGGCCAGATTCAGCACTGACTCGATGCGGATCGGCGCTGTGCCGAAGTCAGCGATCGAAGCGGGGAGCAAACTCTGCAAATCTTTCAGGCGATCGAATAAAGCGCGTACTTCGGGTTGATCCAACTGCGGCGGATTTGGGATCGCGTTCGGATCCACCAACGCCTTGCCGACCAGACTCATGTACAGTGGAATATCGTTGTTGCCCTGATACAGCTCAATAGCGGGCGTGGTGATCTTGCCGTTCGAGTCGGTGACGTTCAACGCTTTAACAGCATTGATCAGATCGTCGATCGTCCATTTTTCGGTTGGATAAGCCAACTTCGCTTTATCGAAAGCTGCCGGATCATAGGTTAACACGGTTGCATCGGCGGACAGTGGCAGTGCCCATGTTCCCTGATCCCATTGGTAGGCGTGCAGCAGTTGCGGCACAAAATCAGCGCTGTTGAGTTGACTATCGCTGTCCATCAGCGGTTGTAGATTCAAATAGTAGCCCGCGCGGGAGGCTTCCGGCGTGACCAATCCGCTGCCTGTGAACAGTACCACATCGGCAGCGCTGGTAAACTTTTGCACTGCGTCAAGGTGACTGCCCACATCATTAGCCGGGCTAGGCGCACCGTTCGTGTCCTGAATGACAACTTGTACCGTGACACCGGGATTAGCCGCTGTGAAAGCAGCCAGCACCTTGTCACTGATCGCATCGCGCGTGAAAGTCGGCACGCCAAGTGTAATGACTACGTTGTTAGTCTGAGCGCGTGCCAGAGGCACTAAAGCGCCAAACGCTATCAACGTGACCAGCGCAATTAGCGCGCTGCGTTTAACGGCTTGTCGAATGGTAGGCATACAGAGTTCTCCCCGTTAGTGTGTTATATCACAATGGTAACGAGAAGTTATGAAGATCACGTGAAGATTGGAAAAGTCAGTGGAGCGTAGTAAGGGCGTATCGTGCTACGCCCTGAATACAGGATCAAAACGCCTACCTGAACAGTTTGGGGCCGATCTAGCGCTTCTCGAAAATCCAGGCGTCCGTATCACGCGGCCAGCCGACTAGTTCGTCGGGTTTGAACCACAACGCCAGCTCAATTTGCGCATTTTCTACGCTGTCCGAGCCATGTACCAGGTTGCGCCCGATTTCCAGTGCGAGGTCACCACGGATGCTGCCCGGCGCCGCTTCATTCGGCTTAGTCGAACCGATGGTGGCACGCGCCGACTGAATCGCGTTGGTGCCTTCCAGCGCCATCACGACCACTGGGCTGGACGCCATATAGCTCACTAACCCTTCAAAAAATGGCTTACCACGGTGAATATCATAGTGCTGCTC
>Ga0209511_1004232_pt1 | contig 10545 bp, 7 predicted proteins | sample SSSSmetaG_FD_184141 | JGI IMG/M metagenome (GOLD analysis project Ga0209511, IMG submission 184141) | Glacier valley bacterial and archeal communities from Borup Fiord, Nunavut, Canada, to study Microbial Dark Matter (Phase II) - ​SSSS... | ecosystem: Environmental > Aquatic > Freshwater > Ice >... | reverse complement strand
AAGTTCATCTCTCCCGGCATTCTTAAGAACATATCCGCTTGCCCCGGCTTCGAGCATTTTAATGATATAGTTAGGCTCCTCATGCATGGTAAGTCCAAGCACATGAATTTCCGGATATAATTGTTTTACTTTTCTGGTCGTAACGATTCCATCCGTTTCACCGAGATCAATATCCATGAGGATCACATCCGCATGGCTTGTTTCCAACACACGCATCACCTCTTCGGAATTTTCGGCCTCTCCGCTTACAAAAATATCTTCCTCACGTTCCAGCATTCCCCGAAGGCCAACACGAATGATTTTGTGATCATCTGCTATTATTACTTTAATAGGATCCATATTTGCCATAATTAGTGATGATGTAAATGTTTCTTACGTTCCGCATTCTCCAATAAGAAGTACAATGGAGGAAGCAATAATGGAGCAAATAATAATGTACTCGTTAATCCGCCAATAATAACGGTAGCCAACGGCCGCTGTACATCTGATCCGATACCGGAAGAAGTTGCTGCCGGGATAAGCCCTACAATTGCAACAATAAGAATTGATACAATCGCACGAAGTTGTTCGCTGGATGCAAGCAAAACCATTTGCTTGAGGTCAGATCCGTGCGTTTCTTCCATTCTTTTTATCGCTGACACAAGAAGTACACCTGCCATTACAGAGATGCCAAAAATGGATACGAAGCCAACGCCTGCAGAAACGTTAAAGTGATATCCTCTTACCAGCAATGCGGCAATACCGCCACCAAGAGCAAATAGAATGCAGGACATAGCAACACATGTATGACGGAAATTTTTAAACAACGAGAACAATAATACGAATACCATGATGATAGTCATCGGTATGGTAATAGAAAGTTGTTTTCCGGCACGTTCTAGATTTTCATACTGACCACCATAGACAACGCTATATCCCTTTGGAATTTTAATATTACCCTGGATCTTCTTGCTGATCTCTTGTACAAATCCCCCCTGGTCACGGCCGCGAATGTTAGTCCTTACCGTTGACATACGCTTACCGTTCAGTCGATAAATATTTGTTTGCCCTTCTGAAAATTCAATGCTTGCAAGATCACTCATAGGGATAAGTGCACCGGCTGCAGAAGGAATCTGAAGATTCCGTATCGATTCAAGTGTGTTTCTACTTTCGGCGAGATAGCGCACAACGATATCATAACGTTTCGCACCATCATAGAGTACAGATATTGTTTTGCCACCGATAGCAGATTCAACCAATGCCTGGATGTCATTTACGTTTATATCATAGCGAGCTGCATTCTCACGATTGATTGTAATTGCCAACTGTGCCTGGCGGCCTTCCTGTTCGATGTTTACTGCAACAGCACCTTCCATTCCCTGCACAATAGTAGAAATGGAATCAGCTTTTCGACGCATCAACTCAAGATCATCTCCGATAACAGAGATGGCAAGGTCGGCCGCACTACCTGTTACAATTTCCATTACCTGATCAATAATAGGTTGACCTGTTGAGAAGAATGCGCCGGGAAATTCCTCCTGCAATTCATTCTGAATGCGTGAAACAAGCTCTTTCTTCTGAATAGTGTCATTCCATAAACTATAATCCCGCAGGCCTACCAATATCTCCGTTCTATTAGTTGGAAATGGATCGGTACCATCGTCGTTGCGACCTGTCTGTGTGATGACATAATCAATAGGAGGATACTTAGCAATAATTTTTCTGATACCCGGAGCAATTTTTGCGTTTTCCTGAATGCTCACACCGGCGGGTAGGAAGCAGCGAAGGAATATAGAACCTTCGTCCAGTTCTGGAAGAAACTCTGTTCCAAGACTTGCACCTAACACGATTAATCCAAAGACAACAGCAAAGCCAAAGGCCGTTACCATTCTTGGAAATTCGAGGATCCAGGTCATGGTCTTTTTATACTTTGATTCCGCGAAATCAAGAATTTTGTTTTTGTGTTGTGCAATTGGCTTACTGGTATTTTCAAGCCCTTTCTTGTAAGCAAATGAGATCAGCACCGGAATAAGCGTTAATGCACATATCATCGACCCGATTACAGCGAAGGCAAGGGTTAATGCCATCGGAGAGAATAATTTTCCTTCCACGCGACTCATTAACAGGATCGGCATATAAGCAAGTATGATAATTGTTACTGAGAAAAATATTTCTCTTCCAACCTCTTGAGCCGATGACAATGTTATTTTTAAAATTCCCTGCTCTTTATCTTCAAGAGTAGCACTTCTGTATTTTCTGATAAGATGCTCGGCCATGATACACGCTCCATCTACAATAATTCCAAAGTCGATTGCGCCGAGTGAAAGTAAATTAGCAGGTATTCCGGCCAGTCGCATAAGAATAAATGCAAATAATAATGCAAATGGAATTGTCAATGCAACAACCAATGCGGAACGAACGCTTCCTAAAAAGAAAATCAGAATCAGGATTACAATTGTAACCCCTTCCAATAATGTGTGCCCCACTGTTTCCAGTGAGTGGTTAATTAAGAAACTTCGATCATATAATGTTCTGATCTTAACTCCTTCCGGTAACTCCTCTTCTTCAAGAATTTTTATTTGTTCCTTAACGAGTTTAAGAACTTCGCTAGGATTTTCTCCTCTTCTCAGGAGAACGATTCCTTCTGTTCCGCTGTTGCTTTCTATTTTTTCACTCTTGAATATGTACCCCAAAATTCCGGAAGGAGGAGGAGGAGCAATTTCAACGGATGAAACATCTTTTACAAATACCGGAACACCGTCAAAAGAGGTAACAACGATATTTTGAATATCCTGAATTGATTTTAATGCACCAAGACCGCGAACTGCAAATCCCTGACCGCCACGTTCCATTACTTGACCGCCCGTATTCAAGTTGTTTTGATCTACTGATGTTATAATATCATTTACGGTAAGATTATACTTCCTGAGCTTGTCCGGCGAGATAAGAATTTGAAACTGTTTTAGCGGTCCGCCGAATGTTGTAATATCTGCGATTCCAGGCACTTGTAACAAGAATGGACGAATTACCCAGTCTTGTAAATCACGAAGTTGTGTTGGGCTGAATGTTGCCGGTGCTTCAACAACATAACGTAGGATTTCACCGACCGCTGTTGTTAATGGCGCAAGTTCAGGACTGACGCCGTTTGGAAGCTGTGCGCTCGCAAGTCGTTCGTTAACCTGTTGGCGAGCGAAATAATCATTCACACCATCTTCAAAAGTCAATTGAACTACAGAAAGTCCAAAGATGGTACGACTGCGGCGATCCAATACCTTCGGCACGTTATTAAGCGCACGCTCAATAGGAATTGTAACCTGTTGCTCCACTTCTTCTGCAGCACGACCGTTGTATTTTGCTACAATGATAACGCATGTGTCGGCGATATCAGGATAAGCTTCGATCTTTAGCTGAGTAAAGCACCAGTATCCAACACCGGATGTAATGATTGCCAAAGCGATGACGATCCATCGGTTAGTAAGGGAAAATATGAGGAGGCCGCGTATCATTTTATTTCCAGATTTCTACGTGAGTTAGAACGATGAAACCACTTTTAACTTTTTTTCGAAACATTGTAAGAACCTTTCTTACTTTTTCGTCTTGATCTATAAATGTTATAACCATTGGTGGTTCGTCAAAGGAAAAGAGAGCACCCGGGCGATTGATCTTTTGATTTTCTCCAAAGCCCAATTCACCGCGAAATGCAGTCGCACCGAGAATATCGTTGTCTGCTAAAAACTCCATAATATAATCCGTCATGGGTTTGTCGTCTTTGTATTTATCTCTGTCAAAAAATATCTGTGCCTGTATCATTATCGTTGATTAATATCCAAATGCTAAACCTTTCAACTGCATTGTACCTTTGACGACAACCTCATCATTTTCTGCAATGCCGTCGAATACAATCATGCGGTTGTTTGCCTGCTGTCCAGTTGTAACTCTTCTTCTTTCAAATGTGCGTGATGATGTTTTTACAAAAACATAATTTTTACCCTGAACAGTTACCAGTGATTCAAGAGGCACTGTCAGGAACTTTCCTTCTTTTAATCCGAAAAGACTGTTACCAAACATTCCTGCTTTCAAACGACGATCAGGATTGGTGATACCAATTCTAAGTTTCAACATTCGTGTAACATTATCTACCACATCACCAATATCTTCGATCTTTCCGCTGAATACTTCATTGGGATACGATGAAAAAGTGACTTTGCAGCTTTCACCTGGCTTTACTTTGCTGATCTGATTGTCTGCAATTTCAGAGATTACCCAAACGGTATTTGGCTTTGCTTTGCGAAGAGCCTCGGTGCTGAATCCACTGAGCTTCAACATCGATTCTTCTTCTATCAATGATGATTTCTCATTAATTAGATTTGTTTTTTCTGCAGCCAATGCTGTCTGAGCTTCAAGAACATCTCTTCCTGTAGCAGCTCCATGCTTTTGAAGATCAAGCACGCGTTCCAGTTCAATCGAGCGTTGTTTGATCATTATATCTTCAATCTGCTTGATATTGGCAAGATGTTGGAGCAACTGAGTGTAATCAGTTGTCGAACTTGGATTATCAAACAATATGAGATTGAGTGATGGATTCTCTGAAGACGTCATTACCGTTGCCACAACACGGGCTGGAACTGAAAAATCAGTTTGAAGGTCGGCAGTTTGAATAGACTGTGTTGAAAAATAACCAGCGATTGTATCATCAGCGAATGTAATCACATCGCCTACCACTTTTGGTTTGGTAAAATTCAGATGACGCTCTTGAGATGCTTCCTTTTTACAGGACAGCACTACAGAAACGAATAAGGTCAGGAGAATAATCTGTCGCATGATTACAATTGATTAATAAGTCCGGTTACGTATAATAATTGAATATAACTTTGAAAATAGGAAAGACGTGCATTCAGAAACAGTTGTCGGGTATCAAACCAGCTTCTTTGGGCGTCAAGGAAATCGATGATAGTAGTGCCTCCCTTCAAATAGGAATATTTCACATTATCCAACACCTGATCTGATTGCGACATCATTAATTCGTATTTTTTCAAATTACTTTTTTCAGTCTGATATGTCTGATACGCTGCCTGTACTTCTGTCGACAATTTCAATTGTGCGTTACGAATACCTTCCTCTGCCTGAAGTTGTAGGAATTTTGATTTTTCTATTCCGCCCTGGTTTCGATCAAAGAGAGGAATTTTAACAGTTCCAAAAAATCCGGCATACGGTACAGTGTTCTGAGGGTTCCATATAAATCCCAACTCTGGTTGTGGAAGCACAAGTGACTTTTGGTATTTGATGTTTGTCTTGGCAATCAAGGCATTTATATTTGCCACCTGTACATCGCTCCGATCACGGATAGCGATGGCAAGCAATGAGTCCGCGGTATTTGATATTTCCATCGTCTCAATTGCAGCATCAACATTCACATCAACACTATCTCTAACTCCCATCAAAAATTTGAGTCGTTGTATCTCATTCTTGAAATCCTTCTGTGCATTGAGGATCTGTAAATTATACTGGTCCTGAAGAAGTTGAGTCCGTATCATATCTGTTTGCGTTATGACCTGGTTACGCAATCGGGCGCGGTTGATTTTGACAAGACTGTCGATATTAGTGAAGGCTTGATTAAGAAGGTCTAGCCTTGATTTAAGCACCCAAGCGGCAAGCCACTGATTCGCCACGTCGGATGAAAAATTACGAATTGTTTCACTGTAGCCTTTTTGATAGAGCAACACATTCTGAGTGGCAATATCAATTCGGTTTCTTCTTTGAGAAACCGGAGTAAAGGGTTTTGTAACCTGCCACCATACCTGGCGGTTGATTCTGTCTCCGAAATCCGAACCTGGAACTGTTGAAAATTTTGATGGGTCAGTCATTAATAACGTTTGGTTATTTAATGCAGGGTTGGTGAACAATCGCGCTGTCCTGACATCCGTTTGAGCAAGGTTTATAGTATATCCTTCACGTTTGAGCAAAGGGCTGTTACTTTTAGCAGTCATCACCGCAGACTGAAGTGTGTAGAAGGATTGAGCTTGTGATTGCGCCGATGCTGCTGCAAGAGCAAGCAAAAAACTTAAATGAAATTTTTTTATGTGCCATCTGAAGAACGACACATCGTGTGAGAATATCATAGAGCTGGAGAACTGAAAACGCCGAAAGATAGCCTAAAAAGCATATTCGTAATTCAAATTGATGCTCATAACTGAAATAATAAATAGTCGTGAAGTGAGTGTGACCTGACTCAGATGTCTGCTCTCAACTTCAGCTTTCATAAGCTAGTTGCCTTATAAGCCAGCTGGGCTTAGGGTGTTTAGGTAGGTTGAAACCGACCCAGGGGTGGGTCGGTTTTTTTCTTTCTGAGCTATCGAAGATACGTATCATATCCTGTTCTTTCATTCATTTTTCCAACAAATGTGGTCTTCTTTCTTCTGTAAGTGCAAATCCGTATCATTTGCACATATTGATTATATAAAATTTTATATTGGATTTTTACCTTAAAACCATTGAAAATTGGGAAAACAGCATTCGTTTGCATAAAAAATTCTTTGTCCACTTGTCGTAAATGTGTCTGCTACAGACTATTTTACTGGCGATAACGTATGGAAGCAGCAGATCTTTTTCAGAAATACCCCCACAATCCACTCGTGTGGGATGAGATGCATGCTGCCGATGGCGTACGTCCTCAGTATCAAAAAGTATTCGATTTTCTTCTGGACATATCTGCAGATGAGCTCAATAAAAAAGAAGATCTGGCGAAGAGACTTTTTATGAGCCAGGGAATTACGTTTACTGTTTATTCCAGCGGGGAAGGAATTGAAAAAATATTCCCTTTTGATATTATTCCGCGCATTATTACGGCGGCGGAATGGCAACTTGTTGAACGTGGAATTACGCAACGCCTTCGTGCCTTGAACCTATTCTTAAAAGATGTTTACCACCAGCAGTTCATTTTAAAAGATGGAATAGTGCCCGTGGATCTTGTTTACTCCTGCCCTCACTTTTTGCGTGAGATGCAGGGCGTTAATGTACCGTTTGATATTTATGTTCATATCGCAGGTATCGATCTTATTCGCGACAGCGATGGAACATTTTATGTTCTGGAAGATAATCTTCGTACTCCTTCGGGTGTTTCGTATATGATTGAGAACCGTGAGATCACCAAAAGAATATTTCCTGATCTCATTCCGCAGAATCGTGTTTTACCAGTGACCCATTATCCAAACATTCTTTATAAGAATCTTGTTTCTTTTTCACCAAGGCAGATATCAACTCCAAATGTTGTTTTGCTCACACCTGGAATTTATAACTCAGCATATTTCGAGCACACTACGCTTGCCCGTTTAATGGGTATCGAACTTGTTGAAGGACGTGATCTTGTTGTAGAGAATCATCATGTGTATATGAAGACAACGAGCGGTCTTCAACAGGTAGATGTTATTTACAGAAGAGTTGACGATGATTTTCTCGATCCATTGGTTTTTAATCCAGAAAGTACATTGGGTGTTTCGGGATTACTGTCTGCATACCGCAAAGGAAATGTAGCAATTGTGAATGCGATCGGCAATGGAGTTGCAGATGATAAAGCGATATACGTGTATGTGCCTGAGATGATTCGTTATTATCTTAATGAAGAGCCAATTCTGAAGAATGTTCCAACGCTTCACCTTGCGAAACCGGATGATCAAAAGCATGTTCTTGCGAATATCAATAAGATGGTAATCAAGAAAACAAATGAATCGGGTGGTTATGGAATGCTGATGGGGCATGTAGCGTCTGATAAGGAGATTGAAGATTACAAAAAAGAGATCATGAAAGATCCGCGGCAGTTTATTGCTCAGCCGGTGATCAGCCTTTCTTCTGCGCCTTGTTATATTAATGGAAAGATGCAGCCTCGCAGAATCGACTTACGACCTTTTGCTTTGTGTGGACCTAATGGAATTGAAATTGTTCCAGGTGGTCTCACACGCGTTGCATTACGAGAAGGCTCATTGGTTGTGAACTCGTCACAGGGTGGAGGAAGTAAAGATACGTGGGTGCTCGCGTAATCAATGAGAAATGAAAGAATGAAAAATTACTCGCAACGAAATCTCAATTCCCTTAATGAAACTGACCTCATTTTTAATTTTTAATTCCTTCATTTTTAATTCTTCATTATGTTAAGCCGTGTAGCCGATTCACTCTACTGGATGTCGCGCTACATGGAACGTACTGATGGAATTCTTCGCATGTTAAAAGTAAATCATCATGCATCTCAGGATGACAGGGAAGGTTTTACATGGGAACCGGTTTTAAAGATCTTCAGCAGTCTTGATGACGAGCAGATTGCTTCCATGGATCGCAGTGGGAGAAAAGTTCTTCATTATATGGTGATTGATCGGGAAAATCCTAATTCGGTGCTGAACATGGTGACGAAGTCCCGAGAGAATGCCCGATCTGTGCAAGACAATATCACTAAAGAGCTATGGCAATCATTGAATGAATTTTATCATGTTGTGAGACATGAAAAGCTTGAATATTCTTTGCGAGTTGAAGATCCGATGACGGTGTTGGATTCTCTTGTACGTCAATGTATGCTGTGTTATGGAGTGACAGATAACACCATGTTTCGCGGTGAAGGACTAAGTTTTATGAATATTGGCAAATACCTTGAAAGGGCCATTCAATCAGCAGATATTCTTGACGTTAGGTTCAGCGACATATCGTATGATCTTGAAAAATCAACCGATACGACGTATTGGAAGTACTTGCTTTTATCCGTTTCCGGTTATGCTCTTTATCTAAAACGTTATCGTTCTGGATTTGAAGCGCGAAATGTTATTGATCAGGTTTTATTCAATGTAGATTTTCCACGTTCTGTCCTTTATTCACTAAATCAATTGCATCGCCAGGTTGGCAGATTGAAAGAGGATCACAACCCTGAAGGTTATGCTAAAGTTGATTTCATTATCGGAAAAGTGAGAAGCAAGATTCAGTACTCAGATGTTCATAGTGTGAATCAGGCTGGGCTGCACAATTACCTGAAAGAGCTTACAGCAGATTTTAATGAGATAGGGCATGCGTTGAATCAATCTTATTTTGCTAACTCATAATTTATAACTCTTATCTCTTTCAATGTCCAAATTCAAGATCCGACACGTTACAAGATATTCATACGAAGGCCAGGTTCGCGACAGCGCTAATCAGATCATGCTCTATCCGATTGATGATGATTTTCAGGATACGCTTCATCAAACAGTAACGGTAACAGGACATCCTATCGTAAATGTTCACATCGATTATTACGGAAATAGGGTTGGAACGTTCACAAATTCACAATCTCATGATCAACTGATCATTGATTCACAGCTTTTGGTCACCACAAAAACAAGAATAATACCCGCGGATTCTGAATCGTATGAGAATCAATGGGGGAGTCTTGATTCAGTAAAATTTCATCCTCAGTTCATTGATTTCTTAAAGCAGGAAAAGTTTCACTCCTTTGAAGAATTGGGTACGATAATTCAAGGTGCCAAATCTAAAAGGGTCACGCCTTTTCAATCAGCTAAGTTATTCTGTCAATATGTATTTGACACGTTTACCTATCGCAAAGGGATCACAACGGTAGAAACGACAGTTGATGAGATCTGGAAAATAAAGTCAGGCGTTTGTCAGGATTTTGCACACATACTTCTTGTTATGCTTCGATTGAATTCAATTCCATCGCGTTATGTGAGTGGATATATTTGTCCTAATAAAAGCGGGATGAGGGGAGAAGGAGCAACGCATGCGTGGGTGGAAGCATACATTCCCTTCTTCGGCTGGATGGGACTTGATCCTACAAATAATTGTATCGCAAGCGAGACACATGTAAGACTTGCCGTGGGGAAAAACTTCTCAGACTGTTCTCCGGTGAAAGGAACCTATCGTGGATCGTCGAATCATACATTGGAAGTAGCGGTCTCTGTTGCTTACGAGGATGGGGTTGTGGTAAATAATACCAGTGAGAATGATCTGGTCTATTCGAAGCCGACTACATCGGAGTATAATAATTCTTTCAGAAAGTTTCAGGAGATGCAGATGCAGCAATAGGTTTGAATAAGAGTTTTAACCACATAGGCACATAGAAGACATAGGTAATTAAATGATTATAAACTATGTAACCTATGTAATCTATGCGGTTATTTTTTTATCGTGGGTGATGCCATTAACCAGTGTGTGTACCAAAAAAGAGTTTTAACCACATAGGCACATAGAAGACATAGGTAATTAAATGATTATAAACTATGTAACCTATGTAATCTATGTGGTTATTTTTTTATCGTGGGTGATGCCATTAACCAGTGTGTGTACCAAAAAAGAGTTTTAACCACATAGGCACATAGAAGAGACAGGTAATTAAATGATTATAAACTATGTAACCTATGTATCTATGTGGTTATTTTTCTATCATGGGTGATGCCATTAACTAGTGTTTGCCAAAAAAGAGTTTTAACCACATAGGCACATAGAAGACATAGGTAATTAAATGATTATAAACTATGTAACCTATGTATCCATGTGGTTATTTTTTTATCGTGGGTGATGCCATTAACTAGTGTT
>Ga0209511_1004231_pt1 | contig 10545 bp, 10 predicted proteins | sample SSSSmetaG_FD_184141 | JGI IMG/M metagenome (GOLD analysis project Ga0209511, IMG submission 184141) | Glacier valley bacterial and archeal communities from Borup Fiord, Nunavut, Canada, to study Microbial Dark Matter (Phase II) - ​SSSS... | ecosystem: Environmental > Aquatic > Freshwater > Ice >... | reverse complement strand
ACAATCGTAAAACAATGGTAGCAGGTATTGCTTATACCTTACCTATGTTATTTGTGGCTGATTTAAGAGTAGATGGCGATGGAAAATTCCGTTTCCAGTTTGGCAGAGAAGATCTGCCTGTAACAAAGCGGTTGCGTTTTAGCATGATGATAAACACGGATAAAGAATATATGGCAGGGTTAAGATACATCGCCACAAAGTATATTTCTCTTTCATCGCATTATGATAGTGATATGGGGTTGGGTGCTGGCTTCACAATAACTTACTAAAGATAATTTACGGTAGCTGGGTAGCACGGCAAAAGCAATTTTAAAATCTGTAGAGAAACAGGGAAATATGCACCTTGTTTTAATGCACTTCTGCTGTTTCTCATTCTTCTTTGCTTTTCAGAAAGAGAATTGTATCTACGTTTCAGTCTTAGTTTAACACCTGGCTATCACCGAAAATATTATAAGGTACACCATTTAAAATTTAATCGGGTTTAAATGCATCGTTGGCATACATCTGTTTATTGTATAAATAATACTTACCATCTTTTTTATTGCGCCAGTAACGGTGTCCATCTAAATCGTAATATAGCCTGCCGTCAACAGTTTTTTTTGCACTCAGATCATTTACTGAAATTACTTTTGGTACTGGTTCTGAAATCTTTTTTTTAGTAACTACTTTTTTTGGAGCCTCCCCAGTTGTATTTTCCACAGAAGTTGTGGTTGTTATCGGAACCGTTTTCTTGCTGCAACTCAATAGCGAGGTTGTTATCAGGAAAATGAAAAGAAGCAAATATTTATTATTCATTAAAATTATTTTATTTCTCCATCAACAACTTCTCCAAAATTTGTTAAAATCTAAAATTCATTGTTGGTATTAGTAATTGCCCTGGTATTTAGTTACACTAATTAAACAAAACTAAGTGGTTGTATAAGAAATTTTGATAAAAAGATTCCCTTAGGGACCAGAATTTTGGGGAAATTTAAAATCACTATTGCAATCACAACAACTTACTAATAATCAAGTTTAAAATTTCTATTGCAATTAAAGCAATCACAATCAATTCCAGCGTACTGCTGTGGGAATGCTGGTTGATGTCTTTAAGTATTTCCAGGTTTTCTCGCACTGTACTTAAACTATCCTGCAAACTAGTGTGTCTTAATTTAATATCCAGTTCCCTGCTAAGATCTGTATTAATAAGGTTAAGATACTCATCATTCCAGGTTAAGGTAGGGCTATCGAAAATATAAATATTCTGGGTAATTTTATTTTTAAGATTTAACAACCTTCCGATAAATTTCAACAGCCGCTTTCCTTTAATAGAAAATTTTCCTTTCTCTTCCAACTCAAGACTAAACTGATAGGTTTGGCTTAATAAAATATTCGATTGCTCCATATAATAATCCAACGCAACAGACTGCGCAATATTCAGCATAATAATCTTTGCAATGTCTATACTTATTTCTTTAATAATTAATCTGTCAAAAATTACTTTGTAAGATGCATTTGTATCTATCTCGACATCAAAATTCTCCCGCTTAAGTTCCACACTATCAAGTTTTAAAATCGTACGTACACTGTTGATGATTGTTGTTTGTTCGCTGTTATCTACACCAAAAAATACAATACTTCCATAATCAAAAATACCTATATAGGAAGTATTTTGTGCATCATACATTAATTCTGTTGGATCAGCATAAATGCAATTATATGCCAGGTTATTTTTTAATTCTTTCAGATCAAGCCTGTCGCCAAGGTGATAACCCGTGATTGTTTTTTTCATTGTTATTGTATAAGATAGATTGTAATTGGTATGCTCTCCCAACCATCAAGTTATAGGGTTTATTTATTACAATAAAATTAAGTTATTAAACCTGGCTACAAAAAAGGTATCTCCCTTTTACAATAAGCCAGTCATCTCTATATCTTCCTGCTGTTTTTGCAGCCGCCATTTATAAATTGTTTACTGCATTGGTAAAGCTCCGCTCATAATTTACATACCTTTGAAAATTATAAATTTCAAACTGTATTAATTTAATAAGGCTGAAATAATTGCCGCGGTACATTGGCAGCCTTTCTTCTAATTATAGCATAATGGATGTCTCTTTATATTTTCGCACCAGCAGGTGGTATTTTTGGGCATTGGCCCTGCTATTTCTTACAGGATCTTTATTACTGGCAATAGATGGCAAAGGCGGTAGTTTTATATTACTAAACAGCTATCATACCGATTGGCTAAATACATTTTTCATCAATTACACAAATGTAGGTGATGGTTTATTTGCACTTTTTATTTCAGTCATTCTTTTTTTTTACAAAAGAAAAAAACAGGCATTGGCGTTGCTGCTCTCCTTTTTAATTTCAGGGTTACTGGTGCAAATAATAAAAAATCTTGTTACATCACCACGCCCAAGATTATTTTTTACAAGCGGGCAGTATACACAATTTATTGAAGGCGTAACCCTCTCCAACAATTCCAGTTTTCCATCAGGCCACACAGCGTCTGCATTTGCTGTCGCAACTGTATTGGTATTAACAATGCAAAATAAAACCTGGCAGTTACCCATTTTGTTTGCTGCAACGCTGGCAGGCTATTCACGTATGTACCTTGCTCAGCACTTTTTAACTGATGTTATGATGGGTGCATTTCTTGGATTGATTGCAGGTATTTATTCAGTCTATCTTGTATACCACACTAATATTACAAAACGCTCAAAACAAAATAAAAACAATAACCATACAGATACTAATTTACCCTCCACCTCTGAAATAAAAACAGCATGAATAAAATTTTGAATGCCCGGTTTTTAAAGTTTGGTCTGGTGGGTTTAATCGGCATGTGTATTGATTTTTCTGTTACCTGGATTTGTAAGGAAAAATTAAAGCTTAATAAATATCTTGCCAATTCACTTGGATTTAGCCTTGCAGTAATCAATAATTTTTTACTAAACCGCTACTGGACTTTTGAAAATAACAGCCATCCGTTTGCAGGGCAATTTGCAAAATTTATACTGGTATCTGTAACCGGTTTGCTGATTAATAATTTATTGTTGTACCTGCTTGTAAACAAAGCAAAAAAGAATTTTTACTTATTGAAACTTGTGGTTATTGGCATAGTTTTTTTCTGGAATTATTTTGTTAATTTCCTGTTTACATTTAATTAAGTTCCTTTGAATTACAAAAAGAAAACACTGCTGCTGATTGTTATTGCCACATTGGTACGCAGTATTGTTGCTGCTACTATTGAACTGGGTAATGATGAAGTGTATTACCGTATGTACGCTCAGTACCTGCAATGGAATTATTTTGATCATCCACCCATGGTAGGCTGGTTAATACGTTTTACAACGGCCAACCTTTTGCTCGATCATGAATTTTTTATTCGTCTCGGCGCCATAGTATCAGCTGCAATTACTACCTGGTTTCTTTTTTTGAGTGGCAAAAAATTAAATAATGAGTATACAGGATTTTTAGCTGCCATAATTTATACAGCAACTATTTACGGAAGTATTATTGCCGGCACATTTATATTGCCCGATTCACCACAAATGGTTTGCTGGGCTGCCGGTTTGTATCTACTGATTGGCATTACAGAAAATAAAAATATCAATACTCAAAAAAAGAAAAGCCTTCTATTATTTGGCATTATTGCCGGTGTGGGTATGCTGTGTAAAATTCATACTTCTTTTTTATGGCTGGGCTTTTTACTATATGTACTTTTCTACCATTCAAAATGGCTGCAACAGCCAATGCTTTATATTGCCGGCATAATAACTATATTATTTTTTTACCCGGTTATACAATGGAATATAGACAATCATTTTGTAACTTATCTGTACCACAGCAAGAGAGTAGATGTGGCATCCGGGGGATTAAACTTTGATTCGTTTATAACTTTTAGCGTAGGGCAGCTGATTTATTTTAACCCTGTAATTTTCCCCTTTCTTGTTATTGGAACCGTAGCTGCATTTAAAAATAACCTGCCGGTTTCAATGGCACACAAAAGACTATTGTTGTTTTCTGCTTTACCATTGATTGTTATTGCCACACTTGTTTCTTTCTTTAAAGAGGTGCTTCCACATTGGACAGGACCGGCTTACACAGGAATTGTTTTATTGACAGCCTGCTATTTTTCAGCAAAAAAATCAAATATAGGTTTGCAAAAAAACATGCTGCCAAAACCATTACTGATTGCTACTTCTTTATTAAGTGTAATTGTGGTGGCAGGTATTTTGGTAATTAATTTTTTTCCTGGCACGCTTGGCAAAAAAAATAACCAATTATTGGGTGAAGGTGATTTTACATTAGACATGCATGGCTGGAATAAATTAAAAGCTCCTTTTAAAAAAATCGTTGAGCAGGATACGCAAACAGGTTTGATGAAGCCTAATTCAGCAGTAATATGTAACAGATGGTTTACGGCTGCACATATTGATTATTATATTGCGATGCCATTAAAAACTGATTTAATAGCTCTTGCTGATACAAACGATATACACCAGTACGCATGGATAAATACTAAACGAAAAACATTGCTACCAGGCGATGACGCTTACTGCATCGTATCTTCTGAAAATTATTTTAATGTTCCTGAAACCTACGGTCCATTATTTCAAACAATACTTCCTCCGGAAATAATTGAGCAACAAAGAGCAGGTGTAACCTGCCGCAAGTTTTATGTTTACAGACTAAAAAATTATAAAGAAAAATTATAAAATTTCATTGGTTCTATACTACCAATTGATACATTTTCCGAAGCTTGACTACAACAATCAGGTTCCTTTACAGATTCATCATGCCACATCTCCGGCATATAAACTTCAATCGTAGTAGTAAAACTTAACATTGAAAATTCATTTCTTATGTTATGTTTGCGTTATCAATTAAACAAACACATGCAACAATGACTACAAAAAAGATAACGGTTAAGGAATCAACCAGCACCAAAGACAATACACTACAAACAACAATTGCCCAATTACAAACTGCATTACCGGCATTAAAAGTGCAACTAGGAGAAAAGAAATTCAAAAAAAGGATAAAAAAAGCCGCAAAGGTTTTAGTTGCGGGAACAAAAAAAGCACCCGAAAAGCAAGTTGTGCCGCCAGTTAAAAAAATTATTCCTGCTAAGAAGATTGCCCCACCAAAGAAAAAAGCAGCAAAACCTGCCGCTTCAAAATAAATTATAATGGCGCAGTATATGTTACTGCGCCATTTCATAATATCCTTTACAGGCAACTAATTATTCCAAATATTTCCTGATTTTTTTTTGAATAAATCAATGATTGTTTCTTTAAACAATAAAGCTGCTCTAATAAGAAAATTATTGAAACGCTTCTTCCAATTGTCCCTTTTCTCTTGCTTCTGCTAATTTTTTTAATTGCTTGGTCATTCGAATATTATTTTCTTTTACCTCACAATAATCCAGCAGAATTATAAGGGCATTCAGTTTTACCAGTTTGGCATCTTTCGAAATAGCCTTGTTATCCAGCGAATATTTTGCCATCCCTGCTATATATACGCCTAAAATATCATTATCCCTCCCAATTTTATCGGGTACATCAGTAAATACATATGAATGGTCAGGAGTACCCCTCATCCAACTGGTAATAAACTTTAAAGAATTTAATCTGTCTTTGCTCTCCTTAATAATGGGCGTAGTAAGCAAGTAATTGGCAGTTAGTAAAACAAAGGGTTCTGCGGCTTTATAATCAGTGGCTTTTTCCAGTTTTATTTGGTCGAAATTTGGAACGGTTTGGGCTTTTACAAAAAGACTGCTAAAAGCAAAAAGGAAAACAATAATTTTTTTCATTCGTAATTAAGAATTTTGATCGACTGCGATAACGATTTTACAATGTATTTATACGCTGTAAACCTACATCATTTATTGTATTTTAAAATTGGCAGTTATAATTTATTTACAAATTTGCTTGTCGTTTAGATATAGATTTTCTCTATTATGATAGTGTATTCATCTTTTACTCCACCGGTGCATTGCCTTCATTTTCTGTTTTACTGTTCTTAAATTCAAGCTTTCCAAACTTCCATGTAAAGTTTAAGCCTATTGACCGGAAAGGTATTTTACGAATACTGTTTACAGAAAATCCGGGGCCAAATAAAACACTTTTTTGGTTTACGTATTCATTTAAAAAGTTGTTTGCTGTTAAAGCCAGACTTCCTTTCTTTTTCCAAAATTGTTTTCGGGCCGCAATACTATAGGTTGTAAACGAAGGATAAGTTCCCTGCGCCTCATGTCTTGGTGAATTAAAATTCCCAAAAAATTCTGCCACCACCGTGTTAGTAAACTGGTAACTGCCATTTATATTAACACGATAATTAAAACTGGTATAATTGTACCCTTTATCAAGTGTATTAATGGTATGACGCCTGAATAAAAAAACATTACTGCGCAGACTCAATTTGGAGGTGATATGAACATCTCCAAAAAGATTCAAGCCTAGGTTTTTTTCCATACCAATATTTTGGCGGGTAGTTACTGTTACATTGGTGTAGGTGGTATCGCCGACGGTGTAGGATGGATAGTAAACAATATAAGGTTGTATATCATGTTCATTGATGCGGTAAAAAAAGTTAACCATTACAGAGCCTGCTTTCCCCAGATTCCTGTTATAGCCTAACTCATACCGGCTGCCGGTTTCAGGCTGCAGGTTGGCATTACCTGCTGTAAGATTTTTCGGGTCGTTGGTATTTACAAAAGGGTTCAGGTCTTCATAACCCGGCCTGTCAATTCTCTTTACATAATTAAATTTGATTGTTTGATCATCGGTTATTTTTTTTGACAAAAATAAAGAAGGAACAAACGTATTGTAGCCTGGTACTTTTACCTGCTGCTGTGCATTGGAATAGTAAGATTCAATTTCAGTACGTTCATAACGGCCACCAATTTTTACTTCCAATAACTTAGCAACAGGAAAGTTCATTTCAGAATAAAATGCATATACCTTTTGATGGTATTCGAGGTCATTCGACAAAGTTGGATCGGGCTGGTAGTGTTGCTGATTGGGATCGTAAGCCTGCACCCGAGAGTTACTGTTTATGTTGTTGTAAGAGGCCTTGGCTCCTACTCCCAGGATGACATCTTTTTGCAGGGGTTCTGTGTAGTCAATTTTTAATTCTGTTTCATTTGTTTTTCCCGGGTTATTGCTTTGACGGCCATAAAACAATGAATCCTGTGGCAACAATGACTGTTGATTGTTAGAGGTATTCCGGTTATTTCCAAAACTCGTATTTGCATTTAGTTCAAGTTCCCGTCCTTCTTTTTTAAAGGTTCGTTTGTAATTTAAACCGGCATCAATACTTTTAAATGTAGAAATGTAATCAGAGTTGATCACAGAGAGTATCGGTGGTGTTGTTCCAGTTTTATCTACCCATAGTTCCTGATTGGTAAGGCCCTTTCCTGTATTACCAAAATTGTTAAAAGATACTGATCCCGAAAAACTGTTCACTTTTTTATAGGTCCAGTCAAAGCCGGTGCCTACCTCAAAGCCATTTCTTTCAAACCTGCCAATACCTTCTTTGTGCAGGAGGCTGTTTGAAATCCTGTCGGTAGTAATACGGTCAGAAACAGAATGGCTTGTAGAGATCAATCTTTTGTTACCACTTACAAAAGCATTCATTCCAAAATCATTCTTTCGTACATTCATGTTAAAGGAACCGTTTTGATTTAAGGTACCCGTAGTGATTGATAAATTTCCATTGTATCCTTTTGCCTTGTTGTTTTTTAAAACAATGTTGATAATGCCTCCAAGACCCTGTGCATCATATTTTGCGCCGGGGTTGGTAATTACTTCCACAGTTTTTATCTGGCTTGCGGGTATAGATTGTAACACATCTGCAATCCTGCTGCCAAAAGCAGTGGAAGGTTTTCCGTTTATAAGAAACCTAACACCTGAGCTACCTGCCAGTTGCACATTGCCATCAACATCCACAGAAACCTGAGGTATTTTTTTCAGTACATCCGTTGCCACACCTGATTGAGATGTAAGATCTTTTTCTGCATTAAAAACCATTTTATCAATCTTGTTTTCTATCAGCTTACTCTGGGCAACAACTGTTACAGATTGCAATGTTTCTTTTTGTTGTGCCAGCGTAATATTTTTTGCATTCAGCAAAGGATTGCTTTTATTTAGCCTCACCTCTTTTAAACTAACCGGTTTGTATCCTATAAATTCAAATACAATTGTATATACCCCATCCTTTATTTCATTGATTGCAAAGTTGCCTTTTTTATCCGTCACCGATCCTGTAACAGGTTTATTGCTGCTTTTTGTAAAAAGTGTAATGGTTGCATATTCAAGCGGAAGCTGGGAGGTGGAATCTGTAATGGTTCCGGTTATGCTATTTCCATTTAAACCCTGGCCTTTAACAATAACCAACAATAACAGTAATATTGAAAATAATAATATTCTTTTCATTCAATAAGGTTGTAAACCATGTAAACTCCATCCTAATTCTGAAGTAATTTAGATTTGCTGTAAAGTATTTTTCAATTATTATTTGTACGGTAATTAAAGCGGTATAAACAGGCAATTCCTTTTACTAAATATTTTTTTCAAATTGAGTATTCGATAATTTCAAGAAGAATAGTAAAAATAAAATGCTGTTGTTTGTTGGATAGGTAATGGATCAAATAACTAAGTTTAACTATGCCATGGCCCTGTATTCACTGATCTTATTTCTCAGTTGGTTAAAAAAGCCAGCTCTTTCTTTTTCGCCTATGGTACTAATCATGGTAGATTTTTTTACCAGGTTATCAAGGTTACTAAACATGGCGTTATTAAATTGTTCATCTTTTGTGCCAACCCCATAAAGTACGCTGTGATTAAGAAAAGTAATACGTGTATTATCTAACTCTGCCAAAATGGTATTATCACCTGTAATAAGTTCGTTTACAAACATGCGGTATTCTGCTGAACCACTTTCAGGAGAAGCACCTATATTAAATTTTAAACCCAGTTCTGCCTGCTTTTCAATATGATTGATAAGGTCTTCTAATTTGTTATATAAGATTTTGATATCCGCAACATTTTTAAAAGAACCCGATTCTCTGTAAAAATTTATTTGTCGCACAGAACTTATAATACTCTCAACACTCCAAATCTCTGTCATAGGAATTTTGTTATACACTTCAATGATTTTTTTGCTGGTTTCGTATAAGGGTAGATACCTTGAATCATCAAATGAAAACTTTACCCCTTTAAGATTTTCATAATAAAGAATTGATTTCATCCAGAAATAGAATTTAAAAAAGGCCAGTTCCGGAATTTGAAAATGCACAAAAGGAGGAATATCCTTCATCAAAAAATAAATATGCCGCTTTTTAAAACTGTTGAAGAATTGAAATTTTTCAAGAATATCAGCGAGGTAATCTTCAAAAGGCCTTCCCGTATTTGTTTTTATTTTACCGGAAAATATAAACGCATCGCTTTGTAAATGCAGAAACTGATCGAGCGATATTTTGTAATGCGTACACATAATTTGCAATTCATCAAAACTTACCGGCTTTTCGCCCCTAATCCTTCTGTATGCACTGTCGTTACTAATGTTAAGCAATTCGGCTACATCATCTACCATCGATATATGCACCGGTAAGCTCTTTCGGATATGACCGAAGAAAAGAGATTGCCTGTTGATTGTTTCCATTTTGCTGATTTTGTTTAGTAAAAATTACTTATTGGTAACTAATTTTTTAGTACTTAATGCAAATTAAGAAAACAATTGATGCTTTTTTGCAACAAATAGGTAGTGGTTATTTATTGTTATACGCAATAGGCATTATTTACTAATCAGTCTTTTATGGTTGTAGTAATCAATTAGGAATCGCTTTTTTCCCTGTATAGTTTTGAGTTGTCAATAATTAATACATCAACTAAAAACTTCAGTTATGAAAAAGTCCATCATTTTACTTTTTGTCTCTTTTATCTATTTCCAGTTTACTTATGCACAAAAGAAAAGTTATGTAAGTATTGAAAGCGGGCTAACCTTTTCGGGTATATCCAACAAAATTGCCAACAATATGAAAGCAGATGGACTTGATGATGATTTTGTATTTGATTTCTTCGCCTTGTTTGGGATAAATAATACAGGGTTAACTATAAAATCTAACTATCCTGAAAAAAGTCAGCAAGCTGGAAATTATAAAATAAGATACGGATATAACATTAAAAACAACGCATCTATCGAAGCTGGCTTTGGCCGCACTTACCGGTCAACTGTAACAGGGGCCGCTGGTTCTGGAGATTTTGTAAATTATCTTGCTGTCACCAGTAAATTATCTACAATTTACGTAGCCTATTTATGGAAAAACAAAAAAGACAATGCAGCCATTGGCATTGGTCCTGCAGTTTCAATCTGTACAATTAACCAATCAAGCGAATTTTTGACCAATGTACTTTCCAATAAAACTTATGTGCTGCCAGGTGCAATCTTTACCGGCTACTGGAATTTTGTAAACAAAAAAAGTTGGTTTATGGGTTTACGAACTGATATGACAATAACAACACCTGCCAAAACCGAAGGAGTAAAAATTATTAACCC
>Ga0209511_1004228_pt1 | contig 10549 bp, 11 predicted proteins | sample SSSSmetaG_FD_184141 | JGI IMG/M metagenome (GOLD analysis project Ga0209511, IMG submission 184141) | Glacier valley bacterial and archeal communities from Borup Fiord, Nunavut, Canada, to study Microbial Dark Matter (Phase II) - ​SSSS... | ecosystem: Environmental > Aquatic > Freshwater > Ice >... | reverse complement strand
ACAAAAAATTATAAGCAACCATAAAGTTGAAAAGCCTATAACTATATGCGAAATTGGGTGTGGCGGAGGGGATAACCTGAACGCCCTACAGAAATGGTGTAACAAAAAAAATATCAAAGTAACGTTTATAGGTATTGATATAAAAAAGGAGTGCATTGAGTTTGCACAACAACAATATCCATTACTCCAATGCAACTGGATACAATCTGATTACCAAAAAATTTCTTTCGATAAAAACCAACCAGCTATTATTTTTTCTTCCCTTTTTTGTCATCACTTTATAGAAGATGAATTAATAACAATGTTGCAATGGATGAAAAGTAACAGCTCAAATGGTTTTTTTATAAATGATTTACACCGGCACTGGTTAGCTTATTATTCGATTCAATTTATTACAGCAGCTTTTTCACACTCTTATCTTGTAAAAAATGATGCATCGCTTTCTGTTGCAAGAGGCTTTCTTCAAACAGAATGGATTAAGATATTTGCTGATGCAGGCATAAAAAATTATTCGATCAACTGGAAATGGGCTTTTCGTCATTTAATTGTGTACAACAATGAGTGAACCAATACAATATGATGTAACCATTATTGGTGGCGGCCTGGCAGGATTATCCCTTTCAATACAGCTTGCTAAAAAAAATTATTCAGTTGCGCTTTGTGAAAAAGAGCAATACCCTTTTCATAAGGTATGTGGTGAATACATTAGCCTGGAAAGCTGGAGCTTTATTGAAAGCCTTGGCCTTCCTTTATCTCAAATGCAATTACCGATTATAAAAAAATTGCTCATCAGTTCACCCAATGGAAATACCTTACAACACAAATTACCATTGGGAGGTTTTGGTATCAGCCGTTATTATATTGACAATGAATTAAAAAAAATTGCCCAGGCGGCCGGGGTTAGTGTTTATGAGCATTGTAAAGCAGAAGAGGTTTTTTTTGAAAATGAAAATTTTACAGTGCATACTTCAAAAGGAATATTCAACAGTAAAGTTTGTTGTGGAAGTTTTGGCAAACGAAGCAACCTGGATGTAAAATGGAAACGTCCTTTTATACTGTATAAAAATAACAAGCTGAGTAATTATATTGGTGTAAAATATCACATTCATACAAATTTTCCGGCTGATACAATTGCCTTACACAATTTTAAAGATGGCTATTGTGGCATCTCAAAAATTGAAGAAGATAAATATTGTCTTTGCTATCTCACCAATGCTGTTAACCTAAAACGGAATAATAATTCCATCAGCGAGTTGGAAAAAAATGTATTATTTAAAAACCCCCACCTAAAAAATATTTTTGAGAATGCCACGATGTTATATAATACTCCGGTCACAATTTCTCAAATATCTTTTGCAAAAAAAACGCAGGTGCATAATCATATTTTATTATCGGGTGATGCAGCCGGCGTAATAACTCCTTTGTGTGGAAACGGTATGAGTATGGCCTTACACAGCAGTAAACTTGCAGCTGTAGCCATTGATGATTTTTTGCAACATAAAATTGACAGGCCGCAATTAGAAAAGATTTATACAAAAAACTGGGAAGCTACTTTTGGCAGCAGGTTAAAGACTGGAAGGATTATTCAACAACTATTTGGCAAAAGCTTTATAACGAATATATTTGTGAGTGTTATGAAAAAACTCCCATTTGTAACTACTAAATTAATAAAGCAAACGCATGGTAAGCCATTTTAAAAATTAGCCTATTTGTAAATCTATTGCTTTCATAGCTTTTTTGAGTTTACGGGATTCAGTTAAAAAATCCTTTCCCTTCCTGAAGGTCCATGGCTTTATCCCAATCCGGCTATTATATTTACTAATTTCATACAAGGCCTTCCAATGTTTTAAAATTTCTTTATAGGCACCTGACAGCGTATAACCGGTATCATAAAAATGATTGGGTTCTGCGCCACAACCATTGTATTCTAAAATGAAGAAATTTTTCCCTGCTTTCAAATCCTGTATACTATTGCACATGATATCATACCTGCCATAATAAAATTCATTACCCGTGCTGCTTATACCATCAAAAAGTGTAACCAGGCTATCGTCAATTTCATTTTTTAAATCAATAAACTGTGCCCCACGGTTATGGTTAGCCGCATAACTTAACAGGTATTTTTCACCTGTAGGAACTACCTGTATCCAGCTATCTATATGTTTTTTGCTTAAGGTAGTAATCAAATTATTTCCCTTGGGATGTTTTAAAATCAGAGATTCCAGGGTATCTGTTCCGTTACCAATAACCTGTAAGGGAATTTTGTGTAGAAAGCCAGTTACTACTCCTACAAGATTTTTAGGATGACGAATATAAAATACGCTAACCTCCATCGGATAGGTTACCAATTGCTGTACAATATATTCCCAGGGCATCAATTGATGGTAAAGTTGCAATTCTTTAAGACTATCTATCTTTCGCAATAAAATACCCTGCTCCCCAACTGCGGGTTTAACAATAAACGGATAAGTTATATTATTCAATAATAATTTTTGTTCAATAGCACTCACTTGTTCATTTGGTAAAACATAAAAAGTTGGAGGATATAAATTCTCAGGAAGCAAGTCATACATCTCTTTTTTAGGTTCTCCTTCTAAACCTCCAAAGGTTATTTTGGGATTGGAGGATGTAAAAAACCATACAGCTTTTGATTTGATAATATACCACAACCAAAAAATTGCAATAGGAGCATACAATATACTAAATGGCCAGGCTTCCCAATTTCTAATCCGTTCGAATGTCTTTTTCACTTAACTAATTATAATTTCAAAATTAACATCTAAAAGTCAACAATAAACGCTCCACCAAAAACAGTAACATTTAATTACTTTTGTTATACTCAAAAATTCTATATTATGCAGGTACCAATTATGGCGGAAATGGCAGCAAAAGGTGAAAGCCCCGAGGTTTTATTTTGGGTAGGCTGTGCAGGAAGTTTTGATCAGCGGGCTCAAAAAATTACAAAAGCATTTACAACCATTTTAAATAAAGTTGGGATAAGATATGCAATATTAGGAAAAGAAGAAATGTGTACAGGTGACCCGGCAAGACGAGCTGGAAATGAGTTCATGTTCCAAATGATGGGTTATCAAAATATCCAGGTATTAAATGGCTATAACATTAAAAAAATTGTAACTGCCTGCCCACACTGTTTTAATACTTTAAAAAATGAATATCCTGAATTGGGAGGTTCCTATGAAGTAATTCACCATGCAAGTTTTTTGCAGCAACTGATTGATGAAGGCAAAATAAAATTAATAGCCGGAGGAAGTTTTAAAGGGAAAAAAATTACTTACCATGATAGTTGTTATCTCGGCAGAGCAAATAATATTTATGATGCACCCAGAAAAGTTTTGGAAGCACTTGATGCAGAATTAGTAGAAATGAAACGCTGCCGCAGCAATGGTTTGTGTTGCGGTGCAGGTGGAGCCCAAATGTTTAAGGAAGAGGAGAAAGGTGATACACGTGTAAATTTTGAAAGAGCAAAAGAGGCAATTGAAACCGGTGCATCGGTAATAGCAGCAGCATGTCCATTTTGTAACACCATGATGACAGATGGTATAAAAAACAGTAATAAAGAAGAAGAGGTTCAGGTGTTGGATATTGCTGAACTTATTGCAGCATCTTTACAATAATTTTGCATTATGAATATAGATTTTAAAGAACAGATTCCGGAAGAGTTTTCAACTGCTTCGAGGGTATGGATTTACCAAAGCAGCAGGTTATTTTTTTTAAGTGAGGCTTTGAATGTAGAAGAAATATTGGAAGAGTTTGTAAGCAATTGGAAAAGCCATGGAGCCGATGTAAAAGGATATGCTAATTTATTCTTTGGCCAGTTTATAGTTCTAATGGCTGACGAAAGTATTGCCGGAGTTAGCGGCTGTAGCACAGACAGCTCTGTACATGTAATAAAAGCGATTGAGAAACAGTTTAATGTTTCATTATTTGAAAGGCAAACATTGGCATTTATTATTAAAGAAAAAGTACAATTGCTGCCGTTGCCCCAATTAAATTATGCGATTGAAAACAAGTTTGTCGATGCAGATACACTCTATTTTAATAATACCGTTACTACAAAAAAAGAATTGCTCCAAAATTGGCTGATTCCTGTTAAAGAAAGTTGGTTAGCCAAAAGATTCAACTTTAGTGTAACTACAACAAATTGATACTATTTATCTGATGGATTTTTTCTTCCGTTATTTAGTTTTTCTATAGTGGCTTCTAAGCGGGCTATCTTGGTCTCTTCTTTTTTTGTCCCTGTTATCCATACTACATATTCCTTTTTATTCGTAAAAGAAAGGCCGTCAAAAAACTCTTTTGCATTTGTATTTTCAGAGAATAATTTTTCAAGTTCGGGTGGGGTTGTAATACTTCTTGCTGCTGAATTTATGTATTGCAGTTGAATCTCATCATCCTTAATATGCTTCACTTGGTCAGCCTTTTTAAAACGCATAGCACACCAAACATGATCCAAGGATATCATTCTTACCCCTTCATATCCCAATTGTGCTACACATTCCCAGTTACAATCTCTTGAAAGATCACTTACAATTTTAGAAGTAAGTTTGGGATAAGCAATCCAAAGTTTTGCATTTTCATTTAAAGCAGGTAAAACATCTCTTAAAATATCCTTTAGCTGTCCCTTACTTATTGCGAAAACAAGTGCAAAATCTATTTTTTTTATTTTTAATAATGGAGTAATATTTTTGGCAAACGATAACTTGATAAATTGTTTTTCAATTGTGGAAGGCAATCCTTGAATCAAAAGGTTCTTTTCATCCTTTAATTGTAGTTTCTCTAATATTGTTTGTGATGGTACTAAAACTTCCATAATAAAAAAGAGTTTAAAAAGATGGCAAAAAATATTCAACCTACACAAACATGTATAGAAAGGTATTTTCAAATAGAAAAGGATGATAATGGAACAATGTACTTTGTTGTATATGCAAAGCTACCCTTTTTTTTAACCTTAAACAAAAAAGGCTTTCTGTAAATCAGAAAGCCTTTTTTGTAATATAATACGATGTGAAATTACTTATTTACGGGTTTGTAATATTTTAATGCTTCATCCATATAACCCTTAATTTTTTGAATTCTATTGACATCAGCGGGATGAGTACTTAAGATTTCTGGTGGTTTTTGTCCACCACTAGCTGCTGCCATTCTTTCCCAAAAAGTTACCGCTTCACGTGGGTTGTAACCTGCCATTGCTGAAAATATCAATCCATAATGATCAGCTTCGTATTCCTGGCTGCGAGAATTTGGAAGTGCATATCCTAATTGACTTCCAGGTCCATATACGGTATTGAAAATACCATTGACTTTTGGATTATTTGCTGTAGCAACATCCAGCAGGGTTCCTAATCCCTGTGTTAACATTTCCTGGCTCATCCGTTCATTGCCGTGTCTGGCCACTGCATGAGTAATTTCATGGCCTAATACTACCGCCAATGCTGCTTCATTTTGAGTAACCGGTAACAAACCTGTGTAAACAACTACTTTTCCACCTGGCATACACCACGCATTTACCTCTTTGTTATCTACCAGGTTAAATTCCCATTTATATCCATTTAAAACTTCTCCTTTACCTTGCTTTGTATAATAATTTGTAATGGCCGTTGAAATACGAGAACCTATACGCCTAACCATTTCGGCATCCTTATTTGTACTGGTACTTACTACATTACTTTTAGATAAGAAATTCTGATATTCAGCTATAGCCATTTCTTGTAACTGGCTTTCTGGCAATAAACTTAGCTGATTTCTTCCTGTAACAGCATTTTTGCTACATGCCACAAAAAAGGTAATTGTAATTAGAAAAATAATTATTTTTTTCATTGTATGTGTTTTATCTCATTTAAACAATTGGCGTACCAATGTTTAAATGAGATTTTTATTTAAAATAAATTTATAAGAAATTTGGAGAAAAGGGGCTTGGTATATCAACTATTTGCGACGTGCCCTTCGTCTGTCTCTGCTTTTGAAAATAGGTACCCGGCTTTCATTACCCCTCAAAATTTTTACAATATTCTTTTGATGGGTAAGGATAATTAAAGCTGCTACCAATACTGCAAAAATTCGATAGATTACCACATCATCATTCCAAATCCACAATACACAAATGGGTAATGAGAGACCAGCTAAAATAGAACTCAGAGAAACATATCTAGTTAGAAATAATACTGATAGAAAAACACCCACACAACTAGCTGCTATAACCGGCTGAATAGCCAACATCATTCCAAATAAAGTTGCCACTCCTTTTCCGCCTTTAAATTGAGCAAAAATGGGAAAAATATGCCCCATCACTGCAGCAAGCCCTAAACCTACCATCAAATTAGTCCGGGCCCATTCATCATGCAAATAAGCGGGTAAAAAATAATACAATCCAACCGCTGCCATTCCTTTTAGAATATCAAAAATCATTACTATAGTTCCATATTTTGAACCCAATACCCTGAATGTATTTGTAGCTCCCATATTACCACTACCATAATCCCGGATATCTATTCCGAAAAAATTTTTACTGACAATTAAGGCAGTAGGAATGGATCCAATAAAATAAGCAATAACTATTAAAAGTAATTCCTTCATTGTTACTATAGTAATTTAAGTTTTACAAATATATTGAATAATCCTTTTAGCTAAGTATTTTTAATGTTAATGGCAAAGTTGAAATTATCTACTCTTTACAGTTTAACAGCTACTATAGCTATCCACTCGCCACTCTCTACAGTTGTAATGTATTGAAAGCCAACTTTTTTTATAGAATCCAGCATTATGACTTCATCATTTTTTAAAAAGCCACTTAAAAGTAAATGGCCGTTTATTTTACAAACCAAAGCAATAGACAAAAGATTGGCTGTGATTACATTTAAATTTATGTTAGCCAGAATAATATCATACTTTCCAACGACAGGAATAGCATTATGTTGTTCGATAACAATGTTATTGCAACCGTTCTGCAGGATATTTTCGGTTGCATTGGTAATACTCCATTCATCATTGTCAATCGCCAATACTTTTGCAGCACCTAATTTTTCAGCCAAAATAGCAAGTATACCAGTACCCGTACCAAAATCTAATACACTTTTATCGCTAAAATCATGATTTTGCATTTGTTGTACCATTAAATAAGTAGTACTATGGTGCCCTGTACCAAAACTCATTTTGGGAGTGATAATTATTTCGTGTTGAACAGTTGGAATTGATTGATGAAACCCCGCTCTAATGGCTACAAAATCAGTTATAATAACGGGCTTAAAACTTTCTTCCCATTGTAGGTTCCAGTTAATATTTTCAACAATTAATTTTGCAAATATCAAAGAAGGAAATATATTGTTGACAGTATTATTGAAAGCAGTCTCACTGAAAGCCTCTTCCGGAATAAATGCTTTTAAATTATTTCCATTTTCTTCAAAACCTTCAAAACCCTGCTCGCTTAACAAGGCTATCAATTTTTCGGATTGATTATTATCTGTTGTTTCAAAATCAAACGATATGTAATTCATAAAAAAAATTTATCCTAATTCTCTAAGGGGAGCTATTTAACTACTCTGCAATTATGCGCAAAACATTGACCTGAAGTGTTATTCAATGAAGTTATTTGATCTTGTAAAATAGTAGATAAAAAAACTCCGGAAAAATATTTCCGGAGATATGCAATTAAACTAAAATAAAATAAAATTAATTACTGGTTGGCGCTTCACCTCTTGGTTGTGCTTCAGGTTTTGGCATCAATGCTTTGCGGCTTAATTTAAATTTGCCGGTGCGCTGATCAATCTCCAGCAATTTAACCTTTACCCTGTCGCCTTCTTTAAAGATTCCATCCATTGTTTCCAAACGTTTCCAGCTTATTTCACTGATGTGCAACAAACCTTCCTTCTTAGGTAAGAATTCAACAAAAGCACCAAATTCTTTAATGCTCTTCACTGTGCCTTCATAAGTATCACCAACAACTGGTACAGCTACCAATCCTTTGATCCAGTTTACTGCTTTATCTAAACTTTCTTTAGAAGCAGAGAACACACTTACTTCCCCTACATTATTTACCTCTTCAATATTAATTGTAGCGCCGGTTTCACGTTGCATTTCTTGAATTACTTTACCGCCTGGTCCTATCACTGCTCCAATGTATTCCTTATCAATGGTTAATTTAACCATTCTTGGTGCATGTGGTTTCACCTCTTCTCTGTGGGCAGGCATGCATTCGTACATGGCATCTAAAATATGTAAACGGCCTTTACGAGCCTGCTCTAATGCCTGGCGCATGATATTCATACTTAAGCCATCCACCTTAATATCCATCTGAACTCCACAAATACCATCACGTGTACCAGTAACTTTAAAATCCATATCACCTAAATGATCTTCATCTCCTAAAATATCTGTTAATACCGCAAACTGGTCTTCTTTTTTAATAAGTCCCATTGCTACACCACTCACATGTTTTTTAACGGGTACACCTGCATCCATTAAAGCAAGTGAACCGGCGCAAACAGTAGCCATTGAAGAAGAACCATTTGATTCTAAAATATCACTTACCACTCTTACAGTGTATGGATATTCTTTACCTGGCATCATTTTTTTTAAAGAGCGCATTGCTAAATTACCATGACCAACTTCCCTGCGGCCAACGCCTCTCATCATCTTTACTTCACCTGTTGAAAAAGGAGGGAAATTGTAATGTAAAATGAATTTTGTATAGTCAGATTTAAAAGCACTTTCTACCAATAATTCATCTAAAGGAGTTCCGAAAGTAACTGTTGTAAGTGATTGCGTTTCGCCTCTTGTAAATAAAGAAGAACCGTGTGGAGTCGGCAAAATACTGGTTTCCATTGTTAAGTCACGAATATCTTCAGTGCCTCTGCCATCCAAACGTTTCCTATCTTTCAGAATCATATCTCTAACTACATAATATTGCAATTCACCAAAATAATGTCCTATCAGCGCCTTGTCTTCGCTTAATAATTCTTCGCCTAAAAATTCTTTAACTTCTGTTTTTAAGGCTGCAAAAGCATCTGATCTTTCATGTTTTGCGGAAGCTGCTGCGGAAATAGCATACATTTTTTCTTTTGCAAAAGCTGTTATCTTCTCATTTAATTCTTCGTTGCGATACGGTTTAGTGTATTCTCTTTTTATGGCACTACCTACTTGATCTCTCAAATCACCCTGTGCTTTAATCTGTGCTTTAATAGCTTCATGGCCAAGTTCAATGGCCTTAATTAAGTCTTCTTCCTGACATTCATTTGCTTCACCTTCCACCATCATTATATTTTTCTCAGTAGCAGCAATGATAAATTCAAGATCACACTCAGCTAATTCTGTGCGGCTTGGATTAACAAGGAAAGCCCCGTTTTTTCTACCAATACGTACTTCTGAAATAATTTCCTGAATTGGAATATCAGAAACAGCCAATGCTGCAGAAGCAGCTAAACAAGCCAATGCATCAGGCAAAACTTCTGCATCGCTTGATAACAAACTAATTAACACCTGAACATCACATAAATAATCTTCAGGAAATAACGGACGTAATGCCCTGTCGATAAGACGACTGGTTAATATTTCGTAATCATTTAAACGGGCTTCTCTTTTAAAGAAAGAACCCGGCACTCTACCTGCTGATGAAAATTTTTCCTGGTAATCTACTGATAATGGGAAAAAATTTTGTCCTTCTTTAGGGTCTTTATTAGCTACCACTGTAGCTAATAAAATACAATTCCCCTGGCGAACTGTAACTGCACCATCGGCCTGGCGAGCCATTTTACCAGTTTCTATAGTAACCATACGACCGCCACCTATATCAAAAGTGACTGATTTAGTTGTTAAACTCATATAAAAATTTATTATAAAATTAGAAAAGGGCAATACAATTACCCATTTTAAAAAAGGGTATAAATAACAAGAATTCCCAACTGTATTAACTATAGTTGGGAATTAAATTATTTAAACATGATAGTTTGATTATTTACGCAGACCTAACTTTTCAATTAAACCTCTGTAGCCAGTCAAATCATGTTTGCTTAGATAAGTCAATAAACGCTTGCGTTTACCTACCATCATCATCAAGCCACGTTGAGAGGAGAAGTCTTTTTTGTTGGTTTTAAGATGATCAGAAATATGGTTGATACGCTCTGTTAACAGTGCAACCTGACCTTCAATTGATCCTGAATTGGCAGCTTTACCACCAAAGTCTGTAAAAATTTTCGCTTTTTTTTCGATTGTTAAATAAGGCATTTCTTTTTTTTTAATAACGTCTTTGTTAATTTGACTCTTTTTTATTCGGATGCAAAAGTAGGAAAAATATTTGATTTTAAAGCCATAGTAAATGAATTTGAATAATTAAAAAAGCATTCATGTTAGTATATCACTGGTAACCGACTAAAAAGAGTTCAATAAAAAGATGTAAAAAAGTAGGTAGCCTAAACTACCTACCCAAGTTGTATTTTGTGGTTGCAAGACCTAAAAAAACAACATGAGTAAAAATACGGAGATAAAATTAGTCGGTCAGCCGATTATAAGTCAGTTACTGCAATTGGTAGATAAGTGG
>Ga0209511_1004227_pt1 | contig 10549 bp, 11 predicted proteins | sample SSSSmetaG_FD_184141 | JGI IMG/M metagenome (GOLD analysis project Ga0209511, IMG submission 184141) | Glacier valley bacterial and archeal communities from Borup Fiord, Nunavut, Canada, to study Microbial Dark Matter (Phase II) - ​SSSS... | ecosystem: Environmental > Aquatic > Freshwater > Ice >... | reverse complement strand
GTTTGTAATGATCGAGCATCGATTTCACCATGTCATTCACCTTTGGTTGCTGGGTGAGCGTAAATAACGGGTGAAGTGCACGGTAAGTATCCCACAACGAGAATACGGTATAACGGTTATAACCAACTGCTTTCTGAACATCGCCTTTTACCCCTTTAAACTCGCCGTTCAGATCGGAGAACAATGCAGGTGCCACCATTGTGTGATACAATGATGTATAAAAGATCGTTTTTTGTACCGAATCGCTTGATTGAATCTTTATTTTCGAGAGCTCTTTTTCCCATGCATCAGAAGCAGCTTTTTGGGTAGCCTCGAAATCCCATCCCGGTAATGAAGCGTCGAGGTTGGCAATTGCATTTTCGATACTAACCGACGATACGCCTACTTTCGACATGATCTGCTTATCATTGAAACTCAAACTGGCCACCGTTCTCCCTTCACCACCCACATTGTTAATAACCGATTTGGCGATGGGTTTCGAGAATCGTACGGCAAAAAAGACATGCTGATCGGCAGCCCAGCCATTCGATAAACGTGACCCCGTGACCAGTAAACTGTCAACTACATTCAAAGTAGTCTTATACGGTTTATCCCAGTTGATGGCGAATCCAAGGTTAATCAGCAAATTATTCTCACCACCTTCGGGGAATGAATAGCGGTGCATACCCGCTCTTTCAGTAACTGTAAATTCAGCTTTGACACCATTGCTTTTCAATGTCATGGCATAATAGCCTGGTTTTGCAATTTCCTGGCTGTGACTGTATTTCCCGGCATAGCGTGTTACGAAATCAGAGTTTTTTTCACCTTCCTTGAAAGTAACTTCGGAAGTTACCGGAAGAAAGGAGATATCAGCAAGATCACCAATTCCTGTTCCGCTAAGGTGCAGATGACTAAACCCTGAAACAATGCTGTCGGAATAGTGATAACCTGAACACCAGTCCCAGCCCTGGGTTCCATTGTCGGGACTCAGCTGAATCTGTCCGAACGGATAAGCCGCTCCGGGATAGGTATGACCATGAAAGGCGGTTCCGATGAACGGGTCAACGAAATCGGTCAAACGGGTTTCCTTCACTTGTTGGGGGGCAGGTTGGTTACATGCTGCAAGCAACATGATCGCGCCTGAAAAAATTGAAATAGTTTTTATCATTTGATCGCTTTTTTTTTCGATTGGAGGCAAATGTACAGAAAAAGGTTTTTAAAAACGCCCCAACTACATTCGATTTATGAAAAACCAACAGAACAAAAAAACCTGGACTAATGCTATCTTCTAATCAAATGAAGATATTAAATCATAGTTAGCAAACCATATCTTTACGATAAATGGGATATTTGTTTCTTGTATTAAAACTTAGAATTAAGGATCACTGGCACACCTACAATGCTGTAGTTATTATTGTTAACAATATGCATCACAAATTAATTTTCCAATACACTAAAATAAATCTGGAATTAAAGCTATAGTATAAAAATATTTTTAAATAACTTTGATCTCACTATAAACCCTTAAATTTTCATAAAAGGATGGACTTTTTGAAGAAATTCGAGCGTTCACATTCGGGAACCACCCATTAGAGCAGATAAAACGAGATGGAAGACAATTGGCGGCGCCATAATACCTGGTTCTTGGATTTAGTGTTCGTATTTTTTTGGAAACAACCGCAAAATATGCATAGCGAATTGACAATGTTTTAAATAGTCATGATTAAAACACCATTATCAACTTTAAAATTAATGCCATGAACGAAGAAAAAGAAACAAAAAAAGAATGGGCAGCGCCCGAAATTGTGGATTTGGATGTGGATAAGACAGGAAGTGGAATTCCCGGTGCGATCGAAAATGGTTCTTCTGCGTCTTAACAAATCGGCTAATGTGCAAAGGGTTCTACTGGCAGATATGGTTTCCCCTGGAAGAATCTTTTGCACAATCTTATAATTTTCATAGTTATCACCAGACATACAATATGATGACCGACTTTCCCATTGTGATGAAGGGTATTGAATTTTCGCCGGATGAATTTGAACCGCTTCCAAATCCACGTTTATCTTTTCCCCATCTTCAGGTAGATGAGCGGGATTTTATCATGAACATTAATCATGTCGCGAGCTTTCGTGTGCGGGATGGGAATCATGTGTGCATTCATCCGCACGAAAACGCAGATAGTGCCTCCATTCAACTTTTTCTGAATGGCTCTATATTGGGTGCGGTGCTGCATCAACAGCGCATTTTGCCTTTTCACGGTTGTGCATTTGAATACAATGGGAAAGGAATCTTAATCTGCGGGCATTCCGGCACCGGTAAATCATCGATAACGGCCGCGTTCTGTCAGAACGGAGGGCGCTTTATCAACGATGATATCACACCGGTTCGGATCAAAGGACAGGGTACGAACATCATTCCGATTAAAACCAAAATAAAGCTATGGGACGATACCCTCCTGAAATTAAAAATTGAAAATGAGAACTTTGAAAAAATAAGGCCAACAATCAATAAATTCTATCTCCCGGCCCGGGAGTCTTCTTCGGCGGAACTGCACCTGTATCATCTAATCATTCTTGGCAAACACAACAAAGATGGCTTCGAAGGGAATAAACTCAACGGAATGGTGAAGTACAATGCATTGCGCAATCAGATTTACCGGAAAATGTATTTAAAAGGTATGCCCGAAACCGAAAAAACGTACTTTAAACAATTATTCAAATTGGCAAGTACCGTTCGTGTGACCCAAATTTTACGTCCTGATATTTGTGATATTTACGAAACCATGAACTGCATAAAGAAGGAGATCGATCGATGAAGAACATTGTCTGGCTGGTATCGTATCCCAAATCGGGAAATACCTGGTTCCGGATGTTTTTGTCCAACTATTTGAAAAATACAGCAGAACCGGTATCATTAGAGGAAATAGAATCTACGCCAATCGCCAGCAATGCAGTTGATTTTGAGGAGGTAATCGGGTTAAATCCTTTTGAACTGACTGCCGAAGAGGTCGATTTTTACAGGCCGAATATGTACCGGATCTTATCGCAGAAGGTCGAAATGGAAGGGGAAACCAGTTACAAAAAGACACACGATGCCTATACCTTGAATGCCAAAGACGAACCCCTTTTCCCGGAAGAAATAACAAGGGGCGCTGTTTACTTTGTACGCAATCCATTGGATGTTTGTGTGTCGTTTGCCAATCACAGTACCAAAGAAATTCAGAACACTTTTACCTTGTTATTGAATGAGAAAGCCAGTTTGGCAGGCAACAAAAGCGGGCAACTCCGGCAAATGCTTATGTCGTGGAAAAGCCATGTGCAAAGCTGGAGGGAGCAAACACTTATTCCCATTCATATGGTTCGCTACGAAGATATGCTGCAAAGCCCCATCGCTACTTTCGGTTCCGTAATTACTTTTCTGGGATTGGAATATGATAAGGCGCGGCTGGAGAAGGCGATTATTAACAGCGATTTTAAGCTGTTGCAGCAAATGGAACAAAAAAACGGTTTTAATGAAAAAATGCAAAAGTGCAAAAACTTTTTCTGGAAAGGGACGATCGGGACTTACCGCGAGTACCTCTCCGAAGAACAGGTAAAGCGCATTGTGGATTACAATTACGATGCGATGAAAGAGTTTGGGTATATCGACGAGCAGGGGATGTTGACTGTGTAAACTTTGCGGTATCGTTCAACCCCTTTGGGGCTGCCACAATCACCATCCGCTTTGCCGGGGGTTGGCACCCACGGACAAATAACAGGAGTAGAGACCCCGCACTAAAGTGGTTGAATATAAGCAATGCTGCGAAGCAGCCAAATTTCAATAACCGTGGGTTGCACCCACGGATAAGAAGAAGAGATAAGACCAGCCCTGAAGGGGTTGAACAAATAGGATGAACATTATTTAAAACAACAAAATATGGAAAAATACAGCAGAAACGAGCAGGTAATCGATGGAGAGTTGGACGACAACCAGGTGATGATGCACCTTGAAAAAGGGAAGTACTTCGGATTAAACCCCGTAGGAAAACGGATATGGCAACTGGTCGAACAACCCAAAAGTTTTCAGGAAATCACAGATGTCCTGCTTACGGAATTTGAGGTTCCCGAATCACAATGCGTACAAGAAGCACAGATCTTCCTGAATAAAGCAGTTCAATACGATATTATCACTAAGGGTGAAAAACCTACGTAAATACCTGCAACTCCCCAAGGATGAAAAGTGGCTGTTTTTTGAAGCAGTCGTCTTACTTTTCTTTTCAAAAGTATTTCTGTTGCTTCCTTTCAGGGTTTGTATTCAACGACTTAAACCTGCAGCGAAAATGAGAAAAACAGGTGATCCCGTATTGTTGAGAAAAATAAGCGTTGCTGTTTCGAGGGCTAATAAACTGGCATTCTGGAAAAACGTCTGCCTGGTAAAATCATTTACTGCACGATTGATGCTGCAACGCAGAGACATTGGATCCGTGTTGTATCTGGGACTTCAGATAAAAGGACACAGGCAACTGGTTGCTCATGCCTGGCTAATGGTCGATAGGACAGCGATTACTCCAAAGCATACTGATCAATACAAAGAAATTTTCAGCGTATGAGCCAAATATTTGGTATTATTGACATAAACGGGGCATCCGTATCTGAGCCTATATTTAATGCCTTAACCCATGCTGTGTGTACTCCTGAAACGCACATCCAGCTCCACCTCGCCAGCAATATAAGTGTAGGTTACGGTCATTACCCTAACAGGCATGCCCGAGCTGGGATATTTGACGATGGGAAACTGGTGATAATTGCTGATGTACGACTCTTCAATACCCAGTACCTACATACCCTTTTAAATTTTGAAACCCCAACGGAAGCGTTGGCGCAAGCGTATCGAAAATGGGGAATAGATTGCGGTAACCATCTAAACGGTGAATACGCAGCCGTATTTTTTGACCGCGAGAAGGATACAGTCTTTCTTTTACGCGACCACATTGGAACCAGGCCATTATGCTACTGCCTGGAGAAGAACCAACTGTATTTTTCATCCGATGAATTTGGGTTGATGCGATCCGGCCTGATTCCTGCAAAGATGAATGAAGGGAAACTCATTGCCAATTTCTTTCATTTTCCAGGGTGGTATGATAAGACCATGTTTGAAAATGTAAACAAGGTACAAACAGGTTGTATTCACTCCATTACCAAAGACCAACAGCGAACATATCGTTGGTGGAGACCGGAAAGTTTGCGTAAAGACCATTCACTTACCTATGATGCAGCTGTACAGAAATTACGGAAGTGCTTATTAGATGCTACTATTAGCCGCATGGAAAACGTCAAAACCGGCCTGCATGTGAGCGGAGGCATTGATTCATGTGGAGTGGCTTCCATCGTAGCCGACAACACCCCAGACAAGTCGCATCTGAGCGCATACTCATGGTCTCCCGAACAAGTTTCCGAATGCATTGACGGAGTCAACGAACTGCCTTTTATAGAAGATTTTGTAAAGGAGAAAGCAGTTACCGTGCAGTACTTAACGGCCGGTAAAACAGACGTTATTAAGAACACGATTATACCAGAGTTTGAGACCCAACACATCGAACGTCCAGTCATGCAACAAGCAGCCAAAGACGGTGTTGAGTTGGTTTTTAGCGGTTGGGGAGGTGACGAAGTGGTCTCCCTAAGTACCCGCGGCGTGTTCAATCATTTGTTCTTTAGCCTGAATTGGGTGACATTGTTTAAATATGCAAAGAAAATTGGCATTAGGGCAGCCATAAATTTATTCAAGGATGAAGTATTACCCTATACGATTCCAGGAAATATATTCCATACGCATAGTATCGGATACACCGACTTTAATAAACTACGTTTGTTTCGCATGCGCTTTATTTGCAAGCATATCAATGTTTTCCTATTCCACAGCCGGGCTCTTTACGGTAGAGGAAATCGTTCCAGCATCACACTTAACCTATTGAAAAACGGGCATCTTCCTGACCGAATGGACTCTTGGGCAATCAATGCCGAGACCTTTGGTTTTGCCTATACCTACCCGTTGTTGGATAAAGAGGTGTTGGAATGTTTCTTGCAATTACCAGCAGCATATACCTACATTGATTTTGTACCCAGGAAATTATACCGCGATGCCATGAAAGGAATTATGCCCGAAAGCGTCCGAACGCGCAAAGATAAAAGCGAGTCTATACGTTTAAGCCATTCATTTAAACTAAGACAAGAAGGAAAAGCATATCTGGTTGATCTCTATAATGTCTTAGCTCAAGAAGATCATTTACCTTTCTGCCACCGGAAAAACTGGGAAAAACTCATCCGGAAACCTTTGATTAAAGGTGTCTCCAGTAGAAACTTTCAGGAGGTGACCAAGCTGTGTTACTACATGCGTTATGTAAACTTGGTAAAAAAATATATGACTGATCAACACTTGACAAAAACCCGATAGCTATTCTGACTTTCTGCAATCTTCCTATTATTTTTGTCAAAAAGCGGACGGTTACGGACTATCCGATTGTGTTCGAACGAAACCAACGGAGTATATTTTTCGGAGCAAACTGTATCCGTAAAACTAAAATCCGACTGATCAATAATCAACAACCCACCGGATTTCAACTTGCCATCCAATAAGTTAATCTCCTGATCAAACTGATCGAACCGGAACCCAACAGCAGCAGAATTGTCGCTGTTGGTACGGTTCCCTGTCCGCTGAAATACTGCCATACAAAAGATGGCGTCGAAGCCACTGGCATTTTTAAACTTGTCTGAAAAACGATGGACAAAGGAGATTTTTTTGTTTTTATACTTTTTACGACATTGCTTTAAGCACCATATATTAATATCAACACCCATGATATTGGCATTGGGGAGGTATTGTCCTATCGAATTTACCTCTTCACCTGTCGAACACCCAAATGAGAGGATCTTTGGATTACTTATTAATGATAAATAACCGGCACATTCCTTGAATAGAAGCGGGTATCGGTCCGAAGTGGTAAAAGTCGATTGTTGATGAAATTGATTTCCAAAGTGGAGCTTTGTCAAAGTTTCGGACCGGAATCGTCCGTTGGAGAAAAATTTCACACCAAGCCAGCATTTTTTCAAACATTGGTAGATGATTCTTCCTCCAATAAATTGTGAATTCTTCAGATCTTTTATTCTCTTGCGCACCTCTGTTTATTTCTGATAGCTTAAAGAGGCGACTTGTTCAAAAATAGAATAAGTCACCCCTTCACCCATAATCGCCAAATCCCTAAAAAAAGTACACGTAGTTTTGATCAAAACTACGTGTAGAATGGAAGAAAACTTCGCGTACTTTTAGGCAATTGTGCGTGTACTTTTCACCGGAAGTACGCGTAGTTTTTGGTGCCACAACCGCAGAGCGGATTAATCTACTTTTTTTAAGCCCGCGTCATTAATCGCCTTTTTAATCCGATCGCCCGCGCGATAATTGATATTCAGCTCTTTAATGCAAGAGGAATTGACCTCTTCGGGGGTATTCATCCCTTCGCTGCTAAGGGTTGGATACAACGAACCCAGTTTTTCGAGCCGCACAATCCGCCCTTCGGAAAGCTTGTTTTGAATAACATTTTCGAGCGCAATGATCACGCCACGAATGTCGGGTTCGCTCAGTGAGCTAAACTTTTCGATGTCCTTTACAAGGTCATCAACGGATGTTTCGCCATCGGTCACAATGGCCGCATAGAACTTTTTCGTACCACTACCCACAATACCGGGCTGGCCTCTCTCCCTCACACAATATTGAATTGTCATAATAAATAAATTAAATTGATTATTAAAGGCAATAAAAAATTATTTGCTTGTGTCGAATTGTCTGGCTGCATGGAATTCTGCTGCTTATTCGGAAAGTTGATGGGATCGGATTCCGGGCTGCCAGTAAAATAGGTCTTTATCTTAAATAATGTCATTTTACCCCTATTTTCTGAAAAGGTTTCATTCTGGCGTACAATTTTTTTCATTAATTAAAAACAGGGTTACATTTTACAAATTTCTTTACCGGACATCCATAAAACACGCGCTTATTTTGGTATGTTTGTATTATAACTACGGATACTGATCGAAATAACGCTGACATATTTTCTTCTTTCAAGAATAAACAAATGGCTAATTTCCCGTCCAGCAGAAATCTTGCCACCGAATCGTTTCTGGTTACGCGCCGGCAAAAAGAGGCGTTGAACCGGCAAAAATCTTTTGTGATATGGCTTACCGGACTCTCCGGTTCAGGAAAATCGACCATTGCCCGAAATCTCGAAGTAGCTTTATACAATACAGGTATCCGCACATTGATCCTCGATGGAGATAACACCAGGATGACCATCAACCGCGACCTTGATTTCTCGGCAGTAGGCCGTAGTGAAAATATCCGCCGTGTAGCCGAAATGGCTAAACTGCTCAACGATGCCGGCGTGGTCGTAATCACCGCATTTATCTCCCCATTCTTGAAAGATCGCACACAGGCAAAAGCGATTATTGGCGCTGCCTGTTTCGTGGAAGTCTTTGTGGATGCGCCGCTTGAGGTTTGCATAGAACGCGATACAAAAGGATTGTACCAGAGAGCCATCAGTGGCGAATTGCTTGATTTTACAGGAATCAGCAGTCCGTACGAAGCCCCGGCCGACCCACAATTAACGGTTCTTACAAAAGATCATTCACCTGAGGAGTCTGTAATGCAAATCATTACCTGGCTGATCAGCAATAAGTATATTGTTCCTTAAATTACAGTCTATCTTTCGATCAGTTCGGTTTCATCGAAAGAGGCTTAATGTATTTAGCAATACAGCGACGAATATCAATAAAAAGAATAGAATGAACGGTAATATCACAACCTTCACCCGAGACCAATTGCACGACCGCCACCGGTTAAGCCATCAGCAAATCGACCACTTGCTCGGCGAGAACTGCAGCAAAGAGTTCGTACAGGAAAAACTGAAACAACTGGATGCAGTGAAAAATTTCCTTTCGGTAACCGACCTGCTCACCCAAAATGGCATCTCTTTTGTCTGCCTGAAGGGACAGTTGCTTTCCTATCGGATTTATGGCGACCCTTCAGTCCGCGTGACACATGACATTGATATTCTGATTGAAACAATAGAAATAGAACCTGTAATCGAGATTCTTTTAAAAAACGGATACCAGTTAACAGCCGGTTTTTATTGGCCAAAAAAGAAGATTCAACAGGAGTTGATCCTCACTTCCCAACAACATTTAAGTTTTCACCATACAAAGTCAAATTTCTATGTTGAGGTTCATTGGATAATTATGCAGGGAGTGCCAATCTCAGTTAAAATGCAGCAGGAAATCATTGCTGCTAATTTAACGATAGTTGATTTTGCAGGGAGGAAATTCACGACGTTAACCAAAGAGTTTGAGTTACTTTTCCTGATTATCCATGGTGCCCGTCACGCATGGAACCGGCTAAAATGGCTCATTGATATCAATGAATATCCAGTGAAGGAAATCGATGAAGTAATATTTTTACGTCTTGTCGGACAGTTAAAAGCCGAACGAATTGTAGGACTGGCTAACGATCTGCTCAAAGAATTTTTTAATACACAGTTACCATTCAAAGGAGATGATCGTTACCACCCCTATTTAAATCATTACGTCTTACAAGCCATCGGAAAGGAGATAAGCATACACCACTCCATCCGTGAATTCATTTGCAAATACAAATATGAATGGCTGATGTTTCCCGGACTTGATCATAAATTCAAAACGATCAGCAGGGTAATGTATCGTCCGCCCGATATTGCATTGATTGATTCTTCATTCAAAATAGTGTATTTCCTTTACCGCCCATATGGCTTAATTAAAAGGAGGTTTTTTCATGCTTGAAAACCGATTTATCATTCAAAGTTTTGGTGTTTTTTTCAGACACTACCCTATCAGGCTTATCACCCTTTTCCTGATCACGCTGTTTTTGGGGTTTAATCAGGGGATCACCATTGTGTTGCTTATTCCATTGTTAGGCCTGCTCTTACCTGGTCAACCTTATGCCTCCACAAATAAGCTGACTGATTTTTTAAATACTATTCTTAACCGGGCAGGACTTGAGGTGAACCTGACACTCATTTTGGTAGTATTTGCCATCTGCCTGATATCGGTTGCTGTTTTAAACTATTTTCAATCCATCATACAAACCTCCTACCAACAATCTTTCTCGTATCAAACCCGCAAAAGGCTGTTTAAAAAGATCATCACAAGCGACTGGAGCTTTCTGAACGGAAAAAGCAAGCACAACCACATCCAGATCCTCACAACAGAAATACCGAAGATGACCAATTACTATTACTTCTATCTCGGACTGACAACGAGGATAATTTTCATAGCAGCACATGTGGTTTTGGCGATGGTGATATCTGCAAAGTTCACCTTATTTGTTGTTTTTGTAGGACTTGCACTATTTTTTCTTCTCCGTAAGTACCTGAAGAAAGCACAAGTATTGGGAGATGCCAATATTCAGGCTTTCCGGAAAATGCTCAAACACATTGATGATTTCTGGTTGACAGTTAAAATGGCCAAAGTCCATAACACCGAAGCTTTTTATTTTGAGAAATTCGACCAGTCGA